>Ga0169931_10000057_pt1 | contig 147564 bp, 162 predicted proteins | sample Kivu_15m_20L_FD_129675 | JGI IMG/M metagenome (GOLD analysis project Ga0169931, IMG submission 129675) | Freshwater microbial communities from Lake Kivu, Western Province, Rwanda to study Microbial Dark Matter (Phase II) - Kivu_15m_20L... | ecosystem: Environmental > Aquatic > Freshwater >... | reverse complement strand
TCGTCGAGATCGTCGAGATCGTCGAGATCGTCGAGATCGTCGAGATCGTCGAGATCGTCGAGTGCACGGTCATCGACTTGGCGGCGATGGCCGTCGACGCGGCCGGTCACGCGGTGATCGGTCACGATCGCCAGCCGGGTGGTTGGTTCGGCACCGACGAGGGTTAGGTGTTCGGAGCGGACGTGCATGGCATCTCCTTTGCGAACGGCAGGGAGCTGTCGCTCCGAGGGGTCACCACTGCAGCCGGCCAAGCGCACCGACCAGCAGGGGAACGACCGTGACAAGCACGAAGGCCGGGAGCACGCAGACCACCAGCGGGAACGACAACGTGACCGGGAGCCGCCGGGCAGCACCCTCGGCGGCGCGGCGGCGCTCGGCTCGCGCGTCGGCGGCGAGCGACTCGAGGCGAGGCCCCAGTGCGAGCCCGTCGTCGGCGGCGAGCGCGAGGGCGAGCAGGCGTGTCCGCTCCCCGGTGTGTTCGACCAGTGCCTCGACAGCCTGGGCGAAGCGTGCGCCGTTGCGGTGGCGCTGGAGCACCTCGGCACACGCCGGCCCGAAGGGCGCCGGAAGGACCGGCACCAGCACCTCGAGGGCCTGGTACGGCGTGCAGCCGGCCCGAATGGCGAGCACCACGGCATCGATGGCGTCCGGCAGGGCGTGCCGCACGCGGCGGTCGGCGAGCGCCGCAGCCCGCCACCGACGGGCACGCGGCGCCAGCACGACCCACGCACCGGCGGCCACCACACCCGGCGGCCACACGACGATCAAGAGACCGACGATGCCCACCCATGCGGCGACGCGGCGAGGGACTCCTCGGCGCTGTCGCCGCCCACGCCCGGCGGGCCGGGCGATACCCCAGCCGACGACCACGACGGCCAACCCGGCCAGACCGGCGACGAGCGCAGGCATCAGCGGCATCCGCGCACCAGTCGCCGCATCCACCAGGCGCCGAGAGCGTCGAGCGCGACACCGAGCGCAAGGCACACCTGGCCCACCGGCTCACCGGCGAGCACGCCGAGCACGCGGGGGTCGGTGGCGGCGGCCCACGCCCCGAACGCCAGGGGCAGCAGCGCGATCACGACCGCCGACCATCGAGCGCCGGCAGTGAGCGCCCGCACCTCCTCGGCGAGCGCATGGCGCTCGTACAGTCCGGCAGCGGCCCCGCCGAGCGCAGCCGCCGGGTCGGCGGCGCCCGACGCGGCGAGCGCCCAACCGGCCGCCGCTGCAGGTTCCGCGGCAAACAGCGCTTCGGCCACCGACAGCGGGGCACCCGCGGCCAGGGCGGCGCGGACCTCGGCCAGCGTGGCGTCGATCGGCGCCGAGCCCGTGTCGGGTAGCTCACCGATGGCAGTGCGCAACGCACGACCGGAGCGGCAGCGTCTCGCCAACTCCTCGCAGAGGCGCGCCTGCGCGAACAGGCGCGTGGGCGCGCTCACCCGGCACTCCGCAGGCGCGACAGCTCACCGAGCACCGCCCCGGGCCGAGCAACGACCCGCACCCGGGCCGTGCCCGCGTCGAGCGGCGGCGGTGCGAGCTCGACCACCTCGGCCACCTCCCGGCGACCGTCGCGCCCGCGCACGACGTGCACGACGAGATCGATCGCCCCGTGGAGCTGCTCCTGGAGGGCTCGATGCGGAAGGTCGGCGTCGGCGAGGAGGGCGAGCAACTCCAGACGGCCCAGGGCGTCGAGTGCACCGTTGGCGTGACACGTCGTGAGCGAACCGTCGTGGCCCGTGCTGAGTGCTTGGAGCATGTCGAGCGCTTCGGGTCCCCGAACCTCGCCGACGACGAGGCGATCGGGACGGAGCCGCAACGCGGCCCGCACGAGTGTGCGGAGGTCGATCCCGCCGAGCCCGTCGGCGGTGGGTGGGCGGCATTCGAGGCGCACGACGTGGGGCAACGGGAGGCGCAGTTCGGCCACGTCCTCGAGCGTGACCACCCGCTCCGCAGGAGCCACCCAGGCCGCAAGCGCATTGAGCAAGGTGGTCTTCCCCGACGAGGTCGCTCCGCTCACGACGATGTTGCACCGCCCCCGCACTGCAGCGACCAACAACTCGGCCACGTCGGGTGCGGCGAAGGCCGAAAGCTCCAGGGTGACCGACGACGGGCGCCGGATGGCCAGGCACGGCCCATCGGGGGCCACCGGGGGCACCGCCGCAGCGAGCCGGGACCCGTCGGCGAGGCGAGCGTCGACGATCGGCGACAACCGGTCGAGCCTCCGGCCGAGCGGCGCCAACAGCCGTTCGAGCAGACCGAGCCGTTCGTCGACGCCGAGGCACACCACCGCCTGGCGCAGGCGACCGTGCCGCTCGACCCAGACATCGCCACCGCCGTTGACCACCACCTCGGTGACGGCATGGTCGGCCAGCAGCGGCCCGAGCGGCCCGAGCGGATCGGGGAGATCGATCGGACCGGACGACGGCCGATGGCCGGGAACGTCTCGAAGGGTCACCGGCCCAGGACCGGGCCACCCCGGTTGCCGGTCGGTCATGCTGCGGCCCGGAGCGCACGGCTGAGCGAGCGCGGCAGTCGCGCGAGGAGCAACCCGGCATCGATCGCCCGGGCGATGGACGCCTCAAGCGGCACCACGGCGCGCACGGGCACGCCGAGGACCGCCTCGACGTCGCGATGCCCGAGCGAGCGTCCGGGCTCGTCGACGAGGACGACCGCATCGGGCCGGACGGGTAGGCCGACCGCCCGCCGGACCGACAGGTAGCAGGGTCGAGTGACGAGCAGCGACGACGGAGACCCGAGCACGGCGTCGAGCGCGGGCGTGCCCGGCCGCACGACCCCGGCGTCGACCACGACGATGCGCCCTTCGGCATGGAGGCCGAGCCCGCGCACGAGCGCTTCCATCGCCGCGCCTCCCCGGAGCGGTCCGGCGCCGTGGGGGATCAGGCCGACGCCGGGGACGAGTTCGAGGCGAGCGCGGCGGGCCTCGGCGGCGGGATCGGCGGACGGATGGGCCGCCAGTGCGTCGCTGACACCGGGACCGCTCGGTTCGCTCATGCCGAGCGCGGCCGGGAGATCACCGGCGAGATCGACGAGGGTGACCTCCTCACCGGTGTCGTCTGCGAGCGACAACGCCAGCGCCGCCGCGATCGTGGTGGTGCCGCTCCCACCCTTGGCACTCCAACACGTGATCAACACGTGCAACTCCTCGCCCCGGCCACAGCCGGGCGGTGGAGGGGAAGCCGTTGCGCAACGTACCGGAGGGGTGCAACGGGGACAAGGGGCGAGATGCCGGCGGGAGCGGGCTCGGGGCGCTGGAACGGCACGTTTCCGTCCGGAACCGGTCAACGTCCGCCTGCACCCCTACTGCGCGTGGTCGCCCCACTCCTAGCGTCGTCGCGGGATGGGACGGCGACGGAGGTGACGTGCTGGAACCGGACCCGGTGCAGGATCAGGCGAGCGCCCGGACGCGCCCATCCGTGCACCATCTCGCCGAGATCCGTAGGGCGAGCCGGACCCGACGGGCGCGCTTGCGCCGGGCGGCCCTCGTCACCGCGGTCGGGGGTTCGACGGCGATCCTCGGTGTGCTTTCGATGCCGGCCGCCGTGCTGGCTGCTCCGGCGCTGACCACCTTGGTGGTGCTTCCGTTCCGGACGCCACGCCGAGTTCCGTCGATTCCGATCCCGCGCCGCGGGCTGCTCGCCGTGACCGAGGTCGACCTCGTCGTCGCATCGCACCCGCAAGGGGCCGACGAGGTCCTCGGGCGACGCGCGCTGCGCATCCCGCGAGCCCATGTCGCCCGGGTTGCCCCCGGTGACCGCCTCGACGAGATGCGGATCGAATGCGCCGATGGCACGGTCCTCAGCGTGGCCGTGTCGAATGGCGATCGAGGCGATCTGATCGAGGCGATCGGCCGGTTGGTACCGCAGGCGTTGCGAGCCAACGACCTTGTGTCACCCGTTCCGTCGGACGGGCGCCGGGCGGTCGACCGGTTACCCTGACGTGCTGGGGGCGTTCGACATTGGGGGGGCCCGACATGGCCAAGGTGCACCTGCTCGAGGCGTCGACCACGTACGGCGACGCCGAGGCCGACATGGTCCGCTATCGAGCCGAAGGCGAACAGCGAGCGCACGCGCTCGGCAACCGGGGGCCCTTGGTGCTCGACGAGCACGGGCGCCCCGATCCGGCGGTCGTCGAGGCGTACCGGCGCACGGGCTTCTACGTGTTCGAAGGCGTGCTCGGCCCCGACGAACTCTCCGACCTCGAACGGGATCTCGCCGAGGTGCTCGAACGGGCCCCGGCGACCAAGGGATCCGACGTCGACCGCCACGGCCGCCCGGCGCTCGGCACCGACGGCACGGCGCGCAACTTCGGCTTCGTGCGCCCGCTATCCGATCCTCTCGGCGGCACGGGTGCCGCCCACGGACGCCACCAGGTGAAGATGTTCGAGCCCGAGGCGCCGCAGGGCGCACCGGACTGGGTGCTCCAGATCGTCCTGGGCTCGCTGCAGTACAGCGAGGCCCATCTCCGGCTCTACGGCCACCCCGGGCTGCTCGCGTTCGCCGAGGCGGTCAACGGTCCCGACTTCACGCCGTTCAACGAGGCGATCTGGATCAAGCACCCCGGGCTCGGCGGTTCGGTCGCCTGGCACCAGGATCCCTGGACGCACTGGGACGACCCCGGCCTCGACGGCGACACCCACGGGTTCAACTTCATGGCCCAGCTCTACGGGTGCACGTCGGCCAACGGGCTGTGGGTCCTGCCGGGATCGCACCGTAGGGGCCGGGTCGACATCCGGTCGCTCGTCGCTGCGGCAGGGTCGGATCGGATCGAAGGTGCGGTGCCGCTGCTGTGTGCTCCCGGCGACGTCGCGATCACGAACCGGCAGTGCGTACACGGCTCGTTCGCCAACACCAGCGCCGACCCGCGCGTCACGTTCAACTTCGGGTTCCACCGACGCTCGTCCGTGCTCGGTGTGGTCAGCGGGGGCGTCCACAACGCGACCGCCGTGTACGACGCCGAACGGATTCGGACCCGCTCCGAAGCCATCGCCTTCGCCATCGATGCCCGCTCCCAGCGCTATCCGCAGGAGCGCCGGTACCCCTACGCCCCGTTCGCCGGCCTCGAGGACCGGTACCGCTGGGCGGGCGATCTGTCGGTGTTGCGGGACTACAACCAGCTCGACCTGGGCATCTGACGACGCGCTGCGACGCCGTTCCCACGCGGGATCGCCGCCCCAGAGGGCGGCGATCCTCTTGCGGCAGCCCGAACCCCCGAACGGGAACCCGCACAACGGTCATCACTGGCGTCAGGCATCAGCGATCAACGTCGGATGAAAGTATTCAAAGGAGTAATTTCCCATGCGTCAAGGGATCGGCGGTCATCGATCGGTCAGGCGGTGACATTTCCGGTCGCTACAGCGACCGATCGGGCACGGCGACCACTAGTCTCCCTACCGACCGGTCGGTAGGACTGGTTGGTCCGTTCGGCTCTCCCCCCCCAGGACGCAACGATGAGCGATGTCGAGGTCACCACCCCGCAGGTCGGCGCACCGGACCACCGCATGCGGTGGGCGCAAGCAGCCCCGTTTCTCCTCGTCAATTTCACCCCCCTGCTGGTCTTCCTCACCGGGGTGACCACCAAGGCCCTGATCCTCGGCATCGTGCTGTACGTCGCCCGGGCGTTCGGGATCACGGCCGGCTACCACCGCTACTTCGCCCACCGGACCTACAAGATGTCCCGGGTCCCGCAGTTCCTGATGGCCCTACTCGGCGCCAGCGCCGTGCAGAAGGGTCCGTTGTGGTGGGCGGCCAACCATCGCGCACACCACCGGTACACCGACACCGAGCGGGATCCCCACTCCCCCGCCCACGGCTTCTTCTGGAGCCACATGGGCTGGATCGTGTCCGACCGGTTCGACGCCACCGATTACGACGCCATCCCGGACTTCGCGAAGTACCCCGAACTGGTCTGGCTCAACAAGCGGGACTGGGTGGCACCGTGGGCACTCGGAGCCCTGTGCTTCCTGATCGCCGGCTGGTCCGGCCTCGTCGTCGGGTTCTTCTGCTCCACGGTCGCCCTGTGGCACGCCACGTTCGCCGTCAACTCCGTCGCCCACCTCTGGGGCCGTCGTCATTTCGCCACCGGCGACACGAGCCGGAACAACCCCATCGTCGCCCTGCTCACGCTCGGCGAAGGGTGGCACAACAACCACCACCACTACCCCCGCTCGGTGCGCCAGGGGTTCCGCTGGTACGAGATCGACATCTCCTACGGGCTGTTGCGTGTGCTGTCCTGGCTCCGGGTCGCCAAAGACCTCCAGCAGCCTCCGGCCGCAGCGCTCACCGCCTCCCGGATCCGGGACGGTCACCCCGACCTCGGCATGCTGCGCTACCGGCTCGGCCGGGCCGCCCGCAAGCTGCGCGGCACCCGGGCGAGCGAGGAATTGACCATGCTGCTCGAGAACACCGCCCAGCAGGCGGCGGCGATCGCCCGGCGTGGCCGGGTCACGGCGGCGGTCGACGAGGCCTGAGGCGGGGCGCGCCGTGCGACACCGGCTCGACCTTCGCCCACGGTTCGCCGAACTCGATCCGTACGGACACGTCAACCACGCGGTCTACGTGTCGTGGTTCGAGGTCGCCCGCTGCGAGGCCCTCGACGCCGTCGGCGCTGGACTCGACCGATTGCACGCAGCGGGATTCCAGGTGGTCGTCGTCGAGTTGTCGTTGCGGTACCGCCGGCCCGTCACCTGGAACGACACCGTGACCATCACCACCGAGGTCGTCGAGGAGGGCAAGGCCTCGAGCCGATGGCACCAGGAGGTGCTCCTCGCCGACGGCTCGATCGCAGTCGACGCCGATCTCCGGGCCGGGGTCACCGACGCCTCGGGGCGTCCGACCCGGGCGCCGGCGTGGTTGCTCGACGCCGTGAGCGGCCTGCGGGCCTGATCAGCGGCGCGTCGCCACGACGGTGCGGCCGCGCACCTGACCGGCCAGGATCGCCGGGCCGAGTCCGGGCAGGTCGCCGAGTCCCACCTCGTCGGTCATTGCGTCGAGCGCCGACCGATCGACCAGCCCGGCGACGCGACCCCACAACGTCACCCGGTGCGCGAGCGGGCACATGACCGAGTCGATGCCGAGCAGGTTGACGCCGCGCAGCAGGAACGGCGTGACCATGACCGGCACCGCCGCCCCACCGGCCAGACCGCACGCGGCGACCGACGCGCCGTAGTCCAGCTCGTGCACGACGTGGGCCAACGTCGTACCGCCGACGGCATCGACACACCCGACCCAGCGTGCGCCGAGCAACGGCTTCGTAGGCGCCTCGGCCAGCTCCGCGCGGGTGACGATCGTCGAGGCGCCGAGCGACCGCAGGTAGCCCTCGGTCTCGGGGCGGCCGGTGGAGGCCGCCACGGTGTAGCCGAGCCGGGCCAGCAGGTGGACCGCCATCGAGCCGACCCCTCCCGCTGCGCCCGTGACGAGCACCTCACCGGAACCGGGGGTGAGGCCGTGGGCTTCGAGCGCATGGATCGCCTGCATGGCGGTGAACCCGGCGGTGCCGACGGCCATGGCGTCGCGCGTCGTGAGCGCCGGCGGACAGGCCACGAGCCATTCGGCCCGCACCCGGGCCCGCTCGGCGTACCCGCCCCAGTGGGTCTCCCCTACCCGGAACCCGGTGAGGATCACCCGGTCGCCAGGAGCGAAGGCGGCGGACCCGCTCGAACGAACCGTGCCGGCCAGGTCGATCCCGGGTACGTGCGGGTAGTTGCGCACCAGCCGCCCTTGACCGGTCAGGATCAAGCCGTCCTTGTAGTTGAGATCGGACCACTCGACGTCGATGTCGACGTCCCCGGCGGGCAGGGCGTCGGCGTCGACCGACTCGACGGCGGCGGTGACGGCCTTGCCGTCGGGGCTACGCAGGACCAGGGCGCGGAAGGTGTCGCTCACGGCCGGGAACCTACCCGCGTCGGACCGCCGGGCTCGTGGGCGCTTCGAGTTCGTAGAGCAGCACGCCGGCGTCGCGCCGCACCCACAGGCCGGCGCCCGCGGCCCGGAACCACCGCCCGAGCCGGCGCCGGTACCAGGCGCCGGTGCGCCAGTGGACGTCGAGGTCGGTCGCGTCCGTGTCGAGCACCGTCGCCCGGTCGGCGACGGTCGGCACCTCGAGGTAGAGCACCGAGCCGGTGGCGGCTGCAAGGTTGACGATCGCAGTGGCGCAGGCCGGGTCGTCGAGGTACTGCAGCACGCCCTGGCACACGACGAGGTCGAACCGGTCGGCCGGTCGCCAGGTGGCGATGTCGGCTCGGGCGTGCCCCCACCGGCGACAGGCGTGCTCGCTCACGTCGATCCCGACGTAGTCCACGCCCGGTCGTTGCGCCTGCAACCAGTCCCGCCAGAAGCCGGGTCCGGCCCCGACGTCGAGGACTCGGCGGACCGGGACGTCCCACCACTCGCACACCCCGACCACGCCCGAGGCCAGCGCGCCGATCCGGGCCCGGTCGTGGACGGCGAGCCGGCCCCGGTAGAAGCGGTCGTAGTACGCCCGATCGAAGACCTGCCGGGTCAGGAACGGCCTCGGAAGAACGCTCGCACGTCGGCCACGAGCGCCTCGGGCTGCTCCATCGCGGCGAAGTGACCACCCCGCTCGAACCGGCTCCAGTGCTGCACGTCGTAGGCCGCGTCGGCCCACACCCGGGGGGCCCGGTACAGCTCCTTGGGAAAGATGGCGCATCCCGTCGGCACCTCGACCCGGCCCTGGGCCGGCCCGAACCGGCCGGACCGCCGGGCCTCGCAGTACAGCCGGCACGACGAGCCGATGGTGCCCGTCACCCAGTAGATCGTGATGTTCGCGAGCAGGTCGTCGGCGCCGAAGTAGGCGAGCACGTCGCCGTCGCAGTCGCTCCACGTGCGGAACTTCTCCAGGATCCATCCGGCCAGACCCGCCGGGGAGTCCGTGAGCCCGTAGGCGAGCGTCTGGGGCTTCGTCCCCTGGATCTGCTGGTAGCCCGTCTCGTGGTCCCGGAACTGGGCCATGGCCATGACCCCGTCGATCTCGTCGGGCAGCACTCCGGCCATCGGGTCGGCCGGGTCGGGCGGCGCCGCGACGACCATGTTCAGGTGGATCCCGGTCAGGTGCGCGGCATCGAGCCGACCGAGGTTGGCGGTGATGATCGCCCCCCAGTCCCCGCCCTGGGCGCCGTAGCGGTCGTAGCCGAGGCGGGCCATCAGCGCCGCCCAGCACTGGGCGATGCGCTCGGGGTCCCACCCGGTGTCACCGGTCGGGCCGGAGAACCCGTAACCGGGGAGCGAGGGCGCGACGACGTGGAACGCGTCCTCGGCCGAGCCGCCGTGGGCGACGGGGTCGACGAGCGGACCGATGACCTTGGTGAACTCCCACACCGAGCCGGGCCAGCCGTGGGTGAGCAGCAGCGGCCGGGCCTGCGGGTGCGGCGAGCGCACGTGCAAGAAGTGCACGAGTTGGCCGTCGATCGTGGTCGTGAACTGCGGGAACGCGTTCAGGGTCGCCTCGGCCGCCCGCCAGTCGAAGCGGGTGCGCCAGTGCTCGCACAGCTCGCGCAGCACGGCGAGATCGGTGCCGTAGCCCCACGCCTCGCCCGGGGCGTCGGCCGGCCAGCGGGTGCGGGCGAGGCGGTCGCGCAGATCCTCGAGGACGGCCTCGGGCACGTCGATGCGGAACGGGGTGATCTCGTCGCTCATGGGGTGCTCCTGGGGTTCGGGTTCACAGCATCGGGGGAAGACCGCTCGACACGCTCGAGCGGAACGCAGCGGGCCGGCGCTCGAGGAAATGGGTGATCCCCTCGGTGGCCGCCGGCTGGCCGGCCATCCACGCGAACAGCGGGCCTTCGCGCTCGAGCATCTGCTCGGGCGACGACAGCATCCCCTCCCACAGCAACCGCTTGGCGACCGCCACCGACACCGGGTTGGCGGACGAGGCGATCTCGTGAGCCATCGCCTGGGCGGCGGGCAGGACCTCGGCGGCGGGCAGGGCCGGCTCGGCCAGACCGAGCGCGGCGGCGTCGGCGCCGGTGATCATCCGGCCCGTGAGCAGCAGCCCGGCGGCCCGGGACAACCCGATCACGCGGGGCAGGATGACGTGCGAGGCCAGCTCGGGGATGACGCCGCGGCGAACGAAGGCGAACTGCACCTTGGCCTCGGTGGCGATGAACCGCACATCGGCCAGCAGCGGGTAGGTGATCCCGACGCCGATGGCGTGACCGTTGATTGCGGCGATCACCGGCTTGCGGATCTGGAACGGGAAGGCCTGACGACCCGCCGGCGACCCCGTGGCATCGCCGCCACCGAACTCGCCGCCGGACAGATCGGCCCCGGCACAGAACGCCCGACCGTTGCCGGTCACCACCACCGCCCCCACCGCGTCGTCGTCATCGGCGGCGGCCATGGCCACGCCCAGCTCGATGCCCATTCGGGCGTTCCAGGCATTGAGCCGCTCGGGCCGATCGAGGGTGACGGTGGCGACGCCCCCGTCGAGTTCGTAGCGGATCGTCTCGAAGTCCATGCGGGTCCCCCTCTGCTCGCGCCCGCACCGTAGTGGCGCCTACCCTGCCGCCATGCAGGACGGACCGGCCGGGCATCGAGCGTGATCGTCGAATCGATCGTGGTCGGCGTCGTGCTCGTGGGCGTCGCTGCGTTCCTCGCGCTGCGCTCGGCCCATCTCGCCGCCGACGAGCATTCGATGCTCGGCGACGACGACCCCACCGAGTCGGCGCGGCGGCGCAACTACCGCCTGGCCGGATCGGCGGTCGGGCTGTTCGGCATCCTGCTCGTGATCAGGGGGGTCGTCGGATGAAGGTTCGCTTCGGGTTCGCGCTCGGCGGGGGCAGCCAACTGCCCATCGAGGACTACGGCCACGTGATCGACGCGCTCGACCGGAACGGATTCGATTCCGTGTGGCTCCCGGAGACGTTCCTCACCGGCTCGTTCGACCCGCTCGTGGCCCTCGGGTACGCCGCTGCCCGGGTCCGCCGCCTCAAGCTCGGCACCCACCTGATCGCCCCGGGCCGCAACGTCGTGCGCATGGCGCGCGAGCTCGCCCAACTCGACCGGTTGTCCGGCGGCCGGTTGCTGCTCACCTTCGTGCTCGGCCTCGACGATCCCGCCGAGCGCGCCGCGCAGGGCATGGTGAGCGGCGACCGGGGGGCTTGGTTCGACGAGCACCTCCCGACGTTGCGCACCCTGTGGGCGGGTGGCACCACCGCCGAGGGGTTCTCGCTGGTGTCGTTGCCCGTGCAACAACCGCTCGAGATCTGGATGGGCGGCAAGGCCACCCGAGCCCTGGAACGGGCCGGCCGGCTCTCCGACGGCTGGCTCGCCGGGGCGGTGACGATCGCCGAAGCCGTGACCGGCAAGACCGTCGTCGACCGCGCGGCGGCCGAGGCCGGCCGTGCGATCTCCCCCGAGCACTTCGGCGTCAACCTCACCTACAGCCTCGACGAACCCGATCCGGCGGTGCTCGCCGCGCTGGCGGCCCGGCGCCGGCCCGGCGTGGACACCAGCGAGATCGTGGCCGTCGGTGTCCCGGCGCTGCGCACCCTCGCCGGGCGCTGGGTGGACGCCGGGTTCTCGAAGTTCACGGTCCGCCCGATGGTGCTCCCGAGCTCTCCGGCGGCCTGGGACGACGAGCTCGGCCGCCTGGGCACTGGGATCCTCGACCTGACGACCTGACCTGCGCCCGGCCCGAGGCGAGCGCTCAGGGCAGGCCGAGCAGCGGCAGGTCGGACACCGCGTCCTCGACGGCGCGGCGCTCGTCGTCGTCAAACGGCGCGAAGCCGGCGGCGGCCTCGATCGCGAGCGGCAGCAGGGCCCGGTCACCCGGCGTGCAGAACGCGTGCACACCCGGCACCGACAGCGTGTAGCGCACCCCGCGGGTGATGGCGTACCCACCCGAGTACGGCTCGTACCAGGTGAGCGACGTCCGTTCGCTCCCCTCCGGCCACGGCTGCTTGGCCACCGCCTTGATCGCCATCACCCCGACGTCGCGGCGGGCGCACTCGGCCAGCAGGGCCTCGGCCGCCGCCCGGTAGTCGGCGTCACCCATCAGCCGGGCGTTCACCGGGAACAGCACCGTGTCGAGATCGAAGCGCCGCAACGCCTCGAGATGGGCGGCGGGCGCCTCCGGGCCGTGGCCGGTGATCCCGGCGAAGCGGGTCACGCCCTCGTCGCGCAGCTGCACGATCGTCTCGAGCGCCGGCATACGCCGGTCGAGCTCGGCGACGCTGGTGACGGCATGGGCCTGGTAGAGGTCGAAGGTCTCGCACCCCAACAGCCGCAATGACTCCTCGCACTGGGCCCGCACCCCGTCGGGGTTGGAGCGCAGGGTCTTGCACGCCACGAACAGCTCGGCCCGCCGCTCCGCCACCAGGGGGCCGACGGCCCGCTGGGCGCTGCCGTACTGCGGGGCGATGTCGAGGTGGTTCACGCCGGCGGCGAGCGCGGCGGTGAACGTCGGCTCCGACGTCGCCGTGTCGGCGTCCCAGTAGGCGGCCCCGCCGAGGACGGCGAGGGAGGACTCGTGGCCGGTGCGGCCGAGGCGTCGTCGTTGCACCACCGCAGTGTGCCCGACGGGACCCCCATTCAGGGGCGCCGCCGGCCGAACCGGTCGAGCAGCGGCTCGAGCCCGCCGAAGCGGACCACGCGGAACTCCTCGGCCGCGCCGAGGCCGTGGCGGGCCCCGACCCGGCCCGCCGACGCCGTCAGCAACGGCTCCCACAGCGGGGCGAGCGGGCCGCCGGCGGCGATCTCGTCGAGCAACGGCACGTCCCAGCCGCCGGTGTCGGCCTGTAGCCGCCACTGGTTCACCTGGTTGCGCAGCATCGTGTCGTGGCACAGCGCGGCGGCCAGCTTGCGGGGCAACGTCGCCGTGATGTCGACCACGTCGGTCACCTCGACCACCGAGCGCCCGAGGTACCACCGCTCGAAACAGCCGTGCGGCCGCAGCCCGTCGGCGAGGTGCTCGGGATGGTGCAGGTCGAACTGGCTGGTCCAGAACGCCTCGTCCACGGCGCGGGCGACGACGAGGTGGTCCTGGTTGTCCTCCGCCGGCGCCGAGAACGGGTCGAAGGTGACCAGCGCGTACGGCCGGTGGGTGCGGATCAGCCGGATCACCTGCTCGCGCAGCACCAGCGGGTCGGCGGTGTCCAAGGTGTCGGTCGGCCAGCCGAGCTCGACCACCTCGGCCACGCCGAGCACGGCGCATGCGGCACGGAACTCGGCCGCGTTGGCCGCGAGCGTGTCGGCTTCGGTGCGGCCGACCGAGTCCCACCGGTCGTCGGTGACCCGGACTGCGACCACCCGCCAGCCGGCGTCGGCCCAGCGGGCCAACGTCCCCCCGCAGAACAGCGCGAAGTCGTCGGCGTGCGACAACACGACCAGCACCGCGCGGCCCTGCCCGGGCTCGGGCACCCACACCTGAGGGATCACACCGGCGATCGTACGGGCCCCGGGCTACGGTGCCGACCGTGACGGGAACGTTGGTGGATCTGATCGAGCAGCCCGTCGGCGAGGTCCTCGCCGGGCTCGGGTCCTGCACCCTCGCCGTCCACGACCCGCCGTGGTCGACGGTCCGGGCCGGGCTGCCGACCGGGCTGCCCACCCCGGTCCGGGTCGTCGTCGCCGGTGACGTCGATCTCGACGCACTGGAGGCGCTGGCCGCCGCGCCCGACGACGGCGAGGTGGTGGTCGGCCTCGGTGGCGGCACCGCGCTCGACACGGCGAAGTTCCTGGCCTGGCGCACCGGCCGGCCGCTGGTGCAGATCCCGTCGATCACCTCGGTCGACGCGGCGTTCACCGACGCCGTCGGCGTGCGGGTCGAGGGCCGGGTCCGCTACGTCGGCAAGGTCCTCCCCCGGTTCGTCGCCCTCGACGTCGAACTCGTCCGCTCGGCGCCGCCGTCGCTGAACCGGGCCGGGATCGGCGACGTGCTGTCGTGCCACACCGGCCTGTGGGACTGGCGGGCCGCGACCGCGGCCGGGCACGGGCACCCGTGGGACGAGGGGTTGGCCGGCCTCGGGGCGTCGCTGCTCGACGACCTCGAGGCCGCCGTCGACGACGTCGCTGCGGTGAGCGCCGACGGGATCCGGTTCCTGGCCCAGGCCTACCGGCGCATCGGCGCGGCGTGCGCCGCAGCCGGCCACAGCCGCTTCGAGGAAGGGGCCGAGCACTTCTGGGCCTACGCCTACGAGCACGCGACCGGCGCCCACCACGTCCACGGCGAACTGATCGCCCTCGGCGTCGTCGCGGTGGCGACGTTGCAGGACAACGACGTCGACCGTGCCGTGCGCATCGTGACGGCGTCGGGGTGCCGGGCCCACCCGGCCGACCTCGGCATCGACGAAGCGACCCTTCGCGCCACGCTCGCCGCCGCGCCGGCCTACGCCCGGGCCGAGGGGCTCGACAGGAGCGTGTTGGACCTGCGCCCGCTCGACGCCGCCGCGATCGACGCCGCGTGGGCGGCGGTGGACGCGCTGCCGAGGCGGCCCCGATGACCGTGCGCATGGCGGTGCTCGGCTACGGCTGGGCGGCCAACCGTCACGTCCTCGCCGCCCGCGCCGCGGCCGGGGCCGAGGTCGACGTGGTCGCCGTGGCCGGCCACCACGGGGAGCGGGCCGCGGCGTTCGCCGAGCGCCACGGCATTGCGCGCTGGACCGAGGACTGGGCCACCCTCGTCACCGACCCGGCGGTCGATCTCGTCGTCGTCGCCACCCCGAACGCCCTGCACCATCCGCAGGCCGCCGCCGCGCTCGACGCCGGCCGCCACGTGCTGGTGGACAAGCCGGTCACCGTCACCGTGGCCGACGCCGAGGACCTGTGCGCCCGGGCCGAGCGGTCCGGCACGGTGCTCGCCGTCGGCCACATGTGGCGCTACCGCGACGAGGTGATCGCCGTGCGCGACCGCATCGCTGCCGGCGACCTCGGCCGGATCGTGCGCACCCACGGCTGGGGCGTGCACGCCGGATGGGGACCGTCGGGATGGTTCACCGATCCGGCGCTGGCCGGCGGCGGCGCCCTCATCGACATGGGGATCCACGCGCTCGACACCGCCCGGTTCCTCCTCGGCGACCCGCAGCCGGTGCGGGTGCAGGCCTCGATCGGCCGGGGGGCGTTCACCCCAGCCGAGGCCCGGGCCCCCGGCCACGACCCGCTCGACGACGACGGCGTCGTCACCGTCGACTGGGACGACGGGTCGCGCTCGGTCGTCGAGTTCGGCTGGTGGCAACCCCACCTCGGCGGCCTCGAGGCCGACACCGTCGTGTTGGGTACGGCCGGCGCCACCCGGATCTGGTCCCCCGAACCGCCGCTGCCCGCCGCGGAGCAGCACTGCTCGGTGCCGATGTACGCGGCGCAGCTCGCGGACGTGGCCCGCTGCGTCCGCACCGGCGGCACCCCCCGGGCCTCGGCGGCCGTCGGCCTCACCGCCCTGCGCATCGTCGACGCGGCCTACCGAGCCGCAGCCGCACCCCCACGGAGCACCCCATGAACGACCGCCCCGCCGTCTGCGGCGGCACCCCGATCCGCACCGCACCGTGGCCGGCGTGGCCCCAGTGGGACGGCACCGAACGCGACGCCCTCACTGCGACGCTCGACTCGGGCGGCTGGTGGCACGGCAACGGGGACCGGGCCATGGCCTTCGCCGCCGCGTTCGCCGCCCACCAGGGCGCCCGGTACGGGCTGGCGCTCACCAACGGCACCCACACCCTCGAAGCCGCGCTCGTCGCGTGCGGGGTCGGCGAGGGCGACGAGGTGCTCGTCCCGGGGATGACGTTCGTTGCATCGGCAACGGCCGTGCTGGCCGTGAACGCCACCCCGGTGCTCGTCGACGTCGACCCCGACACGTTGTGCCTGGATCCCGCCGCCGCCGCCGCGGCGATCACCCCTCGGACCCGGGCGATCATCGCCGTGCACGTCGCCGGCGCCGCCGCCGACCTCGACGCCCTCGGCGAACTGTGCGCCCGGCACGACCTGCACCTGATCGAGGACTGCGCCCATGCCCACGGCTCGACGTGGCGCGACCGGGGGGTCGGCTCGTGGGGCAGCTTCGGGTCCTTCTCGATGCAGCAGTCCAAGTTGATGACCGCCGGCGAGGGCGGGGCGCTGCTCACCAACGACGACGACCTGCGGGCGCTGGCGTGGAGCTACGCCAACTGCGGCCGCCAGGAGGGCGAGTGGTTCTACCACCACCCCCGGGCCGGCTCGAACCTGCGGATGACCGAGTGGCAGGGCGCGGTGCTGTCGGCACAGCTGGCCCGCTTCCCGGCCCAGCACGCCCGGCGCAACGCCAACGCGGCCGTGCTCGGTGACGCGCTGCGGGCCGCCGGCGGCTTACGGCCGCAAGGGCGGCTCCCGCAGCAGGGCAGCCAGGGGTACTACTGCTACGTGGTCCACGTCGACCTCGACGCCTTCGGCGGTCTGGCCCTGCGGTCCCTCGAGGCGGCGCTCGCGGCCGAGGGGATCGCGATGGGGGTGTCGTACCCGAGCCTCAACGACCTCGCGGTGTTCCGCACCCGGGCCTTCGCCCCGCGGCTGCGCGCCTCGGCACCGACGATCGACTATGCGGCCCAACGGCTCCCGGTGGCCGAACAGGCGGCGGCGACCACCGTGTGGCTGCAACACCGGATGCTGCTCGACGACCCCGACGGCGTGCTCGACGTCGCCCGGGCCTTCGAGCGCATCCGGCGTCACGCCGGCGCAGTCGGCGCGGCGCTCGGCGCCGCCTGACGCTCAGGCCTTGGTGGTGGCCGTCGCGAGCGCCGGGCACTTCTTGGCGAACCAGGCCTCGATGCGATTGCTCGCCTCAGTCATCGCCTTGTCGTCCATCGATCCCATCGCCTTTTCGAACTCCGCCGCCTTGGCCGGATCGGTCATGATCGACGCCAGCTTCGTCGGATCCGACAGGTCGATGTTGTCGAACAGCTTGGCCATCTGCGCAATGCCCTTGCCGAGCAGCGCAAAGTCGGCCTTGACCTCGGCGGGGCCCGACGCGCCGAGCTGCTCCATGGCCTTGGCGAAGTCCTTGAACACGTTGCCGGACTTGCTCGGATCGAGATTGTCGCCGAGCGACGCAAGGGACTCGGCCTTGCCGCAGTCGCCCTTGGCCACGGCGTTCACGGTGGCGACCAGATCGGCGGCCATCGAACCCGACGAGCCGCCGGATGCCGGCTTGGCCGTGGTCGCGGCGCCCGGCTTGGCCGTGGTCGCAACGCCCTCCGACGACGAGGAGCTCGAATCGTCGCCGCATGCGGCGACGCCGGCGAGGGAACCGACGACCACGAGGGTGGCCACGGCGAGGGAACGGCGGGGGTTCATGGCGGGCCTTTCTCTCAGCACGCTCAGTGCTGGTTCGACCGCAGCGTAGGGCCAACGGGGGCGCCGTGGTTCGGCATGCGAGGCTGCCGGGCGTGAACGAGGGCCCGACGAGCGCCGTCGTGCGGCGCACCCAGTGGACCGACCTCGCCCGCTCGGTCCCGCTCGGATTCCTGCTCGCGCTCGAGTCGTCGGTGCTGCTGACCATCGCGATCAAGCACTTCGACGCACCGGGCTGGGCCAAGGGCACCCTGGCGGCGGCCAACGGGGTCGGCCTGCTGGCGTCACCCTTCCTCACGGCGCTCGCCCGACGCGTCGGGCGCCCGGTCATGGCGGTGGCCGCTGCCGTGTCGCTCGTCGGTGCCGCTGCGTTCGCGGTGGCCTCGACCGGGTCGCTGGGCGCCTACTTGGCCGGCGGGGTGTGCGGGATCGCCGCGGTCCACGCCGTGATCCCGCTCATGACCGTGACGTACCAGCGCAACTTCCCGGTGCGCGAGCGCGGCCGCCGGGTCGGCTGGGGGATGACGGTCAAGGTCGCCGTCTCGGCGCTCGCCGGCCTCGCCGTCGGGAGCCTCCTCGTCGGCGGCCTCCACCGCTGGTGGTGGGTGATCGCATCGGCGGCCGTGGCGCTCACGGTCGCTGCCTGCTGCCAGGTGGCCACCCCCTCGGCCCCGCTGCCTGCCGGACCCGGCCCGAACCGGCCGTGGCCGCGGGTCGGGCTGCTGGCCGAAGATCGTCGGCTGCGACTCACCCTCATCGCCTGGATGTTCATGGGTTTCGGCAACCTGATGTTGCTCCCGCTGCGGGTCGAGTACCTCGCCGAGCCCGGCTACGGGATCGGCGCCGACGCGGCGACCATCACACTGCTCACCGTGACGGTGCCGTCGGTGTGCCGGCTGCTGTCGCTCCCGGTGTTCGGCCTGGTGTTCGACCGCCTGTCGTTCTTCTCGTCCCGCATCGTGGTGAACGTCCTGTTCGCGGCGTATGTCGCCGCGTTCTTCACCGGCACCAGCGCCGTCGGGCTCGTCGCCGGCGCCGTGGTGCTCGGCATCGCGTCGGCGGGCGGGGACCTCATGTGGAACCTGTGGGTCACCAAGTTCGCGCCGCCCGACAAGGTGGCCGACTACATGGGGCTGCACACGTTCTCGACCGGGCTGCGGGCCGTTACGGCCCCACTGGTCGGCTTCGCCGTCGTCGAACGCCTGCCGCTCGGCACCGTGGCTGCGCTGGCCGCCGGGATGATGGTCGTCGCCTCCGCGGCCCTGGTGCCCGAGGCGCGCGCCGAACGGGCGATGCGGGCGCGCTCAGCCGTCGCCGGTTGAGGCGCGCACGCCGTCGAGGGCCTCGGCGAGGCCGGCCAGGCGATCGCCCAGCGGCACGTCACGGGTCCCGGGCGCGACGACCAGCTCGCGCACGCCGAGCTGTGCGAGTGCCTTGGCGTAGTCCACGAGGGCGTCGAACGGCCGTGGCCACGCCAACCCGACCGTCGCCGGGACACCGCCGAGCGCGTCGATCGCAGTGGCCACCTCGTCGACCGTCAGCGCCCAACCGAACCAGCCGTCACCCAGCCGGCGGGCCCGGTCCAGTGCCGCCGGGGTGTTGCCGCCGACGAGGATCGGCGGCCCGCCCGCCTGCGCAGGCTTGGGGTAGGCGAGCACGCCGGCGAACGAGCTGAACTCGCCCGTGAGGTTCGACACCTCGTCGCGCCAGGCCGTGCGAAGGGCCGCCACGTATTCGTCGGCCCGGGCCCCCCGCCGGGCCCACGGGACCCCGAGCGCCTCGAACTCCTCGCGCAGCCAGCCGACCCCGATGCCGAGATCGACGCGCCCACCCGACGCGTGGTCGACGGCGACGACCTGCTGCGCCAGGGTGAGCGGCTCACGCTGGGGAAGGATGAGCACGCCGGTCCCGAGGCGCACCCGGCTCGTGACCCCGGCGGCGACCGTCATGGCGATCAACGGGTCGTACACCCCCGGACGCTTGCCCATCGCCAGCGTGCCGTAGGGGTACTGCGAGCGGGCACCCTCGACGAACACCACGTGTTCGGGGAACCACAACGAGTCGAGGCCGACGGCCTCGGCCCGCTCGCTCGCCTCGGCCAACTCGGCCATTCCCCGACCCCGGCCACCGTCGAACGCCAACGTCGCCCCGATGCGCATGGTCGGATCCTGCCACGGGGACCGCTCGGCACCGGCGGGGGGCGTGTCGCCGCCGGGGCGCGTCGGCAGGCGCCGTACCGGCGGATGGCGCCAGCACCGTTGGGGGCGCAGCGGCGCGAACCGTGTAGACCCGCGCCATGGCCGAACTCCTGCCCCTCTCCCTCGACGAGCTGCTCACCACCACCCGATCGGTGCGCAAGCGGCTCGACCTCACCCGGCCCGTCCCGCGCGACGTCGTAATGGAGTGCCTCGAGATCGCCGTGCAGGCCCCCTCGGGTTCGAACCGGCAGGCCTGGCAGTTCGTGGTCGTCGACGACGCTGCGAAGCGCAAGGCGCTCGCCGACATCTACGGCGAGGTGTTCGATCAGTACATGCTGGCCCCGGCCTCGGCCGGCTATCAGGACGGCGACACCCGGGCCGAGCGACGCGACGCCGTGTCGGACTCGGCGCGGTACCTGCGGGCCCACCTCCACGAGGTGCCCGTCCACCTGCTCGCCTACCAGGAGGGTCGGACCGACGGCACCAAGGTGTCGGGCCAGGCCGGCTTCTGGGGTTCGATCCTGCCGGCAGTGTGGAGCTTCATGCTCGCCGCCCGGGCCCGTGGCCTCGGATCGGTGTGGACGACGATGACCTGCCGCAAGGAGGAGGAGGTCGCTGCCGTCATCGGGCTCGACGCCAGCCGCTACAGCCACGCCGGGCTGTTCCCGCTCGCCTACACGCTCGGCACGGACTTCAAGCCGGCGCCTCGGCTCCCGATGGACACCGTCGTCCACTGGAACGAGTGGTGAACACCGCCGGTCGGTCCGGCGGTGGCGTCACCCCACCGTCGGATTGACCGGGGCGTGCGCGATCACCTCGATCGCCGCCAGTCGGGCCCGCTCGTCGGGACCCACGCCGAGCTCGGCGAGGATCTCGTCGTTGTGCTCGCCGAACAACGGCGCGGCGCGACGGGGCCGGGGGGCTGCGTCGGCGAGCCGCCAGTGCACGCCCTGCTGCTTGTGCCGGATCATCTTCGGCTGCGGCAGGTAGACCCAGTAGTCCCGGTGCAGCAACTGCAGATCGTCGTGGACCGAACTCGAATCGTGGACACGACCGGCGGGTACGCCGGCGACCTGCAGCCGCTCCATCGCTGGTTGCGGTCGTTGCGGTCGCAACCAGGTTGCGAGGATGGCGTCGATCTCGTCGTTGCGGGCGCGTCGTTCTCCGACGTCGAGGTCCGCGAGGTCGTCCCGGCCGAGCAGCGTGCACAGCGAGCGCCATTCGGCATCGGTCCGGACCGACACGACCAACCACTGCTCCCAACCGTCGGTGGCGTCCGCGCACCGATAGACGCCTTGGGGCACGAAGCGAGCATCCCGGCAGCCCCGGTGTATCGGGGTCTCCCCCCGGTTCGCAGCGACGAAGGCTTCCGGCACCAGCGCCATCCCCGTTTCCCGCTGGGCGAGATCGATGTGGACACCGGCCGGCTCGGCCCCTTCGGCCCGCCGGTCGTCGCGCCGGGCAAGACCCAGGACCGACGCGGCGACCGCGGCCAGGCCGGCCACCGGATCGCCGTAGGAGATGCCGGTCTTGAACGGCTCCTCGTCGTGCTCGTACCCGCTGAGCGATGCGAGGCCCGACATGAGCTCGATCACCGGGCCGAAGCCGACGTAGTTGCGGTCGGGACCGGCCTTGCCGAACGCCGCCATCGAGATCGTCACCAGCGACGGGTTCACCTCGGCGAGCACCTCGTCGGTGAACCCCAGCTTGTCGAGCACGTCGGCGCGGTAGTTCTCGAGCAGCACATCGGCGCTGGCGAGCAGCCGCTTCATCATCGCTACACCGTCGGGCTGGGCGAGGTCCAGGGTGAGCGACCGCTTGTCGCGGTTGTAGGCCACGAAGTAGTAGGCGGAGTTCCACGGGTCGGCCACGCCGGGCTGCGGCACCAGGGTGCGGATGTTGTCCCACGCCCGCGGCGACTCCACCTTGATCACGTCGGCACCCATCGCCCCGAGCTGGGCGGTCGCATACGGCCCGGCCCACATCATCGACAGGTCGACCACCCGGATCCCCTCCAGCGGCAACCGGCCTGCCGGTGCGTCCGCTGCAGCCGGCGGGCGCAGGCTCCAGAGCTCCTCGACCGCAGCGGATTCGTCGGCGCTGCGCCAGCCGAATCCCGGGAACGGCGCCCCGGGCAGCCGTAGACCGTCCGCCCGGACCTCGAACGCCCCTCGATCGGCGAGACCCGGGGCCGAGAGCAGGTCGGCCGGGGTCACGGCGACCCCGACCGGCACCCGCAGCGCCAGTCCGGCGGCTTGGATCTCGGCGGTGGTGCGCTCCATGAAGTGGACGTAGAGCTTGGCGGTGAGCGCTTCTTCGTTGAGCGGCTCGCTGCGCTGCAGCGGGTCGGTGAAGCGGGACTCGGCGAGTTCGGGATCGTTCAGCATGGTGAACAACCCGGGGATCTGGCGGGCCAGACAGAACACGCCCACCCAGCCGTCGAGACACGGATAGATCGCCCACGGCGCACGCGTGTGGTTGCCGAGGCGGGGGATGATCGGCCCGCCCACCGAGCTCGACGGCCCGTACAGCTCGGTCATCCCGGCCGCGCACTCCTGCCCCGACAGGTCCACCAGCTCACCCCGACCGTGACGACGCCGTCCGTACCAGCACGTGATCGCCACCGAGAACGCGTTGAGTCCCAACAGTTTCTCGGCCTGATCGCCACCGGTGACGAGCGGGGTGCGCCCCGGATCACCGGTGAGGGACATCAGCCCGCCGAGCGCGAACCCCACGGCGTTGGGCCCCGCCCAGTCGGCATAGGGCCCCGTGAGCCCGAACGGGGTGGCCGAGACGATGACCAGACCCGGGTACCGGCGGTGCACGTCGTCCCAGTCGAGGCCCAGCTCGGCGAGCTGTCGGGGTTGCCGGTCGGCGACCACGATGTCGGCGGCACCCAGCAACGCCTCCCAGCCCGCTCGGTCGGCGGGCAGTGGAAGGACGGGTTTTCCGGCGTGACAGGCGGTGATCTGGTCGTCGGTCAATGGGGCGACCGTGGGCGCGACGATCCGGCGCACGTCGGCGCCGTACCCCCGCAGCAGCCGACCGGCCAGCGCAGCGGCGATCCCGCCGGACAGTTCGAGGACGCGTACACCTGCGAGCGGAAGCCCCATGGCGCCGGTGCTACCGGACGGGACCCCGGTGAGGCAAGCGTCACGCTCCGGCCGTGAGCACGGCGCGCACCTCCGCAAGTGCGGCGTCGCGGGCCGTGCCGGTGAGCGCAACGCATGCGGCCGGGGTCCCGTCGTCGCGGGCTACCACCAACCAGGCGTCGCCGACCGGACGGCCCGTCGCTTCCCCCAACGCGAGCAGATAGGACGCGAGCTGGCCTCGATAGCGGTCGAGCAGCGCCTCGGGACCGTCGGGCGCCTGATCGGTCTTGAAGTCGACCACCACGAGCCGACCGTCGTCGTCGGCGAACACCGCATCGAGGTACCCCCACACGACCTGGTCGCCGATCGGCGCACCGACGTAGAGCTCACGGCGTACCAGCGCCGCCTGACGCATCCGGTCGGCGATCGCGCTGGTGAAGATCGATCGTGCGAGCCGGACGACCGCGGGCCGGTGGGCCGGTGCGACGTCCTCGGCCACGGCCGCGGCCTCGGCCAACCGGTCGAGATCGTTGCCGTCGCCCGCGAGTTCGACGAGTTGCATGACCTGGTGCACGGCCCGGCCGACGGCCGTGCCGTACCGCCCCCGGGCCTCGGGCGGGCCGTCGAGTGGCCGAGGGTCTTTGGCCAGGCCGGGGTCGGCGGGTTCGTCGTCGCGGGTGTCGACCGACGACAACGTGGGGAGGTCGTCGTCGTCACGGGTGGTGCCGTCCTGGCCGTATGGCGCGCCACCGGCGTCGACGAGCGGATCGGGCTCGGCCAGGGGATCGGCCAGGAGGTCGGCACCGCCGACGCGCCCGAGGCCGCGTTCGTCGTCGACGTCCTCATCGACGGCGACCGCGGCACGGGATCCGATGTTCGCCGCCGACCGGTGCCCGCCGAGGGCTCCGGCGACGGCGGTGGCCGACCACACCGAGCGCCGCTCTGCCGCAGCGAGGCGGGCGGCGATCACATCGCCACCGGCGAGCCTCGCCGACGGATCCGGAGCTGCGGGGACCTCGGGCACCGGGCGGGGAACCTCGGGCGCCGCCGACGGCGCCCGGTGCTCCGCGCCCGGCGCCACCCGGGCATGGGGCACCAACCCCTTGAGCACGGAACTGCGAGGAATCCCCTCGGTGCTGCGCCCACCGTGGCAGGACACCACCAGGTGGTCCATCGCCCGGGTGCACGCCACGTACACGAGCCGGGCCTCCTCGGCCTTCCGGGCTTCCCGCTCGAGATCTTGGGCCTGCGTCACGCCGGACGGGCGAAGCCCCCCGAAGCGGGCGACGAGCGCGTCGTCGAGCCAGCGCAGCTCGACCGCAGCGCCCGGCGGCGGGTCCGTGCCGAGACCGGCGACGAGGACCATGGGGTACTCGAGGCCCTTGGCGGCGTGGATCGTGAGGACCCGCACCGCGTCCTCGTCGGTCTCGTCGGGGCTCACCTCCCGTCGGGTCTCGTCGGCCACCTGCCGATCGACCCAGGCGAGGTACTCGCGCAGGGTGCCGCCGGTCGAGTCGGCGAAGGCCCGAGCCTCGTCGATCACGTACCGGACGCGACGCCAGGTCTCCCGCGCCGCCTGCGGCCCCTCGACCAGCGCCGACGCCCACGACAGATGCTGTTCGGCGAGCTGGGTGAGCAACTCGGCCGGGGTCCGGAACGATTTGTCGGCCACCAGCGCGCGCAAGCGGCCGAATGCATCGGCGACCGGCCCCGGCGGCGGCGCGGCCGCGAACAGATCCCACCGACCACCGGCGCGCCGGTGGGCCAGCAGGTCGTCGTCGCGCAGGCCGATCACCGTCGTGCGCAACGCCGTCACCAACGCCAGCTCGTCGGTCGGATCGTCGAGGGCGCGCAGCACCCGCAACAGCTCGCGCACTTCGCGCGTGTCGTACACCAGCGAACCGCCGTCGAGCCGATAGGGGATCCCGGCCCGCCGGAACGCCGCCTCGAGCCCGGCGAGACCGGCCCGTGACCGCAGTAGCACGGCCATGTCCCCGAACCGGATCGGGCGGTACGACTCCTCCTCCTCGCCCTCGCCGTCGGCGTTGCGCACCGCCCAACCCTCGGCCCGGGCCGCGACCACGACAGCGGCGAGATCCTCGGCCTCGGCACGGCGGGCGTCGGTCGGGCGCGTGCCCGAGGCGGTGTCGAGACCGAGCACGACGACGTCGGGCCCGGGATCGGTGCCGACGGGCGGCCCGCTACGGGCCGCCCGCAACGGCGTGAACGGCACCTGGTCGGCCCGGGAAGCGAACCAGGGGCCGGCCGTCGCGTTCACCCACTCGATGATCCCGGGCCGGCTGCGGAAGTTGGTGACCAGCTCGACGTGCTCGGTGTCGTGCCGGTCGGTGAGCTCGGTGAGCAGACGCACCTCGGCGGCACGGAAGGCGTAGATCGACTGCTTCGGGTCGCCGACCACGAACAACCGGCCCGGATCGATCGTGCCGTCGGTGGAGGCCAGCGCGGTGATGAGCTCGTGCTGGACCCCGTCGGTGTCCTGGTATTCGTCGACGAACAGCCGCTCGTAGCGCTCGCGCAGCGCGGTGCGGACGGTCGGGACGTCGCGCACGAGGCGGGCGGCGAGCACGAGTAGGTCGTCGAAGCTGACGTGCCCGTCGGCGAGGCGCAGGCGGGCCTCGGCGACGACGGCAGGCACGACAACGGCGAGGAGCCGTTCGACGACGGTGGCGTCCACCGCGGCCACCGCCGCCTCGCGGGCCGCCTTGCACTCGTCGCGGATCTCCTTGGGCGAGCACCCGGTGGCGGCCTGCCAGGCCTTGCCCGCCCCCTTGTTGCCGAACCCGTCGAGTTCGGCGAGCGCAGCGCGGCGGGCCTGCAGCCCGTCGGGGAGGCGCTCGATCGCATCGGCCCACGAGGCAAGGGCATCGCAGAGTTGATCGCCGGAAGGGCCGACATCGACCAGCTCGCGCAACCGGACCTGCAGGGCGCCGAGCGCGGCCCGGCCGCCGTCGAGGCGGGACGGACGCGGCGTCCAGCCCTCCAGCCGGTGCCACTGCAGGTCGAGCCGCCGGACGACGGCGACGAGCGCCCCCTGCGGGTCGCCGGCCGAGCGCACGAGGATGCCGAGCGCCTCGGCGACGGCGGGGTCGACCTGCGCAGTGTCGTAGAGCCGGCGCACGACGCGCCGGGTACGGCGGTCGGCCTCGAGATCGGAGGTGATGTCGTCGGTGGTGGTGAACGCCGGGGGCAGACCGGCTTCGATCGGGTGGGTGGCGAGGATCGACCGGCAGAACGCATGGATCGTGCCGAGGAACGCCCGGTCGACGTCGGTGCCGGGTCGATGTCGGTCCAATGCCAGGCGGACCTTGCGCCCGAGGTCGCGCGCCGAGCGTTCGGTGAAGGAGATCGCGACGATCCGATCCAGGCGGACCTCGTCGACGAGCACTGTGCCGACGAGCCGGTCGACCATCGTGGTCGTCTTGCCGGCACCCGCACCGGCGTGGACGACCAGGCTCGCCTCACGGCCCGAGCGGATCCGCTCCCGGGCGGCGTCGTCGGGCAGCACCACGCCGGTCATGTCGGCGCCTCTGCGCTGCGCCGAACCCGTTCGGCGAGTTCCTCGCCCCCGAGACCGTCGGGGACGCACGACGGGCAGTCCCACCCGAACGGGCTCTCGGCCGGCTCGGACGGACGGAACCGGCCGGCCGCCACGCCGGCCACGACCCGGCGCACGTCGTCGTGCACGACCTCGATGATCCCGGCGTCGAGCAGGAGCGCCACCGGCGGGAACGCCTCGGTCCGACCGACGAAGCGGTACTGCACCGTGACCTGCTCCACCGGGACCTCGTGCTCCCGAGCCGCCACCAAGCCGTAGAGCGGAAGCTGCAACAAGCGGCCTGCGGCAGTCGGGTCGCCGTTGCGGATCGGATACCGATCGGGACGGCCGCTCTTGAAGTCGGTGACGACCACCCGACCGTCGGGACCGACCTCGACCCGGTCGATGGCCCCGCGCACCGGGATCACCGTCCCGGGGTCGGCGGCCAGGGCGAGCGCAGCGGCTGTGGCGCCGGCGGTGCCGAAGGCCAACTCGGCCGCCCAGGGCGTGCGTCCGGCCTGCTGGTCCTCCGCCAAGGATCGGGCCACGGCGTCGAGCAACTGGGCGCGCCGGATGGCCCACATGGCCGGGTGCCCGCGCAGCCCACGTTCGCCGAGCTCGGCCGCATGCCGGTCGAGCGATCGTTCGGCGGTGGCCGACGCATCCGGCGGCGGCCACGGCGGGCGAGGCTCGGGACGGCCGAGCCAGTCCTGGACCAGGTCGGCCAGCACGGCGTGGACCAGCGACCCGCGATCGCGGGCGGTGGGATCATCGATCTCGACCGGGTCGTCGGGTGCGCGCACCCCGAGGCCGTAGCGCACGAAGTGGTGGAACGGGCAGGCGGCGTAGGCCTCCAGCCACGTGGCCGACACCCCGCCGTCGGGGACCGAGACGGCGCCTGGCGTGACGTCGCCATCGTGAGGACCCTCGGGCGGGCCGAGGCGGGCGACGAGAGCGCCGGCCCGCCGGTGCCCCTCGGCCACGGCCGCCACCACCGACGTCGCGTGCGCCGGGTCGTCGATTGCGGCGGCGCTGCGGGCGAGCCGCTCGGCCGGGGTGAGCCACGGGCCGGCGCCGAGCACCCCGGCCGCGTGCGAGGCGACGGCGGAGCCCCCGGGCGCAAGCCAGGGGCTCGGGAACCGCAACCCGCCCTGACGCAGATCGCTGCGGGCCCAGGTGACGACGACATCGCCGACGCCGGCTGTGAGCAACCGGTAGGCCCGACGGGCCCGGCGTACGGGAAGCTCGGGCCCGGCGAACAACGGCCCGTCGGGCACCAGCAGGCCCTGCTGCGGCCGGGGCGGCACGAGACCGTCGTTCATCCCCACGACGACCACGTGGTCGACATCGAGCAGACCCGCTTCCGGCAGGGCGACGACGAGCACCCCGGCCGCCGTTTCGCTGGCCGGCCCCGCGGTGGCGCCCAGGAGCGCCCGGGCCGTGCGCACGAGCACCCGCACGTCGAACGGCTCCCCGATCCGGTCGAGCTCGGCCAGGGCCTCGAACAGGCGACGCACCCGGGACGCCGCGCGCCGCTGCACGGTGGGGGCCTGCGCCCAGCAGACCTGCCGCCAGGCTTCGGTGCCGACCTGGCGGTGCCAGGCCGCCCGCAGTGCGCCGGCGGCCCCGGCCCAGTCGGAGGCCCTGGCCACGGCCCCGAGGTCGGCCTCGACCGCACGCACGAACCGCACGAGCCGGTGGAGCGTGACCGTTTCCTGGGCCTGGCGGTGCGCGAGCTGCTCGCGTCGCTCGTCGGCACCCGGCGCCGCCTGCTCGCTGTCGTGCCGGGCGCGGAGGCGCTCGGCGGCGAGCGCCCAATCGGCCGCGGTGACGACCCCGAGGCGGCGGGCCAGCGCCTCCCATCGGGCCACCGTGCGCACGATCGGCACCGGCACCCCGTCCCGGAATGCCGGGGTGACCGGTGCCAAGGCGAGGAGAGCGAACACCTGCACCCGGGCCGTGCCGTCGCCGTCGGGATCGAGCAGCCCGAGCAACGTGCCGAGGACCTGCCCGGCGAGCGTGCCCGCCACGTCGCCGGAGGCCCGGCCGTGCCAGGCCACCCCGGCTCGGGACAGCTCGTCGCGCAGTGTGCGGGCATGGGGCGGGGTTCCTGCCGGATGGACGACCGCGATGCGGTCGAGCGGGACGCCGTTGGCGGCGAGCGACGCCACATGGCGCACGGCATGGCGGCACTCCTCATCGGCGTCGGGCAGCGACACGACGGCCGGCACCGCCAGCTCGACCGGCGGCGGTGCCGGCGCGCCGCCGAGTTGGGTGACGAGCAGCGCCAGCGCCTCGTCGCCGCCGGGGACCGCCGGCGCCACGATCCGCACCTGCTCCGGCCCGAGCCGGCCGACCAGCGCCTCGAGGAACCGCGCCTGCATCGGCGCGAGCTCGTCGGCCAGGGCCACCACCACCGGGGTGGCGTGGGCTTCGACGTTCGCCGCAGCGGCCGACAGCAGCAACGCCTCGTCCCGGTAACCGGCCTCCACCAGCGACGCCCGGGCCCGCTCGGCCACCTCGACCAGCTCGCGTGCGACGGTGCGCGGACCGCCGAGCGCGTTGCGGGCGCTCGCCGCCTCGGCCGGCGTGCACCACGACAGCGGGCCGAGCACGCCGGTCAGGTCGGCGACTGCGTCGAGCGTGGCCGGATGGTCGCGCACCAACGCCAGGGCGTTCGATTGGCGGCCGTCGGCGAGCGCCCGCCGGGCCATCGCGAGTTGCACGGCCCGGGTGACCGGACGACGCGCGGCGAGGGCCGGCCCCGCGAGGCGGTGCGCCAGGTCGATCGCCGTGGTGACGACCACGGCGGCGACCCCCACCCCGGCGTCGTGGTGCCGAGGCAGGGCCCGGCGAAGGGCGATCGCCGTGGGTCCCGGTGGCACCACGACGGCCACCTCGCGCAAGGGATCGCTGCCCTGCAGGTCGGCCACGGCCGCCCGCACGGCGCGAAACCACGCTGCGCCCGGTGCCGTCCAGGTCGTGGGAACGAGCCCGCCGCTCGAGGTCATCTCCCCATGCTGGCAAAGGGGTGTCACGTCATTTCGACGGCGCCCCCGCCGGTCAGCCGCCGTGACGGCGGAACAGCGTGATGCGGTCCTCGCCGATCTTGGCCCGGAGCTCCGGATCGTCGATCCCGAGGCCTTCGCGAGGAGCGAGGCACAGGACGCCGATCTTGCCCTCGTGTTCGTTGCGGTGGATTCGCCGGGCCGCCTCGCCGGTGTCGACGAGCGGGTAGACCGCCGACAGCAGCGGCTGGATCTTGCCGAGCTGGATCAGCCGGTTGGCCTGCCACGCCTCGGCGTAGTTGGCGAAGTGGCTGGCCACGAGCCGTTTCAGCTTCATCCAGAAGTGCCGGTTGTCGAACTCGACCATGTATCCCGCGGTCGCCGCGCACGTGACCACGGTGCCACCCCGCTTGCAGATGAACACCGACGCCCCCATGGTGGAGCGGCCCGGGTGCTCGAACACGATGTCGGGGTCGTCGCCGACGAGGGCCCGGACGTCCTTGCCCAGCCGGCGCCACTCGCCTTCGTCCTGGGTGTGCTCGTCGGACCAGAACCGGTAGCCGGCCGCCTTGCGATCGATGACCGCCTCGACGCCGAGGTCGTCGAGGAGCTTGGCCTTCTCCGGCGACGAGACGACGCCGACGGGGATGCCGCCCCCGTTGAGCACGTACTGCACCGCATAGCCGCCGATGCCGCCGGTCGCACCCCAGACGAACACCAAGTCGCCCTGCTTCATGCGGGCGCCGTTGTTGCCCACCAGCATCCGGTAGCTGGTCGAATTGCACAGGGCGTTGACCGCGGCCTCCTCCCAGGTGAGGTGGGCCGGCTTGGGCATCAGCTGGTTGGCCTTCACGATCGACAGGTCGGCCAGGCCGCCGAAGTTGGTCTCGTAGCCCCAGATCCGCTGGTTGGCGGCGAGCATCGAATCATCGTGGGCGGAGGGGTCCTGGTCGTCGACGTGGTTGCAGTGCACCACGACGCGATCACCCGGCTTCCAGTTGCGCACGGCGGACCCGACCCGAAGCACCACGGCCGAGGCGTCGGAGCCGATCACCTGGTAGGGGAGCCTGTGACGGGCCGCCCACTCGCTCTCGCGGGCCATGCGGTCCTGGAAGCCGAAGGTGGGCACCGGCTCGAACACCGACGACCACACGGTGTTGAAGTTGATCGAGCTGGCCATCACGGCGAGGTAGACCTCGTCGGGCGCCAGCTCGGGGGTGGCCACTTCCGTGATGCGGATGCTGCGCCGAGGGTCTTTGTCGGGCGAGGCGACACCGTCGAACATGCCGACGTCCTCACGCCAGACCGTGGCGGCACGGTAGGACTCGGGGAGGGGGAGGGCAGCGAGCTCCTGACCGGAGGCCCCGGCGAGAATGGCATCTCGGATCTGGTCCATCCCCGGAGGTTACCCACCGGTAGCTTCAAGCCGAAAGGGTCAGCGACCGGCGTGATCGAGCCCGCTCAGCGCAGCGCTCGACGCAGCAGCTTGCCGCCGAGCCCGTGGGGCAGTTCGTCGACGACGAGGACCTTCGAGGGGCACTTGTAGCGGGCGAGGAGCTCGTGGCAATGGTCGATCAGCTGCTCCTCGTCGGCGCTGGCGCCGGGGCGCAACACGACGTAGGCCTTGACCGCCTCACCGGTGTGCGGGTGCGGCACCCCGATCACCGCCGCCTCGGCCACGGCCGGGTGGTCGCCCAGCGCGGACTCCACCTCGGCCGGATACACGTTGAACCCGGACACGATGATCAGGTCCTTGGCCCGGTCGACCAGGTAGAGATAGCCCTCGGCGTCCACCGTGGCGACGTCGCCGGTCTTGAGCCAGCCGTCCGGCGTGAGGACCCGGGCGGTCGCCGCCGGATCGTTCCAGTAGCCGAGGAACACGTTCGGCCCGCGCACCCAGATCTCGCCCGAATCACCGTCGAGCACGTCGTCGCCGTCCGGGCCGACGAGCCGCAACTCCACGCCGTCGAGCGCCTTGCCCACCGAGCCGGGCCGGGGCTCGATCCCCGTCGAGGTGGTTACCACGGGCGCCGCCTCCGTGAGCCCGTAGCCCTCGCGCAACACGACGCCGAACTTCCGCCGAAGGTCGGCCATCGCGTCCTCGGGCATCTTGGCGGCACCGGTCAGGGCGAGGCGCACCGAGGCGAACGCCGTCGGATCGGCGGGCATGGCCGCCCACGCCGTCCACATCGGCGGCGCACCCGGGATGATCGTCACCTTCCGGTCGCGGATCGTGTCGAGGGCCGTGGCCGGGTCGAAGCGCTGCACCAGCACGATCGAGCCGCCCTTGGCGAGGGTCTGGGCGAGCACCACGTTGAGCCCGAAAATGTGGTTGAGCGGCAGGATCCCGTACACGACGTCGTCCCGCCGGAACCGGTCCGGACTCAGCTCGCCCTGCGACAGGTTCGACAGCAGGTTGCGGTGCGAAAGCATCGCCGCCTTCGGGGCTCCAGCCGTGCCGCTGGTGAACAGCAGGACAGCGAGATGCTCGGGCTCGAGGTCGGCCACCGGCACCGGCTCGTGACCGGCGAGGTCGTCGAGGGATTCCGCACCCGCCAGGCCGTTCACCGACACGACGTGGCGGACGCTCGGCACTGCGGCCGGGTCGACGGCCGTCCATGCGGCCTGCGCGACCCGTCCGACCACGACCACCGAGGCGCCGACGGTGGCCACCTCGTCGGCGAAGACCGCAGCCGGGTCGGTGGCGTTGAGCGGCACGGCGACCGCGCCAAGACCGAGGACGGCCAGGTAGGTCTCGACGAACGCCGGCTTGTTCGACAGCAGCAGCGCGACACGATCGCCGCTGCCGACACCGAGCGCCGACAGACCGCCGCGCAACCCGGCGGCCCGCCGGCGAAGCTCGCCGTAGGTGGTCGGTCGCCCCTGCCAGACGAGGGCGACGGAGTCGTCGGGATGCGGATCGATGATGTTCGCCAGGTTCACGCGGCCTCCTGCGGACCGCTCAAGCCTAGGAGGGTGCTCACGCCCTGGTCGTCGTGGGGTTCACGACCGTCGACGCAGCGGGCGGACAGGTGCCGTCGGCCCGCTGGAGGGCGCCGCCGGGGCACGCAGGACCGCCGTCGTCCCGCAGCACGAACAGGGAGAACACCGCGGCGACCATGATCGCGACGAGCAGCAGCGCAAGGGCGAGTGTCGTGGCCGGACGCACCGGGAAAGGCTATCGGCGAGTGGGCGGGCCGAGCCGGACCGAGATGCCGCCGTCACCGGCGGTGCCTTCGTCACCGTGGTCACCGTCGAGTCGGGCGAGGGTGACGGCGTCACCGACGGCGAGCCCCAACTCGTCGGCGGCGGACCGGCGGTCCAGACACACCGAGAGCATCCCGTAGGAATCGACGACCAGACCGATGCCGCCGCCGATCGTGCCGTAGGTGGCCGACACGGTCGCCGCTCTCGTCGTGTCGGCGTAGCGCAGGCGCACCCGGTCGCCCCAGCCGTCGACGTCCTCGGGGCCGACGTTGAGCTGGCAGTTCCCGAACCGGTCCACCCAGAGGATCTCGCACACGATCGAGCCGGCCTCGGGGCGGGGCAACGGGACGATGCCCGGGAGCAGGACGCCCGGGTCCACCGTCTCGCCGAGCTCGGCAAGGTCGACCCCGTTGCACAGGTGCGCGGCGGCGGGCGCGAACACGTCGCGGCCGGCGAAAGTCACCCCCGGCGCCGGGAGCTGGAAGCCGGGGTTGGTGAGCAGCACCGCGCGCTCCCCGCCCCCGCACATCGCGATCGCCGGCGCGAGCAAGCCGTTGTCGGGGCCGACGAACACCGCCTCGCCGCCCGCCACCTCGACCGCGATCGCCTTGCGTGCCGTGCCGACGCCGGGATCGACGACAGCGAGCACGACACCGCTCGGGAGGTATTGCACCGCCCGTACCAGGGCCAACGCACCGGCCCGCACGTCGTGGGCTGGGATCTGGTGCGTGAGGTCGATCACCCGGGCATGCGGGGCGAGGTCGGCGATCACGGCGTGCACCACCCCGACGAACTCGTCGACCGTGCCGTAGTCGGTCAGGAACGAGATGTTGCCGTAGCGCCGTGCCATGGAAGGCGCACGCTAGGCCCCGCCCGGAAAAACCGCAGAGCCGGTGCCATCCCCCCGATGGCACCGGCTCTGAGAAGCAGCCACACCTACTCCGACCACCCCCCGACGACCGGAGGAGGCGGGCGCTGTTGGACGCAGATTAGGTCACTTCTTCTTCCTATGACAAGGGTCACGTATGAGAATCTGTTCACGATCTCGTCAGCCGGGGGCGGGGCGACCGAGCTCCCTGCTCCGGGCGGTCGCGGCGCTCACCGCCTCCGCGATCGCGGCCCGCACCGCCGCCCGTTCGAGCGCGTGCAACCCGGCCGCCGTCGTGCCTCCGGGCGACGTGACGTCGTGCCGAAGGCCTTCGGGCCCCCCGGGACCGGCGGCGAGCAGCGCCGCCGAACCGACGAAGAGCTGGGTCACGAGCGACCGGGCGACCGGCCTCGACAGCCCGTTCAGCACCCCGGCATCGATCAGTGCTTCGGCGACCAGGAACAGATAGGCCGGGCCGGAACCGCTCACGCCGGTCACGGCATCGAGCTGGTACTCGGGCACCCGCACCACGGTCCCGACCGCCCGCAGGACCGATTCGGCCCAGTCGAGGTCGGCAGCGTCGGCCTCGGACCCGCCGGCGATCGCCGCCACCCCCTGGCCGACGAGTGCCGGGGTGTTGGGCATCGCCCGCACGACGGCGACCCCCGGCCCGACCGCAGCCTCGAGCCGGGCGAGCGTCACGCCGGCCGCCACCGACAGCACGCGCCGGGCGCCGGCGCGTCCGAGCGCCTCTCCCGCGGCGGGCACGTCCCCGGGCTTGACGGCAACGATCCCGGCCGTCGGCGTCACCGACTCGACCGACGCCACGACGACCACCCCGGGGCGCCCCGCGGCCAACCACCCTCGGCGCGCCTCGTCGATCTCGACGACGGCGAGCCGCTCGGGAGGGCACCACCGCTGCGCGAGCAGGCCGTCGACCAGCGCTGCGCCCATGTTCCCGCCACCGACCACGACCAGGTCCACCTCGTGCACGACCCCGACCGTAGGGCGTCCGGACGGGTGGTGCCGGCGTCCCCGACGCACACCGCCCGTCCGGACTGGTTGTGCCACCAGGGGTGCGCCGGGTCGCGGGATCCGGAAGCGCCGCGGGGTGTCGCCCGAGGGCTGCTCAGGCGAACCGGCTCGCGAAGCCGATCCGGATCAGGATCGGGAACAGCTGCTCGACCGTCGCGAACATCGTGCCCAGGATCCGATCGAGCTCCGGCTCCGACAGCGCAACGAGCGGGAGCTCCCCCCGGAGGAACAGCGCGTCCTCGGCCCCGATCGAGAAGTGGACGCCGACGAGCCGGTCGTTGCGCCGCAGGACCTGCTCGTACAACTCCTCGGCCCGCTCCTCGGGCGCGGGCATCACGTACGTCTCGTACCGCAGGGTCCGTTGGCCGAGCGTCAGCCACACGGTCGTGAACTCCTTCGCCTCGCCCCGCATCCGCACGAACCAGCGGGTCACGCCCGTCTCGTCACGGTCGACGGCAGCGACGGTCGGGTTGGTGGTGCGAGCGTGCTCGAGCCAGTCGTCGATCTGGACCGCGAACACCCCGAGGGAGTAGTCGTCGTGGAGTTCGCTCACGACGGAATCACCCGCACAGCACACCGGCGTGCTCGGTCAATTCCACCATCACCTCGGCCAGCCGGCGGGCCGCAGCGGTCCACGTGTACCGGCGTGCCCGCAGCGCGCCCCGGCCGCCGAGCTCGTCGGCGAGCTGCGGCTGGGCGAGCAGCCGGTCGACCGCCCAGGCGTAGGCATCGGGATCCCGGGTCGGGATAAGGAACCCGGTGCGGCCGTCGTCGACCAGGGTCCGCAGCCCGCCGACGTCGGCAGCGACGACGGGCGTGCCGCAGGCGGCCGCTTCGATCGCGACGAGCCCGAAGCTCTCGGACCGGCTCGGGACGACCACGACGTCGGCGGCCCGGTAGTAGCCCGCGAGCAGGTGGTGCGGTTGGGGCGGGTCGAAGCGGACCCGATCGTCGAGGCCGAGGGCCGATACCAGCCGGTGCACCCGGGCCACCTCGGCATCGCCGTCGTTGCCGCTCGCACCGCCCACGATGAGCAGTTGGGCGTCGCGCCGCTCGAGCGACGCAAGCATCCGAACGGCGACGTCGGCCCCCTTGAGCGGCTGGATCCGCCCGGCAAACACCACCAGGGGCCGATCGGGTGCGACGCCGATCGCCCGACGAGCACCGGCCCGGCTCCCGGGCCCGAACAGTGCGTGCTCGACCCCGGGGGCGACGATCTCGACGCGTCCGGGCGGATCGCCGTAGAGCCGGCGGAACTGGCGCTCCTCTTCGTCGCAGGACACGCAGATCGCATCCGTGCAGCCGATCACCTCGGCCTCGCCGGTCATCCGATGCTCGGGCTCGGGGTCGCCACCTTCGGCCTTCACCCGCGCCAGGGTGTGGAAGGTCGTCACCAGCGGGAGGTCCAGGAGGTGCTTGATGCGATGCCCGGCCAGGCCCGACAGCCAATAGTTGGCGTGGAGCACGTCAGCCCGGAAGTGGTCCCGGAGGTGGTCGACCACGGCATCGGTGAAGGCCTCGACAGTGCCGCCGAGCGCCTCTTTCGGCAGATCCGGCGACCCGGCGTCGACGTGGACCACTCGAAAGCCAGGCTCGACGACCACCTCCCGGGCCAGACCGCTCCGCCAGGTCCGGGTGTAGACGCAGACCTCGACGCCGAGTTGGGCGAGCGCAGCGACGAGTTCGCGCACGTAGACGTTCATGCCTCCGCCGTCGCCCTGGCCCGGTTGCACCAGCGGGGAGGTGTGGAGCGAGAGCATCGCGACCCGCACGGCGCTACCAACCCCCGCCGGTGCCGTTCGATTCCACGCCACCCGCCGGGGCTGCGGACCGGGCCCCGTTCGCCAGCACGAACGAGTCGTACACAGCGAGCAGGCTGGCGCGCTGCTCCTGCGTCAGGTGCGGATCGGCGCCGATCACTTGGCGGGTGTCGAGCGCCGGGAGTTCCTCGCCGAGGATGCCTGCCCGCACGTAGAGCGCCTCGGCGGTGATGTTGAGGCCCTTGGCGATCTGCTGGAGGACGTCGGCCGACGGCTTGCGCAGCCCACGCTCGATCTGGCTCAGGTAGGGGTTCGACACGCCGGTCAGCTCGGCGAGGCGTCGCACCGACATTCGGGTGAGCTCGCGCTGGGCCCGGATGAAGTCACCCAGATCCGCCCAGCGGGCCTCCAGTTCGTCGCGCACCGGCGGGCAGGGTACCGCCGGATCACCCGGGCCCGATCACCCGGGCCCGATCACCCGGGCCAGCAACCCGGGGTCCGGCAACCCCCGACGGCTCAGCCCAGCAACGAGTCGATCGAGGCCTCGCCGCTGCGGTAACGCCGGGTCAGTTCGGCCGCCATGGCGTCGATCCGGTCGAACAGCAGACGTCGGCGAGCGGACACGACGCGTTCGAGCCCGGCGAGCGCCGCTTCGAGCGCCGTGACGACCTCGATGGGCACCTGCGCCAGACCGGCCAGGACCGTGGGATCGCACACGGCGTCGAGTTCGGCGGTGAGATCGGGCAGGTCGGGCGGGACGAGCACGTGGGGCGGCTGGTTCCCCCGTCCGGGGGCGACGAGACGGTCACCGAGGGTGTCGGGGAGCTCGGTGATCAGATCGGCGAGGGTGAACACCCGCCGATCGCCGGCCCGGCGGGCCAGGGCGGCCCGGACGATGTCGAGCCGACCCTGGACCAGCCGACGCAGGTAGGAGGTGGCGTCCTCGAGCCGCTGGCACTCGGTGCGCCGGCGGCGCACCTCCTCGATCGGCCACGAGGTCAGTCCGTCCAGGTAGCCGGGCTCGGCAACGAGGTCCACGTCGGCCAGATCCATGGGCGAAGCCTAGGTCGCCACCGCTCCGCCCGACACGGGTGGTAGCACGGCGACCTCGTCGCGTGGCGAGACGGGGTGTGTGCGGTCGGCCGGCTCCCCGTTCACCCACACCTTGCTCGTGGCGAGCACGGCAGCGAACCGCTCGCCGAAGCGGCCGACCGCAGCGTCGAGAACAGCGGCGACGTCGTCGCCGTCCACCTCGACACGAGCAGCGCCGGCCGCCTCGCGGGCGCCGGCGAACAGGCGGAGCACGGCCACCTCGCCAGCGTAGTGCCACACCCCGCCGGTACCCTCCGCTGCGTCATGAGCCTGCGCATCCTGCTCGTCCGCCACGGTCAATCCACCTGGAACGCCGAAGGCCGCTGGCAGGGCCGCGCCGATCCCCCGCTGTCGTCGCTCGGCCAGGCACAGGCCCGAGCTGCGGTCGATGCGCTCGGCCTGGTGGACGACGTGTGGACCAGCCCGCTGGTGCGGGCGCTCCAGACGGCGACGATCCTCGCCGACTCGCTCGGCGTCGGTCCCGTCGCCACCGACCACCGCCTCGTCGAGACCGACGCCGGTGAGTGGACCGGCCTCACCCGCCCGGAGATCGAGGCCCGCTGGCCCGGCTGGCTCGCCGAGCAGCGGATGCCTCCCGGGTTCGAGGCCGCCGAGTCGGTGGTCGCCCGGGCGGTCGCAGCGATCGCCGACGTGCACGAGCACACGGGCGGCCACGGCGCCGTCCTGGTCGTCACGCACGGCGGGCTGATCCGCAACCTGGAGCGCCACGTCGGCCTCGTCCCCGAGCCGGTCCCGAACCTCGGGGGCCGGTGGTTCTCGGTCGAGGCCGGCCGGATCACCCCGGGGGAACGGCTCGTCCTCGTCGATCACGACCGGATCAGCACGCCGGAGGCGTTGTGAACGAACTGACACCCCTACGCGTCGAGGTCCGACGCAGCCCCCGCCGCCGCAAGACGGTCGCTTGGCGGGTCACCGGCGACACCATCGTGCTGATGGTGCCCGCCCGCCTCACCGACGCCGAGGTCTCCCGCTGGGTCGCCGAGGCCACCCGGCGCACGAACCGGCGCCGATCGTCGGATCGGATCGATCTCGCCGCCCGGGCGGCGACGTTGGCCGATCGCTACGAGCTGCCCCGGGCACGCTCGATCGCCTGGGCCGACATGGAGCACCGCTGGGGCTCGTGCACCCCGGCCACCGGCGCCGTGCGCCTGTCGCGCGCCCTGGCCGCGTTCCCGGACTGGGTGCTCGAGGTCGTGATCGTGCACGAGCTCGCCCACCTCGTACACCCCGATCACTCGCCGGCGTTCTGGGCGGTGGTGAACCGGCACCCGCGCGCCGAGCGGGCCAAGGGCTACCTCATCGCCAAGTCGGGCGAGGACGACGGCGGCATCGACTGACCACGGCTTCGACTGACCACGGCTTCGACCGACCTCGAGCGGCCGGCGCTCCCGCCCGCTCGGGGTCAGCCCCGGTAGCCGTTGGTGATCGGCAGGCGGCGGTCCTTGCCGAACGCCTTCGGCGTCACACGGACCCCGGGCGGGTTCTGGCGGCGCTTGTATTCGGCGAGGTCGACGAGCCGGGTGATGCGGCGCACGGTCGGCTCGTCGGCCAGACCGGCGGCGATGATCTCGCTCGCCGTGCGGTCCTCCTCGACGTAGGCCTCGAGGATCGCGTCGAGCACCTCGTAGGGCGGCAGGCTCTGATCGTCGCGTTGGTCGGGGCGCAACTCGGCCGACGGAGGCTTGGTGAACACGCGCTCGGGGATCACGGGGCGGCGAGCCTTGTCGTTCACGTGGCGACACAACTCGTAGACGAGCAGCTTCGGCACGTCCTTGATCACGGCGAACCCGCCGGCCGAGTCGCCGTACAACGTCGAGTACCCGACGGCGAGCTCGCTCTTGTTCCCCGTGGTGACAACCAACCATCCGAACTTGTTGGACAGCGCCATGAGCAGCATCCCTCGGATGCGGCTCTGCAGGTTCTCCTCGGTGAGATCCGGGGCCCGACCCAGGAACGAGGGGGCGAGCAGCTCGAGGTAGGGCGTGAACACGCCCTCGATCGGGATCGTTCGCACGTCCAGACCGAGGTTGCGCGCCAGTTCCTCGGCGTCGAGCACCGAATGGTCCGAGGAATACCGGGACGGCATGAGCACCCCGTGCACCCGCTCGGCGCCGAGCGCGTCGGCGCCGATGGCCGCGACCAGCGACGAGTCGATCCCGCCCGACAACCCGACCACCATGTCGCTGAAGCCGTTCTTGCGCACGTAGTCGCGCAGCCCGACGACGAGGGCCTCGTACACCTCGGCCACCGGTTCGGCCAGCAACGCCATGGTGGGCGGGTACCGGCCGTCGCGCCCCGTCGCCGGGTCGGACACGACGGTCTCGGCCAGCGGCGCCGCCGTGGTCCGCCCGCGCGGGTCGATCAGCCGCTTGCGGAACGTGGGGCGAACGTCGAGGTCGACGACGACGACCTCCTCGACGAACTGCCCGGCCCGGGCGACCAGCTCGCCGTCGGCGTCGAGGACCATGGAGCCGCCGTCGAAGACCAGCTCGTCTTGACCCCCGACGAGGTTCACGTAGACGACCGCACAGCTCGCGTCGGCGGCCCGGGTGGCGAGCATGCGTTCCCGGGCGAGCACCCGGCCCCGGTAGTACGGGGAGGCGTTGAGGTTCACGATCACCTCGGCGCCCCCGGCCGACTGGGCCAGGATCGGACCGGTCGGGCTCCAGGCGTCCTCGCAGATCGACACCCCCACCTTCACCCCTCCCACCACGAACAACTGCGGCGGCTGGGTTCCCGGCACGAAGGTTCGCTGCTCATCGAACACGGCGTAGTTCGGCAACACCTGTTTGCGGTAGGTGCCGAGCACGACACCGCCGGCGCACACCGCAGCGGCGTTGTGGAGGTCCCGTCCCGGCTCGACGAAGCCGACCACCGCTGCGCACCGCCCCGTGGCGGCGGCAACCTCGTGGAGTGCGGCGACGTTGTCGGCGACGAACCCCGGCTTGAGGACGAGGTCCTCGGGCGGGTAACCGGTCACGGCAAGTTCGGGGAACACGGCGAGGTCGCAGCCCGCGGCCTCGGCCTGCTCATAGGCACCCAGGATCCGCCGGACGTTCCCGGCGAGATCGCCGACGTGGAGGTTGAGCTGGCACAGGGCGATCCGCAGGCTGGGCACCGTTTGCTCCTCGGTCGAACGGCCCCGATACGGCGTTCGGGAGAACGGTCCGGGCGAAGGGCCGCCGGTGACGCTACAAGGCGACTCGCGCCGGTCGAGGCCATCGCAGCACCTTGCGTGCACCGTGACCGGTCCCGGCGCCAAGCTGTACACCTGTGATCCCGGCGCCGCTGTCCGAACTGGCCGACCTCTCGGCGTCGCCGGCGCGCGTGCGGGTGACCCTCGAGCGGCTCGTCGAGCGAGTCGGCGACCGATTGACCGACCTCGATCTCGCCGCCACCGTGTGCGCCGTCGTCGGCGCGTCCCGCGACCTGGCGACCAAGCTCGAGGCCGATCCCCACCTCGTCGAGGTGCTCGCCCGCCTCGACGACCGGGAGCCGTGCGCGGCGGAGTCACCCGAGGAGCTGCGCGCCTGGAAGGACCGGGAGTACCTGCGGCTCGCCGCACGCGACCTGACCGATCGCGACACCCTGGTGCCGACGATCCGGGGGGTCTCCGTGCTCGCCCGGGATGTGCTCGAGGCCGCGGTCCGCCTCGCCGAGCCGGGCGGCCGGATGGCGGTGATCGGCATGGGCAAGCTCGGCGGCGACGAGCTGAACTACGCGAGCGACGTCGACGTGCTGTTCGTCGGAGAGGGCGACGTGAGCGCGCTCGAGCGCGACGCCCGCCGGGTGATGGCGATCGCCCGGGACTGCTTCCGAGTCGACGCCAACCTGCGGCCCCAGGGTCGGGACGGGGCGCTCGTGCACAGCCTTGCGTCGTACCGGGCCTACTGGGACCGGTGGGCCGAGCCGTGGGAGTTCCAGGCGCTGCTCAAGGCCCGCACCGCCGCCGGGGACCCGGACCTGGGGGCGGCGTTCGACGAGGCCGCGGCCCGAGTGCTCTGGCAGCGGACCTTCACCGCCGACGACCTGCGATCGATCCGGCACCTGAAGGCCCGCATGGAAGCAGAACTCGCGCGCAAGGGGCTGACCGACCGGGAGGTCAAGCGGGGGCGGGGCGGGATCCGCGACATCGAGTTCGCCGTGCAACTCCTGCAGCTCGTCCATGGTCGGCTCGATGCGGACCTGCGGTCGCCGTCCACGATCGACGCGCTCGATGAACTGGCCATCGCCGGATACGTGGAGCCCGACGACGCGGATGCGCTCTACGACGCCTACGGGTTCCTGCGCCGGCTCGAACATCGCCTCCAGCTACACGACGGTGCCCAGGTGTACGCGGTGCCGCTGGAGCTCGCCGAGCGTGACCGCATCGCACGCACGCTCGGCATGCGGGACACCGGCGAGGCGAGCGCGGTGTCGGCGTTCGAGACCGCGCTCGGCGAACACCAGGCGACGGTGCGCTCGATCCACGAGCGGCTGTACTTCCGACCGCTGCTCGAGGCGTTCGCCTCCAACACGTTCCTCGTGCGCCCCGGCGTCGCCGAGGCCCGCCTGGCCGCGTTCGGCTTCTCGGACTCCACCCGCACCCGCCAGGCGGTCGGCGAGCTCACCCACGGCCTCACCCGCTCGTCGCGCCTGATGGCGCAGATGCTCCCCCTCGTGCTCGGGTGGCTGTCCGACACGCCCGATCCCGATCTCGGGCTGCTGTGCCTGCGCACGCTGGTCGACGACCGGTACCGGGCCGAGGAGCTGACCCGGATGTTCCGGGAGTCGCCCGAGGCGGCGCGGCGGCTCTGCCGGCTGGTCGGCACGAGCCGGACGGTGTCGGACATGCTGCAGCGCAACCTGGACGTGGTGGCCCGCCTCCCCGACGTCGAGCGGCTCCGCACCAAGGACCGCGAGCAGCTCGAGGCGTCGGCCGGCAAGTCGCTCGAGCTGCGCCCCGAACCCGAGCGGCGCCAGGCGGCGCTGCGCCGCTGGAAGGAGCGAAACCTGCTGGGGGTGATCACCCGGGACCTGCTCGGCGAGGCCGACGTAGACCAGGTCGGCGCCGACGTCACGGCGATCGCGGAAGCCGTCCTCGAGGTGGCGCTCGACGGGCTCGACCCTGCGATCCCGTTCTCGATCGTTGCGCTCGGCCGCTTCGGCGGCGCCGAGCTGTCCTACGCGAGCGACCTCGACGTCCTGTTCGTCTACGAGGGGGGCTCGCCGGACCACGCCGAGGAGGCGCTGCGGATCGCCACCGGCCTGCGAAAGGTCATCCAGGGCGCCGAGCCGGCGAGCCGCCTGTGGGAGGTCGACGTCAACCTGCGGCCCGAGGGCAAGCAGGGCCTGCTCGCTCGGACCGTCGGCGGGTACCAGACCTACTTCCGCGACTGGGCCCTCGTCTGGGAACGCCAGGCCATGCTGCGCGCCCGTCCCGTCGCCGGGACCGCCGAGGTCGGCCAGCGGTTCATGGACCTGCTCGGCGACTTCGTCTGGGCGCCGGGGCTCAGCGAGGACGACCGGCGCGAGATCCGACGCATCAAGGCACGGGTCGAGCGCGAGCGGATCCCGGCGGGTGAAGACCCCCAGTTCCATCTCAAGCTCGGTCGGGGTTCGTTGAGCGACGTCGAGTGGACGGTGCAGTTGCTGCAACTCGAGCACCGCGTGGCGGCCACGGGCACGATGGAGGCGATCGCTGCGCTCGAAGCGGCCGAGGTGCTGTCGGCGAGCGACGCCGAGACCCTCGCGGCCGCCTACCGCTTCTGCGAGCAGACCCGCAACCGGCTCTGGCTGGTGCGCGGCGGTCCGGGTGACGCACTGCCGACCGACGCGCAGACCCTGACGCACCTCGCCCGGAGCCTCGAGACGACCCCGGTGGAGCTGCGCGACCGCTACCGGCGGGTGACACGGCGGTGCCGCACCGTCATGGAGCGCTTGTTCTACGGGCGCGTGACGTCGTGAATCCGTCGACGACCGGCCCGCGCCCGGTCGTCGAGATCACCGACCCGGCCGACGAGCGGGTGGCCGACTTCATCGGCCTGCGGGACCATGACCTGCGCCGACGCCGGGAGGCCGAGGGTGGCGACCGGGCGGGCGTGTTCGTCGCCGAGGGCGACCTCGTGCTCAGCCGGGCCCTCCGGGCCGGCTACTCCGTGCGGGCGGTGCTGATCGACGCCCGCCGCACCCAACCGCTGCCTTCCGAGCTGCCGCTCACCTGCCCGGTGTTCGCCGCCGGGCCCGAGGTGGTCCTGCGGATCACCGGCTATCACCTCCATCGGGGGCTCCTGGGCACGTTCGACCGGCGGCCGGTGCCGACCCCCGCCGAGGTGATCGCCGGCCGCCGGCGGGTCGTGGCGCTCGAGAACCTGGTCAACCCCACCAACCTGGGGGTCATCGCCCGCAGCGCGGTCGCCCTGGGCTGGGAGGCGCTGCTGCTCGATCCCACCTGCTGCGATCCGCTCTACCGGCGCGCCGCCCGGGTGGCGATGGGCGAGGTGTACGCATTGCCGTACGCCGTCACCGGACGATTCCCCGCCGGCCTGCAGGTGCTCGCCGCACACGGTTTCACGATCGTTGCGCTCACCCCGTCCCCGGACGCGCCGCCGATCGACCGCCTCGCGCTCGACGGCGACGAGCCCGTGGCGCTCGTGCTCGGGTCCGAAGGTCCCGGGCTGACCCCCGAGACCCTGGCCGCGGTCGACGTCGTCGCCCGGATCCCGATGAGCGGCGTGGTCGACTCGCTCAACGTCGCAGCGGCTGCGGCCATCGCCTGCTACGAGCTGACGAGGACCCGCCGCGTGTAGTCGTTGAGGAAGCGGCCGTCGGGATCGAGCCGATCGCGCACCGCCTGAAACCGCTCCCACTCGGGATAGCGGGGGCGCAGGTCATCGGCCCGGCAGCTGTGGAGCTTGCCCCAGTGGGGTCGCCCCGCGTGGTCCCGCAAGATCGCCTCGGCCTCCCGGAAGTACACCGGGTCGGGAGCACCCCGGAACGTGTGCAACGCCAGGTAGGCGCGCGCCTCGCCGTAGGCGGTCGACAGGGGGATGTCGTCACCGGCGAGGAACCGCATCTCGACCGGGAAGCTGATCGGACGGTCGTGGGCCTCGACGAGCCGGCGCACGGCCCGCAGGCACGCCGGCCCGGCCGCCAGCGGCACCGAGTACTCGAGTTCCTGGAAGCGGACTCGCCGCGGCGAGGTGAACACCTTGGCCGAGTCGTCGACATAGTCCGCCCCGACGGCGGCCGTGGCCAGTCGAGCCAGGCTCGGGACGACGGCGGGGAACCGGGCACCGAGCCGGCAGCCGAGGCCGAACACACCGTTGGCGAGCACCTCGTCGTCGAGCACCTCCCGCCAGCGAGGCCGGTCCGGCGGGCGGTCGACGACCCGGTTGTTCGCCTTCACCAGCGTTCGGTCGGTGTGCGGGAACCAGTAGAGCTCGAGGTGTTCGTTACGGGCGAGGAGCTCGTCGAGGCCGTCGAGCGTCTCGTCGAGGCCGGCAGCCCGCTCGACGGCGTGGAGGTGGAACGCAGGCACCACGGCGAGGGTCACCGTCGACACGACCCCCAGCGCGCCGAGGCCGACCCGAGCGCAGTGGAACACCTCGGGCTCCTGCTCGGCGGTGCACGCGACGATGCGGCCGTCCCCGGCGACGAGGCGCAGCCCGGCGACCTGGCTGGCGATGCCGTGATGGCGCACCCCGGTGCCGTGGGTCGCCGTCGCGATCGCCCCGGCGATCGTCTGGCGGTCGATGTCGCCGAGGTTGGGCAGCGCGAGGCCTCGGGCGAGCAGGGCGGCGTTGAGCCGGTGCAGCGGGATCCCGGCCTGCACGGTGACCGTCATCGCCGAGGGGTCGACGGCGAGGACCTCGCCGTAACGGTCGAGCAGGATCAGCTCGCCGTCGGTGACCACGGTGTCGGTGAAGCTGTGCCCGCTGCCCGCGACCCGAACGACCCGGCCGTGATCCGCCGCCCGCCGGACCGCGGCGGCGAGCTCCTCCTCCGAGGCCGGCCGGCTGGTCGACGCCGGGACGGCACGCTGGTTGCGGGCCCAGTTCCTCCACACGGCCGGCGCGTCCACGCGCGAATCGTAGGGTGGACGGGTGCGCCGCATCGTCCTGTTCGACCTCGACGGCACGCTGTCGGACCCGTTGCCGGGGATCCTGTCGTCCTACGCCGCGGCGTTCGCCGAACTCGGCCTGGGTGAGCCCCCAGTGGTGCCACCCGCCGAACTGGTCGGGCCGCCACTCGCCGACGTGCTGCCCACGCTGGGCGTTCCCAGCCACCGGGTCGCCGAGGCCGTCGCGGCCTACCGGCGCCACTACAAAGCGACGGGGTTCGCCGAGAACACCCTCTATCCGGGGGTCGCCGCCGCACTCGACGCCTTGGCCGACCGTGGCATCGCCCTCGGCGTCGCGACCTCGAAGAACGAAGGCGCTGCCCGGCTGGTGCTCGAGCACCACGGGCTGTCGGAACGCTTCGCGGCGGTCGCAGGCGCCTCCGACGACGACACGATCCGCCACAAGCACCAGGTGGTGCACCTGGCGCTCGAACGGCTGGCACGCACCCCGGGCGGTCCCGCACTGCTCGTCGGCGACCGCCGCCACGACGGCGAGGGCGCAGCCCGGGTCGGGATCGCCTGCGTCGGCGTCACCTGGGGTTACGGCACGGCCGACGAACTGCACCGGGCCGGCTGCGCGGCACTGGTCGATCACCCCGGGCAGTTGCCCGAGGTGATCGACCAGTTGCTAGGAACCGAGCGGTAGCTCAGCGGCCCTGGAGGGCCTCGATGAGCTTGGGAAGGACCTTGTGGACGTCGCCGACGATCCCGAGGTCGGCGATGCCGAAGATCGGCGCTTCTTTGTCCTTGTTGATGGCGATGATGTGCTTGGAGCCCTTCATCCCCACCATGTGCTGGGTGGCGCCCGAGATGCCGGCGGCGATGTAGACGTTCGGCTTGACGACCTTGCCGGTCTGGCCCACCTGGTAGCTGTAGGGGACCCAGCCGGCGTCGACGATGGCCCGCGAGGCGCCCGGAGCCGCCTTGAGCAGCTTGGCCAAGGCCTCGATCATCTCGTACTTACCGGACTCGCCGAGGCCCCGGCCGCCCGACACGACGATGTCGGCCTCGTCGAGCTTGGGACCGGTCGACTCCTCGACGTGGACCGCCGTGACCGAGGCCCCGCCGGTGGCGCCCAGATCGGGCACCGCGGCGGCCACGACGGTGGCAGCGCCACCGCCGGCCGACTCTGCGGCGAACGACTTGGGCCGGAACAGCGCCAGGTGGGGCGCCGCGCCCGAGAAGCTGGAGGTGACCAGCGTGTTGCCACCGAAGATGGCGGTGGTGACCGTGACCGAGTCACCGTCGACGGCGAGGTCGAAGTTGTTGGTCAGCACGGTCCGGTCGAGCTTCACCGAGAGCCGGGCGGCCACGTCGCGGCCGGTGTAGCTCTGCGGGAACAGGATCAGGTCCGGCGTCGTGCCGCCGGCGATCGCCGCAGCCATCGCGGCCGACACGGCGACGCCGGGGAGCTTGCCCCCGAGATCGCCGGTCGCGTACACGGTGGTTGCGCCGTACTCGCCGAGCGCGCCGGCGACGGCCTCGCCGTCACCGCCGATCCATGCGGCCACGGACGAAGCCCCGAGCGAGCGGGCCTTCGTGAGCAGTTCGAGTGTGCCCGACGTGGGCGTGCTGCCCGACGCCTCGGCGAGGACCCAGATGGTGGAAATGGCCATGTCGTCGTCCTCCCGGCCTCAGATGACTTTCAGGTTCTCGAGGAATGCGACGACCTTGGTGAAGCCCTCGCCGTCGTCCTCCACGACCTCGCCGGCCTTGCGCGCCTCGGCGGCGGCAACCCCGACGATCTGCTGGTTCGCGCCCGCCCAGCCCACCGGGGTGACCCCGAGGTCGCCCGCCGTGACGGTGTCGACCGGCTTGGACTTGGCCGCCATGATGCCCTTGAAGCTCGGGTAGCGAGGCTCGACCACACCGGCCGTCACCGAGATGAGGGCCGGCAGCGGGCACGTCACCTCGTCGAACCCCGACTCGGTCTGGCGGTGCACGCTGAGCGCGCCCCCGGCGATGTCGACCTTCTTCGCGAAGGTGACCGAGGGCAGGCCGAGCAACTCGGCCATTTGCTCGGGCACGGTGCCGGTGTACCCGTCCGAGGACTCGGTGGCGGCGATCACGAGATCGGCACCACCGGCCCGCTCGACGGCCTTGGCCAGGACCTTGGCGGTGGTGAGGGCGTCGGAGCCCCGCAGTGCCGGGTCCGACACGAGCACGGCCTTGGCCGCACCCATCGCCAGCGCCGTGCGCAGGCCGGACACCTCACCGTTGGGCGCCATCGACACCAGGCTCACCGTGCCACCACCGGCCTTCTCGGCGAGTTGCAGCGCCATCTCGACTCCGTAGCTGTCGGACTCGTCGAGGATGAGCTTGCCGTCCCGCTTGAGCGTGTTGGTCGAAGCGTCCAGGGCGCCCGGGCTGGCCGGGTCCGGGATCTGCTTCACGCAGACGACGATGTTCATGAGCGGGGATTCTGACCGACGGGCCGGGGCCGGGGCCAACGAAGGCGCCCGTGGTGACTACCGTCATTGCCTTGCGCGTGCTGCTGATCGTCAACGCGTTCGCATCGTCGGTGACCGCGCGCAACCGGGTCCTCATCGAGCAGGTGCTCGCCGAGACCAACGACGTCACGGTCCGGGTGACCAACCGGCGGGGCCACGCGACCCGGTTCGCCCAGGACGCGGCCAACCGCGGCGTCGACGTCGTGGTCGCGTTCGGGGGCGACGGCACCGTCAACGAGGTCGCCAACGGCATCGTGGGCAGCCAGACCGCCCTCGGGTGCCTGCCGGGTGGTTCGACCAATGTCTTCGCACGATCGCTGGGCCTCCCGAACGACCCGGTGCGAGCCGCCGGGGTCGTCGCGGACGCGATCGCGGCGGGTCGGATCGACCGGGTCGGGCTCGGTGCGGTGTCGGGCCGGGTGTTCTGCTTCCACGTCGGCATCGGCTTCGACGCTGCGGTGGTGTCGTTGGTGGAGCGCCACGGAGCGCTGAAGCGCTGGCTGGGGCACCCGCTGTTCATCTGGGCGGGGCTGCGCACGTGGGCCTCCGTGGCGGACCGCCGGCGCCCGCAGCACCGGCTCCGGTTCGCCGATGGCACCACCGACGAGGGGGCGTTCACGATCGTGCTGAACACGAACCCTTATACGTTCCTCGGCAACCGGCCGCTGGAGCTCTCGCCGGCGGCCACGCTCGACCGGGGCCTCGTGGCGGTGACGTTCCGCTCGCTCGACGCGCGAGCGCTCGTCGGCAACCTGGCCCGGGCGCTGCGCGGCGGGGGGATCCCCGAGGGGCCCGACGTCGGGGTCCGCACGGACCTGACCGGGCTGACGATCGAGATGCTCGACGGCGCACGCACGCCCTACCAGGTCGACGGCGAACCGCTCGGCGAGACCGGCCTGCTCGAGGTGCGGCACCTGCCCGAGGCGGTCAGCCTCGTGCGACCTCGTCCCGAACCCTGAGCGCGACGTCGGGCACGTTGGTGCAGACGCCGTCGATCCCCCACCGGGCCAGCTCGGCGATGCGGGCCGGGTCGTCGCAGGTCCAGACGTTGAGCTCGATGCCTCGCCGGTGCGCCTCGGCGAGCACGGCTTCGGTCACCGATCCGAACCACGGGTGCAGGACGCGGTGGCCGTGGTCGACCAGCACCGCCAAGGTGTCCTCGGCGATCCCCACCACGAGCCAGGCGGTCGGCACGGACGGGTCGGCGGCGCGCACCGCATCGATCGTCGCCAGGTCGAACGACGACACGAGCACGCGGTCACGACCCGGCCGCTGCGCCAGGAGGGCGACCACGTCGAGCGCGAGGCGCCGGTCGGGATCGAAGTCGGGTTCGCCCTCGGCATTCTTGATCTCGACGTTGACCAGAAGGCCGCCACACGTGTCGAGCGCCTCCACCAGGGTGGGCACGTGATCGGGGACCGGCCCGGCCGGCAGCGGGTCGTGGTGCACGACGAGGCGCCCGTCGGCCGAGCGGCGGACGTCGAGTTCCACCCCGTCGGCGCCGAGGCTGCGGGCGAGGGCGAACGCCGCCACGGTGTTCTCCCGCTCCCGGGCGGACGCCCCTCGATGCGCCAACACGATCACGTTCCCGCCCCCGGCTGCTTCGTCGACCCGGGGTCCCGTCGCCCCGGACCGAATCTGACCGAACGAATACTTGCCGACGGCAAGGGCCCCTTGTCAGGACAGTGGTCCTGGTTTAGCTTTTGCGACCGCCTGGGGAAGAGCCAAACGGCCTTCCCGCGGCGTCCCGCAGGTGGTTTCGATCTGAAGGAGGCGGCCGGTGTCCGCACTCGCGACAACCCTGGCGCTCGCCCATGCCGACTACAGCTGGCGATCCACGGCGCTGTGCCGCGACACCGACCCCGAGCTGTTCTTCCCGGTCGGCACCACCGGCCAGGCGCTGGTGCAGATCGAGGCGGCCAAAGCCGTGTGCAACCAGTGTCACGCCCGTGTGGAGTGCCTCGAGTTCGCCCTGGCCACCAACCAGGACTCGGGCATCTGGGGCGGCACCTCCGAAGAGGAGCGGCGCAAGATCCGCCGCGAGCAGGTCGCCCGGGCCAAGTCCCGCGCCGTCTGACCCGGCGCGCCGTCAGGTCCGTCGGGCCCGGTCCTCACCGATCGGTGGTGACCGGGACCACCACCTCGACCAACGTGCCGGGCCGTCCGGCGCCGTCGGTGAGGCCGTAGAACGACAGCTCGTCGGGGGTGGCCCGACGCAGCTCGATGGTGCCGCCCAGTTCGGTGAGCACGAGGGTGCGCACGATCGACAGGCCGAGGCGGGTGGCGGCGTCGAGGTCGAACGCCGCCGGGATACCGACACCGTCGTCGATCACCCGCACCGTGAGCCGGCGTCCATCGTTGACCAGGTCGACGAGCACCGTTCCCGACACGGCTCGCTCGCCCCCCACGAAGGCATGGTCGACCGCGTTCTGCAGCAGCTCGGTCAACACCACCGAAAGCGGCGTCGCCGTCGTGGCCGGGAGCCGGCCGCCATCGCCCGACACGCGGAAACGAACCGGCCGGTCCGGCGACTGCAGGCCTTCTTCGGCCAGGCGGGCGAGCGGCCGCACGATCTCGTTGAACGAGACCTCCTCCCCCGTCCCCTGCGACAGCGACTCGTGGACGAGGGCGATCGTGCGGATCCGGCGCACCGACTCCGCGATCGCCGCCTTGGCCTCGGGCGAGTTCAGGCGCCGCGCCTGCAGGCGCAGCAGTGACGAGATCGTCTGCAGGTTGTTCTTCACCCGGTGGTGGATCTCGCGGATCGTCGCGTCCCGGGACAGGATCATGCGATCCCGTCGGCGCAGCTCCGACACGTCCCGGACGAGGAACAACCCGCCGGTGACCACGCCGTCGGCAACGAGCGGGATGCACCGGGTGGACAGGACGACCTCGGGGCTCTGCTCGAACTCGGCGAGCACGGGCGCCCCGCTGTCGAGGGCGAGCCGGACCGGCTCGTCGTTCACCCCGAGCTCGGCCAGGGACTGCCCGACGGCGTTGGTGCGGATCCCGATGCGGTGCAACGCCGACACGGCGTTGGGCGACGCGTACTGCACTCGGCCGTCGGCTTCGAGCACTATGACCCCGTCTCCGACGCGAGGGCCACGGCCTGCGGGCGGGACGTGGAAGGGGAACCGGCCTTCGACCATCATCGTGACGAACCGGTCGAAGATCTGCAGGTAGGTCCGCTCGAGGTGCCCCGGCTGGCGCCCGATGCGGGGGTTCCATTCGCGGGTGAGCACCGCGATGCGGCGACCTTCGAACGTGATCGGGATGGCGAGGATCCGCACCGGTTCGGCGATCGCGGTCACCCGGATCTCGCCTTCGACGGGCCGGCCGGCGCGCAGCGACTCGGCCAGCAGCGGCTGGGCGGTCTCGGCACCCCACTCGCCGACGAAATCGTCCTGGTAGAGGGTCTGGGCGGTCACCGGGCGCACGTGGCCGAGGACCACGAAGCGGTCGTGGTCCACCGGGGCGTACAGCAACAGGTCCGCGAAGCACAGGTCGGCGAGGATCCCCCACTCGGCCAGGAGGCGCTGGAGGTGGTCGATGTCCTCGCGACGCAGCGTCGTGTGCTGGCGGGCGAGCTCGGTGAGCGTGGCCATGCGGGGCGGAGTCTTGCCGACGCGTGAGGGATCGACCGCGTCACCAGAGGCGGTCGCCGACGGCGAGCAGCCCGGTGAGGTCGGCTACGTCGTTCGGCAGCGATGGCACCAGCACCGTCGGCGCGTCGACGCGCAGTTCGGCGGCGAGTTCGGCCTCCCGGGTGGCGACGAGTGCGAGGTTCACGAAGCTCTCGGCGATCTCCGACAGCACCCGGGCGAGCGCGACCGGCTCGGACGGCGGGGCAAGGTCGCCGATCCCTGCGAGGCGCCGGGCGACCGCATCGGGATCGGCCCGCAGGCGGTCGGCCGCCGCGCGCGCCGACGGGTCGCGCAACACGGCGGGAAGGGCTTGGTTGAGCACGACGCCGCCGAGCGCAAGCCTGCGCCGGTCGAGCGCGTCGAGGAAGTACCGGGCTTCACCGAGCGGCCCGGTCTCGAGCGTCGACACCACCACGAAGCTCGTTCGCCGGTCCGACAGCACCCGGGTCACCTCGGCGGCCCGGGCGACGAACCCGCGCTCCATGGTCTGGAACAGCAAGAAGAACTCGGCGATGTCGTGCAGGAAGCTCGACCCGAGGATCCGGTCGGCGACGTCGTAGAAGGGGCGCGAGGCTGCGGCGAACAGCTTCGAGCGATACGGCACGGTCAGCCACCGCAGCAGCCGGCTGCCGAAGAACTCCGTCATCCGGGCGGGCGCGTCGAGAAAGTCCAGCGCATGGCGCGACGGCGGGGTGTCGACGACGATCAGGTCCCAGTCGCCCGATGCGTGCAGCTCGTGGAGCCGTTCCATGGCGATGTAGTCGTGGCTCTGCACGAACTTGCCGGTGATGTTGTCGTACAAGGGGTTCGCGAGGATCGCGGCCCGCACCGATGGGTCCGGCGCGTGCCGGGTGATCAGTTCGTCCCAGCTCTGTTTCGTGTCGAGCATCGCCGCCCACAGTTCGCCGCGGGGCTCGGTGCCGGCGGCCTGGAACAGCGAGGGGTCGATGCGGCGCTCGGTGTTGCCCAGCCCGGTTCCGCCCGGACCGGTGAGCCCGAGTGCGTCGGCGAGCCGGCGGGCCGGATCGACGGTGAGGACCAGCACCCGCCCGCCGAGGCGGGTGGCGGCAACAGCGCCGAGCGCAGCAGCCGTCGTCGTCTTCCCGACGCCACCGGCGCCGCAGGTGACCACGATCTCCCGTGACGCGAGCAGCGGCCCGAGCCCCATGGTCAGAGTTCCTCGGCCAGCCGGTCGGCGACCAGCGCGCTGCGGCGCAGGCCGTCGAGTCGGGCGAACAGCTCGGGGACGAACAGGGTCGGCACGCCGGCGGGCAGACCGGTGAGCAGGGTCGAGGCGTGCACGGCCCGAGCCCGGCGCGTCCCCACTGCGAAGCCGGCGGCATCGAGCAGGTCGTCGCTGCCGGCACCGAGCGCGTCGCGCAGGACCGATCGGGCGGACGGGGCCCGCATTGCATCGAAGACCCGCTCCTCGTCGCGACCGAACAGTTCCGGCAGCACCCGGTTGACGACGACCGCCGCAAGGTCGACGGCGGTCTCCGTCCGGACCCGGTCGGCGAGTTCGAGGGTCTCGGCGACGGGCATCTCGGCGCAGGTGGTGACGATGGCGAGCCCGGTCGTGGCCGGGTCCTCGAGAAGGTCGAGCATCCAGCGGGTCTGGTCCCGCACCGGCCCGACCGACACCAACCCGGCGATCGCACGCGGCGCCGACAGCTGCCCGACGATGTGGCCCGAGGCGGCGGCGTCGACCACGACGAGGTCGTAGCGGCGCTCCCGAACCTCCCAGCAAAGCTTCCCGATGGTCAGGATCTCGCGCACGCCGGGTGCCGCCGACGCGACGAAGTCGAACGCCCGCGCCAGCGGCCCGAGCCGGGCGACGAAGGGCACCCGGAGCTGCAGCTTCAGGTACTCGCGCAGCGAGTCCTCGGTGTCCATCGCCATCGCCCACAGTCCGTCGGTGACCGGGCGGGCGACGTAGCGCAAGGGACCGCACTCGTAGGCCGCAGCGAGCGCGCCGGTGGCATCGACTTCGCACACGAGCACGCGCCGACCGGACCGGGCGGCGAGCAGGCCCAGCCCGGCTGCGATCGTGGTCTTCCCGACGCCACCCTTACCGGTGACGAACACGAGGCGCCGGTCGAGCAGCCCGGGCCCCACCACGGCGTGCGCCCTAGCCGCCGAATCCGATTCGGCGCTCGGTGTCCGGCGCGCCGAGCTCGACGTAGGCGATCTTCTTCGCCGGCACCCCGACGCTGCGGCCCTTGCGGTCCGTCAGCCAGAGCACCCGGTCGTCGTCGGCGAGCACCGCGTCGATCTGCGCCTTGACCGCCTCGCGGTCGGCGTCGTCCGCGAGCTCGAGCACGAGCTCGCGGGGGGCCTGGGTGACACCGATGCGAACGTCCACGTCGTGGGCTCCTTGGGGTGGGGCGAGGGCTCGATCATGGTAGAGGCCTCCACCCCGGGTTCCGCTGTCGGTCCCGTCCCGATGGCCGGTTCCGTTGGGCTCGGTCAGACGATCTTGAGCGCCGGCGAGTACCGCCGCTTCGGCGCGAGGTCGACGGCGATCGCCTCGGCGATCGAGCGGAACGCGCCGGCCACCTCCGAGTCGGGCGCGACCGCCGTGATCGGCCGGCCGGTGTCGCCGCCCTCGCGCAGCGGCGGGAGCAGCGGGATCTGGCCGAGCAGGGGCACGCCGAGTTCGTCGGCGAGTTCCTTGCCGCCACCCGAGCCGAAGATCTCGTACCGCTTGCCGTCGTCGCCGGTGAACCACGACATGTTCTCGATGATCCCCTTGACCCCGAGGTGGACCTTGGCGGCCATCGCCGCCGACAACCGGGCCACCTTCTGGGCGGCCGGCTGCGGGGTGGTCACCACGTACACCTCGCCCCGGGGCAGGTACTGGGCGAGCGAGATCGCGATGTCGCCCGTCCCGGGCGGCATGTCGACGAGCAGGAAGTCGGGCTCGTCCCAGAACACGTCGGACAGGAACTGCTCGAGCGCCTTGTGCAGCATCGGCCCCCGCCAGATCACCGCCTGGCCGTCGGGCACGAAGTACCCCATGGAGATGCAGCGCACCCCCCAGGCCTCGGGCGGGACGAGCATGTTGTCGATGACGACCGGGTCCCGGTCGGCGCCGAGCATGCGCGGGATCGAAAAGCCGTAGACGTCGGCGTCGATGATCCCGACCGAATGGCCCCGCTGGGCCAGGGCGACCGCGAGGTTCGTGGTCACCGACGACTTGCCGACGCCACCCTTGCCCGAGGCGATCAGCAGCGGGCGGGTCTTGGACCCCGGATCGGCGAACGGGATCGCACGGCCCTGCGCATGCCCGTGGGCGTGGACCGAACCGGCGGTCGCGCCGGGATCGCCGTGGAGCAGCTGGCGTACCGCTTCACGTTCGGTGTCGGTCATCACCGTGAACTCGAGCCGGACGTCGCTCACCCCGGGCAGCGCCCGGACGGCGGTGGTGACCCGGTTGGTGATCTCGGCCCGCAACGGGCACCCGGCGACGGTGAGCGCCACGAGCACGTCGACCGTCCCGGCGTTCACACCGACGTTGCGCAACATGCCCAAGTCGACGATCGAGCGTCGAAGCTCCGGGTCCTGGACGGGTCGGAGCGCGTCGATCACCACTTCGCGCGTCACGGCCATGGGGGGCTCCTCGAAGGTCGGTCCGGGCGTCCGGACGGGCAGCGGATTACCACTACGCGGATAGGTAGAATACCGGCGTGGCTCCGACGGCACCCACCCAGAAGCCGGCGTCCAACCCGGCCCGGGGTGAGCGTCCCGCCCGGGATTTCACGGCGACGGTGTCGGCGATCACCAACGCCTTCGGTGACCCGACCCGGCGGGCCATCTACCTGTTCGCCCACGAGCACGAGGGCGGGGTCACCGCCGCGCAGGTCGCGGAGCGGTTCGGTCTGCACCCCAACGTGGCCCGCCATCACCTCGACAAGCTCGCCGCGGGGGGCTACCTCGAGATCACCGTCAGCCGGGCCGAGGGTGGCGGTGCGGGTCGGCCGTCCAAGCACTACACCGTCGGCGAGCGGCTCACCCTCGAAGCGCCCGTCAAGACCGACGATCTCGTGCTGCGCCTGCTGAACCGGGCGCTCGCGCTCCTACCGCGCGAGGCCGCCGAGCGCATGGCCGAGGAGGTCGGCATCGAATACGGGCTCGCACTCGCCGCGTCGCTCGCGCCCGCCGAGCACCTAAACGGTCAACGCAGCTTCCGGGCCGCGCTGCACGCCGTCGCCGATGCCATGACGGCGCACGGGTTCGCCGCGCACACCGAGCGGCGGGGTGACCAGCTGCGGATCGTGAACAACCACTGCCCCTTCGGCGACACCGCGATCGAGCACCCGGTGATCTGCGCGGTCGACCGGGGCATGGTGAAAGGGATGCTCACGAGCCTCTACGGCGACACCGAGCCCGAACTGGCTTCGTCGCTCCCGCAGGGCGACCAGGTCTGCGTCACCTCGTTCGAGTAGCGCCTCCGGAGCGCCGGTATCAGCGCTCGGCGCGCTGGCGAGCCGGCCGGGCGAGTTCCCGGACGAGCTCGTCGGAGCTCATCGGTGCACCCACCGCGTATCCCTGCACCGCGTCGTAGCCGAGTCGGGCGAGCGTGTCTTCCTCGACGAGACCTTCGACCCCCTCGGCGATGACGCGCATGCCGAGCCGTTGGGCGAGGGCGACGGCGGCTTCGACCACCGCGAAGCGCGCCTGGTCCTGGTGCATGCCGGCGACGAAGCGGGCGTCGAGCTTCAACATGTCGACCGGGAGGACCGAGACGCGGTCGAGTCCGGCGTAGCCGGCGCCGAAATCGTCGAGCGCGATCGACACCCCGAGGCGCTTGATCTCGACGAGCCGATCGCGCAGCGCGTCGAGATCCTCGAACGACGCGGTCTCGGTGAGTTCGAGGCACAGCCGGCCGGGATCGAGGCCGGACGCCGCAAGGGCGGCAGCGACGACGCCGTTGAAGCGAGGGTCGGCCATCTGGAGGGCGGACACGTTGACGGCGACGTACGGCGAATCGCCCGGGGGCACCGTCCAGGACGCTGCGTCGGCGCAGGCCGCCCGCAGCACCCACTCCCCGAGCACGCCGATCAGGCCGACCTCTTCGGCGAGGGCGACCACTTCGGCCGGCGACCGATCGCGCCAGGGTTCGTGCTCCCAGCGCAGCAGCGCCTCCGCGCCGATCACCCGGCCGGTGGCCAACTCGATCTCCGGCTGGTACTGGATGCGGAACCCGTCCTCGGTGAGCGCCCGGCGCAACGCCTGCTCGAGCTGGTGCCGCCACAGCGACAGCTGCCGGCGATCCTCACTCGCCCCGAACACCCGGTCGCCACCCTCGAGCGCCGCCGCGACCGCGGCCAGCTCGGCGTCGTGGACCAGGCGCTCGGGGTCGTCGCCGGCCGAGCCGAGCGCATACCCGACGCTTGCGGTGACCACGACCGCGGCGGCGGGCAGGGACACCGGTCGACTCACGACGGCCCGGACGGTTTCGGCCAACTCGGCAACGTTCGTGGCCTCGGCGATCACCGCGAGCACGAACGTGTCGTCGCTGGGTTGGGTGAGCGACGAGCCCGGTGCGAGCAACGCGCCGAGCCGGTCGGCCAGCACGGCGAGCACCTCGGCCCGCCCTCGCCACCCGTGTGCCAGGCCGATCGGTCGGAACCGGTCGAGGTGGGCGACGAGCACGCCGACGCCCGCCGGCGCCGCACCGCTCGTCGACCGGCCCAGCAACGTGCCGACCTGCTCGGCGAAAGCCACCCGACCGCCGAGGCCGGTGACCGGCCCCGTGAGTAGGTCGGCGAGGCGCCCGAGCCGGACCAGTTCGGCCTGCACGGCGGTGGCGTCGTTGGCGACGATCACGGCCCCGTCCCCGAAGGCCCGCACGGCGACGTCGGTCCACGTGCCGACACCACCGAGATCGGCCACCACCGTCGATGACGGCGCCGGTGTCGATGACGGCGCCACCGTCGATGTCGGCGCCGGCGTCGATGACGCCGGCTCGGCGAGGACTCGAGCGAGCGCCCGCTCGATCACGGTGATCGCTGCCGCCGGAACCGCGTGTTCCGTCGGTTCCGTCGACGACATCGACTCGAGCACCGGTGCACCGGGTCGGGCGCCTACGAGCGGCCCACCCACCGAGGGACGGCGGCCATCGATCGAGACCACGACACCGGTTCGGTCGACGACCAGCACGAGGTCTGCGACCACGGCGGCGAGCGCCGGCTCCTCGCCCGGGAGCCCGCCAGGGGCCGGGTCCGTCACCGCTCCAACTCGGGCCGGCGCACGGGCGTGGTCTGCCCGTCGACGTCGATGACCGTGCGGACCCGGGTCGCAGCGTCGACCCGGATCACCCGGACCGTGCGTCGCCGACTCCAACGGCGGGCGGCGAGCCTGCGAGCGAGACGGCGGACGGGCGCCAGCAGCAGCGCGAGGCCGACGGCGTCGGTGACGAAGCCGGGCACGATCAGCAGCGCACCGGCCACGAGCAGCAGGAACCCGTCGGCGAGTTCGTCGTCGGGAACCGTGCCGGCGGCGAGCGCCGTGCGGACGCGGGCCAGCGCCGCCAGCCCCTGGCGCTTCACGAGCGCTGCGCCGATCACGCTCACGAGCGCGAGGATCACCAGCGCCGGCAGGACGCCGACCGCCTGGGCCACCTGGACGAGGACGTAGAGCTCGAGCAGGGGACCGAGCACGAACACGGCGAGCAGGACTCCCATGGGGCGAGGCTACGACCGGCCGAGGCCGACCCGACGCGCGAGCATCGGAGATGTGACCGATCGGCCCGCTCGTCCCCCGTCCGTGGACGCGCTCGCCCGTTCGCTGTCGGGCAGCGGGCTGCCGCATCCGCTCCTGGTCGACGTGGCCCGCGCCGCGATCGCCGACACCGCCGGCGGCGCTGCTGGCGATGTTGCCGCCCGGGCCGCGACGCTGGTCGCCGACCTGCAGCGGTCGCTGTTGCAGCGGGTGGTGAACGCGACCGGGGTGATCGCCCACACCAACTTGGGACGCTCCCCGCTGGCGGTGTCGGTCCCCGCCGCGGCGACGAACCTCGAGTTCGAACTGGCGAGCGGCCGACGCGGGTCCCGCCAGTCCCCGGTGGGTCGCCTGCTGGCCCGGGCCTGCGGGGCCGAGGCGGCGATCGTCGTCAACAACAACGCCGCCGCCGTGCTGCTGGTGCTCGCGGCACTCGCCGCCGGACGCCAGGTGGCGGTGAGCCGGGGGGAGGCGGTCGAGATCGGCGGCGGGTTCCGGGTGCCCGAGGTGATGACCGCCTCCGGCGCCCGGCTGGTCGACGTCGGCACCACGAACCGCACCCGGGCGGCCGACTACCGCCGGGCCGTCGAGGCGCCCGGGGCCGACGTGGCGCTGTTGCTCAAGGTCCACCCGTCGAACTTCCGGATCGAGGGCTTCACCGAGGAAGCGACCGTCGGCGACCTCGCGCCGCTCGGGGTGCCCGTCGTCGCCGACATCGGCTCGGGCTTGCTGGATTCGGCGTGCCCGTGGCTGCCCGACGGTCCGCCCGCCTGGCTCGCCGCCGAGCCCGCTGCCCGCCAGACCCTGGCGGCCGGGGCGGCGATCGTCACCTTCTCCGGCGACAAGCTGCTCGGCGGCCCGCAGGCCGGGATCATCGCCGGGCGCGCCGACCTCGTTGCAGCCTGCGGACGGCACCCGCTGGCCCGGGCGCTGCGACCGGGCGGGCTCGTGCTGGCGGCGCTGCAGGACGTGATGCTCGCCTACCTCCGGCGCGACGCGCACCGCACGATCCCGTTCTGGCGCATGGCCACCGTGCCGCCGGCGGCGCTGCGGGCCCGGGCCGGCGCGCTCGGGGTGGGCACGGTGATCGACACCGAGGCCCTGCCCGGCGCCGGGAGCCTGCCCGGGGTGTCGATGCCGTCGGTGGGCGTGGTGATCGACGGCGATCACCTCGGCGCCCTGCGCTCGGCCGATCCGCCGGTGATCGCCCGGGTCGCCGAGGGCCGGACCATCTGCGACCTCCGTACCGTCGACCCGGCCGACGACGGCCACCTTGCGGCGGTGCTCCGCACGGCGACCGGACCCGGGTGACCGTGACCGTGACCGTGACCGGGAGCGGGACGGCATGACTGGGTCGTCGTGGGTCGGGCCCGCACCGGCGGTGCTCGGCGCACCGCTGCCGCCGCCCGACGAGCGCCGGCGCGCCGGGCGGGCCCGGCGGGCCGAGGTACCCCGCCGAGCCCACGGCGACTGGGACCCACCGGCCGGCCGCTTCGATCCGGTCGAGGTCCTCGTCGAGTCGTGCCGCACCCGGGTGCCCGAACTCGTGCCGATCCGCTTCGGCCGCATGCTCGCGTCGCCGTTCACGTTCTTCCGGGGCTCGGCGCTGGTGATGGCGCTCGATCTCGCCACGTGCCCGAGCGTCGGACTGCCCGTGCAGTTGTGCGGAGACGCCCACCTCGCCAACTTCGGTGTGTTCGCGAGCCCCGAACGCAGCCTGCTGTTCGACTTGAACGATTTCGACGAGACGTGGCCGGGTCCGTTCGACTGGGACGTGCGCCGGCTGACCACGAGCGTGGTCCTCGCCGCTCGGGACAACGGCATGTCCGACGCCGAGGCGACCGCTGCGGCGCGGGCGGCGGCGGCGGCCTACCGAACCTGGACGGACCGCTATGCCGGGATGACCCAGCTCGAGATCTGGTACGCCCGCCTCGACGCCACCAAGTTGGCCGACCTGATGGCCCCCAGCGACCAGCGCACCGCCCAGCGGGTGCTCGACAAGGCCGGGGACCGCACCCATCATCGGGCGCTCGCGAAGCTGACCGACCTCGTCGACGACCGGCGCCGCATCGTGGCCGATCCCCCGCTCGTCACCCCGGTGGCGAACTTCCCGGTCGATGCGCTCGCAACGATGGTCGAGCACTACCGGGCGACGCTCACCTCGGATCGCCAGGAGCTGTTCGACCGGTATCGGCTCGTCGATCTGGCCCGCAAGGTCGTCGGGGTCGGCAGCGTCGGCACCCGGTGCCTGATCGCACTGTTCCAGGGCCCGAACGGCGGCCCGTTGTTCCTGCAGGTGAAAGAAGCGGGCCTTGCGGCGCCTGCGGCGGCCGGGGTGCCCGGGCCGGCCATCCACCAGGGCCAGCGGGTGGTCGAGGGGCAACGCCGGTTGCAGGCGGCGAGCGACGTGTTGCTCGGGTGGACCACGAACCCGCTCGACGGCGTCGAGTACTACGTGCGGCAACTCTGGGACGCCAAGGGCTCGGCCGACGTCGCCACGTTGCGCCCCGGTGCGCTGGCCACCTACGCAGCGGGCTGCGGCCGGGCGCTCGCCCGGGCACATGCGCGCTGCGGTGACGCCGCTGCGGTCGCGGGCTATCTCGGCCGGTCGTCGGCGTTCGACGACGCGATGGTTGCCTTCGCAACGGCCTATGCCGACCAGACCGAGCGCGACCACGCCGCATTGCGGGCGGCGGCCGACGGCGGACGGATCCCGGTCGCGATGGCGGGCTGAACGGTGCACGTCGTCGCCACCGCCGGCCACGTCGACCACGGCAAGAGCTCGCTCGTGCTCGCGCTCACGGGCACCGATCCGGACCGGTTCGCCGAGGAGAAGCGGCGCGGTCTCACCATCGACCTCGGGTTCGCGCACACCACGCTGGGTTCGGGAGCGGGGGTCTCGTTCGTCGACGTGCCGGGGCACGTACGGTTCCTGAAGAACATGCTCGCCGGGGTGGGGGCCGTCGACGCCTGCCTGTTCGTGGTGGCCGCCACCGAAGGGTGGAAACCGCAGTCCGAGGAGCACCTGCGGATCCTCGAGCTGCTCGGGGTGCGCCACGGGCTCGTGGCGTTGACCAAGGTCGACGCGGTCGACACCGAATGGGCCGAACTCGCAGCGATGGAGGTGGCCGACCATGTGGTGGGCACGTTCCTCGAGGGGCAGCCGATCGTGCCGGTGGCGGCGACGGCCGGGATCGGCCTCGAGGCCCTGCGCGACGCGCTCGACGCGTTGGTTGCATCGACACCGACCGCGCTCGACCGGGGCCGACCCCGGCTGTGGGTGGACCGGGTGTTCGCGGCCAAGGGCTCGGGCACCGTGGTGACGGGGACGCTGGCCGGCGGGCGCATCAGCGTCGGCGACCAACTCGTCGTCGGGCCCCGGCGGCTGCCGGTGCGGGTGCGCGGGATCCAGAGCCTCGGGCGCGCCCACGACACGATCGGGCCGGGGAACCGCGTGGCGTTGAACCTGGCCGGGGTGGAGCACACCGAGGTGGTGCGCGGCGACGCCGTCGTGGAGGCAGGGCGTTGGCGGCCCACGACGCGGTTCGACGCCCGGCTGCGGGTGCTCGAGGCGCTCGACCACGAGGTGTCCCGCCGGGGGGCGTACGTGGCCTACGCCGGATCGGGCGAGTTCCCGGTGAAGGTGCGGGTGCTCGGCCGGGGCGGGACCGGCACGATCCTTCCCGGGGACGAGGGCGTGGTTCGGATCCACGTGGCCACGCCGTTGCCGCTGCTCCCCGGCGACCGGCTGGTGCTGCGGGAGTCGGGCCGCAACGAGACGGTCGGGGGCGTCGAGGTGCTCGACGTGGCGCCGGTGCTGCCGGCGTCGAAGGCGAGGCCGGACCGGTCCGTCGAGCGGGTGATCGCCGAGCGGGGGTGGGTGCGGGCCGAGGAGCTCGAGGCGATGACCGGGGAGCACCGGACGCCGACGGTCGGGACGTGGGTGACGGCCCCGGGTGTGGTGGAGGCGCTCGCCGCCGAGGTGGCTGCCGCCGTCACGGCCGCCGGCCCGCTCGGGCTGGACGTGGCGACGCTCGACGAACGCCGGCGGGCGGTGCTGGCCGACCTCCACGGCATCGAGGTGATCGCCGGGCGGGCGCGGGTGGCCGAGGTGCGTGACCCGCTCGCCGACCATCCCTTCGTGGCGGCCCTGGCCGCCGCCGGCTTCGCGCCCCCGGCCGCCGACGGGGTGGACCGGGCCGAGCTGCGAGCGCTGATCCAACGGGGCCTCGTGGTGGAGCGCGACGGGATCTGGTTCCATCCCTCGGCGATCGACGACGCCGCCCGGGTGGCCGCTCGCCTGCTGGCGAGCCAGCCCGGCGGCTACACCATGGCCGAGTTCCGCGACGCCGTCGGCGCGACCCGCAAGTTCGCCCTCCCGCTCGCCGCCGAACTCGACGCCCGGGGCGTCACCCGCCGCCGGGGGGATCTCCGCATCGCCGGTCCCCGCTTGCCCGCCTCGGGCTGAGCGCCCGGCCCGCCTCGGGCGGAACGTCCGACCCGCGACCGGGGCCGCCGCGGCCGGCGTGTTCGGGCTCTGCGCGTCGGGTGAGTTGGGTGAGGCGTTGGCGGGTGTGTTCGACGATCGGATCAACCCGGGGGTGGCGGCTGCGGCGCTCGGCGCACGGCGCACGGCCCGATCGGGTCGAACGCCTGGCGGGCCACGACCACAGCGTAGCGAACATATGTTTGTCTACCAACCCGAGCGGACACTCCCGAGGTCCGGTCCCCATTTCCTACCCACCGGACCGGGCCACACCCGACCTACGGCACCAGCTGCACCTTCAGCGCGCCCGCCGCCCGGTCGTTGGCCGTGCGGCAGGCGTCTCGCAGCTCCGCCAGCGGGAACCGGTGCGTCACGGCCACGGCGGCCGGCAGCGCGCCTGCGGCCAGCAGCCCGAGCGCCCGGTCGAACGAATGGACCGGGGCCTCGTCACCCACCCGATCCACGGCATGGCAGAACGTCCCCACGAGCGACAGCTCCTTGGCCCACACCGGCGCCAGGTTCACCTCGCTCGGGCCGGTCGCGCCGATCAGCACCACCGATCCGCCCTGGCCGCACAACTTGGCCGCCTGGGTCACCGCTGCACCGGTGCCCACCGCTTCGATCACGAGCGGATACCCGCCGTTCAACATCGCCCCGGACCGCCGTCCGGTCACGAAGCCACCACCGAGCCGGGCGAGTTCGCCGAGCCAGCCGTCGTCGCCGTCGTCGGGTCGCACGACGTGGTGCGCGCCGAGCGCAGTGGCGGCCGCAGCCTGGTGGGCGTGGCGGGCCAGCACGGTCACCTCGCTGGCGGGGAACAGACGGCGCAACGCGGCGACCGCCGTCAGCCCGATCATCCCGGCGCCGACGACCAACACCGGCGCCCCATCCGGCGGAGGCGAGCGCAGCACGCCGTGCACCGAGATCGACAGCGGTTCGGTCATCGCCGCCTCGTCGTCGTCCACCTCGTCGGGCACGACATGGAGCTGGCTCGGATGCGCCACGAGTTCGTCGGCCCAACCAGCCCCGAGCCCCTGGGTGAACCCGTGGCCGAAGCCGTGGGTGACAGCCCGGGACGTGAACCGCAGACACGTCGACCACGCCCCGATCGTGCACCGGGCGCAGGGCTCGAGGCCGCGCGCCGCGCACGCGATCCCCGGGTCGACCGCCACCCGGGTGCCGACCGCGAGCGGGCAGTCCGCCCCGACCTCGACGACGGTGCCCATCATCTCGTGCCCCATCTCCATCGGGAACGAGGCGAAGTCGCCGAGCACCTCCGAGCCGGGCGCGCTCGGGTAGACGAGGTGGAGATCCGAGCCGCAGATGCCCGCCCGGTCGATGCGCACCCGCGCCCAGTCCGGGCGGGGCAGCGCCGGCCGATCCACCTCGACCAGCGACACGGGGAAGGCGGGATCGGCCAGGTCGTAGCGGGCGACGCGCATCGCGCCGACCCTACGCCCGCTGCGACTGCGAAATTCCGTTGACGTCGCTCGACCACCCGTGGTGAGATCCTCCGGCGCCTCGAACCCGAGGCCGTTCACCGAAGGACGTCCGATGTCGTCGACGCGCTCGCTCCACCCCACGGCCCGCCCGGCCGTAGTGGCGCGCACGCGCGCCACGGCGTCGATCGCCTTCGGCCGCCAGTACGCCGCAACCAATCGGTGCGGATGGCTCGGCGGCACCATGAAGCGCCCGTCCCGACGGCTCGACCGGTCCCCGACGTAACCGCACGTCGGAGCGAACCACGAGGCCGTCGGGGCAACGCCCCGGCGGCCTTTCTGCTTTTCGCCCCGACCGACCAGCCCGGATTCCTTCCGGATCCCCTCCCGACACGCCCTCCTCCAGGAGTTCCGATCCATGCCCGTCACCCAGACCATCGACCAGTTCGGCCAGGCGCTGTCCGCTGCGTTCGACGCCGACTGGACCCGAGCCCGCTGCCGCACCGGCGACGCAGTGCTCACCGAGCTGTTCTTCTCCGACGAGCCGCTCGACATCAACCGGGCAAAGGCGATCTGCCAGCGCTGCCCACTCGCCGAACCCTGCCTCGCCGGTGCGCTCGCCCGCGCCGAGCACAGTGGGGTGTGGGGCGGGGAGCTGTTCGCCAACGGCCACGTCCTGACCGCCAAGCGACGGCGGGGCCGTCCGCCCAAACACCCCAGACCCGAGCCGGTGGTCGACGAGTGCCGACCCCTGAGCGAGGTGCTGAGCCGCATCGCCTGAGCTGCGGCCCTCTCCGTCCGTGACGCGTGACGCATCGGCGAGCGCGCCACGACACCCCCGCTCCGGCGGGCCGGCGATCCCCCCGGCCGGCCGGCCGGTAGCGTGGCATCCGTGCGCCGAACCCTCCCGGCTACGGCTCTGGTGCTGCTGCTGCTCGGCGCCTGCGGCGACGAGGCGCCGGCGCGCGCCGATGGCGCCGGCACGTCGTCGGCCGGGGTGTCCGGCATCCCGACGGCGCCCGCCCTCGGCGGAGCATCCCTCCCGGGTGTCGAGCTCCGCCGCCTCGACACCGGGGCCTCCGTCCGGTTCAGCGACCTGGCCGGGCGCCCGGCGGTGGTCAACCTCTGGTTCTCCACCTGCGTGCCCTGCAAACAGGAGATGCCGGCGTTCGAGGAGGTCCACCGCAGCCTCGGCGACACCGTGCGCTTCGTCGGGGTGAACACCGGCGAGGGCGCGTCGCCGGCCCGACGGTTCCTCGCCGAGCAGGTGACGGTGACCTACGAGCAATGGCACGATCCGCAAGCCGACGTGGCCATGACGCTACGGATCCCGAGCTTTCCCGCCACGCTGTTCGTCGGCGCCGACGGCCGCCTGCGCACGACGCACTACGGCGCCCTGAGCGCCGAACGGCTCCGCTCGCTGATCGAGGAGCTCACCCGGTGACGCTGGCGTTCGTCGACGTCGACGTCTCGTATGCGCTGCTCGTCGGCATGGTGGTCACGGTCAACCCGTGCGGGTTCGCCATGCTGCCCGCCTACCTCTCCTACTTCTTGAACCTCGACGGGGAACGAACCGGTTCCGTCGTGTCGCGGGTGGCGCGCGCCCTGGTCGTGAGCCTGTCGCTCTCGCTCGGCTTCCTGTCGGTGTTCCTGGTGCTCGGCACCACGATCCATCTGGGCCTCGACGCGCTCTACGACGCTGCCCAGTGGGCGACCCTCGTGATCGGTGTCGGACTCGTCGTGCTCGGCGTCGCCATGCTCTTCGGGTATCGACTGCCGTTCTTCGTCCCCAAGCTGGACAAGGGCGGCCGAAGCCAGTCGGTCGGCTCGATGGTCGTGTTCGGGGTGAGCTACGCCGTGGCCTCGCTCGGCTGCTCGCTGCCAACGTTCCTGATCGTGTTGTTCGGATCGGCCAAGCGGTCGGGCTGGGCGTCCGGTGCGATCAGCTTCGCGTTCTACGGGTTGGGCTTCGCGCTCGTGCTCACCTCACTCACCGTCTCGCTCGCGCTCGCCCAGGGCAGCCTGCTGAGGATCCTGCGCCGAGCCATGCGGTTCGTGGACCAGGCCGCCGCCGTCCTGCTCGTGCTCGCCGGGCTCTACGTCGCCTGGTACGGCTGGACCGAGGTCCGAGGCACCGGATCGTCGGTCACCGATCAGGGCTTCGACGTCTCCTCCCGGCTCACCCGCTTCCTCGACGGCATCGGCGTCGGCACGCTGTCGGCGGCGCTCGGCGTCGTGGTCGCCGGCGCGGTGGCCACCGTCGTCTGGCGCCGCCGGCGGCGCGCCTCATGAGCCGCTTCGCCGAGTTACTCGCGCGAGACGACGTCACCGAGCACCTCGAACTGCGGAGCCGCTTCGGATTCATGGCCTTCCACGGCGGCCGGCTCGAGCAGATGACCGATGTGATCGCCTCGGCCGCTGCGCTCGCCTCGGGCGCGTCGTACTACGGCGTGCTGTTCCCCGACGGGGTCGACCACCTTCCCTCCACCCAGGTCGACCCAGTCCATTCACCGCGCCTCACCTCGTTCCTCGATCACGTCGAGGTGGTGGTGACCATCCACGGGTTCGGCCGGCAGGGGTTGTTCACCTCGCTCCTGCTCGGCGGCGGCAACCGGCCCCTGGCGCACCACGTCGGCGATCACCTCCGCCGACGGCTCCCCGCCTACCGGGTGCTCACCGACCTCGAGGCGATCCCCACCGAACTGCGGGGCCAGCACCCCCGGAACCCGGTGAACCGGCCACCCCAGCAGGGCGTCCAGATCGAGCTGCCGCCACGCGTGCGCGGGTCGAGCCCGCTGTGGTGGGACTGGGAGGGCCCGGGGCCCACCCCGCACACCCAGGCGCTGATCGACGGGCTGGCGGATGCGGCCCGCAGCTGGGACCACATCGTCACGGGCTGAGGCGTTCGAGCTCCCACCCGGCGTCGGCTCTCCGGTAGCGCAGCCGGTCATGGAGCCGGCTCGGCCGGCCCTGCCAGAACTCGACCACGTCGGCGTACACGCGCAACCCGCCCCAGTGCGGCGGACGGGGCACTGCCCCGCCCTCGTACCGGGCCTCGACGGCGGCAACGCGCGCCTCGAGTTCGGCCCGATCGCGCAGGGCCCCGGACTGGGCCGACGCCCACGCGCCCACCTGGCTCCCCCGGGGGCGGCTCGCGAAGTAGGCGTCGGACTCCGCCGCGTCGACGACGGTGACGGATCCCCGCACCCGCACTTGGCGATGCAGCTCGAGCCAGGCGAACACGACCGACGCGACCGGCCGGGCGGCGAGCTGGCGGCCCTTGGCCGACTCGTAATTGGTGAAGAACGTGAAGCCCCGCTCGTCCACGCCGCGCACGAGCACGATCCGCGCATCCGGGACGCCGTCGCCGTCGAGGGTGGCGACGGTCATGGCGTTCGGCTCGGTGCAGCCGGCCTCGACCGCCTGCTCGTACCACCGCCACCACTGCGCGATCGGGTCGCCGACCACGTCGCCCACGTCGAGGCCCGCGGTCTCGTACTCGATACGACGGTCGGCGAGGCTCATCGGGGCCGGATCTCGGTGATCCCACGGGTGTACGGGCGCAACGCATCGGGGACCGTGACCGAACCGTCGGGGTTCCGGTAGGTCTCCAACACGGCGGCGAGCACCCGGGGCACCGCCAGGGCCGAACCGTTGAGGGTGTGGAGCAATTCGGTGCCCTTCGCCCCCGTCGGCCGGTACCGCAGGTTGCCGCGCCGGGCCTGGTAGTCGCTGAACCAGGAGATCGACGACGCCTCCAGCCAGGTGCCCACCCCGGGGGCGTACACCTCCAGATCGAAGCTCCGGTGGTGGCTCTGGCCCATGTCCCCGGTGCAGATCTCGATGATGCGGTAGGCCAGCCCGAGGGACGCGATCGTGGACTCCGCCCGGCCGACGAGCTCCTCGAGCATCGTCGGGGCCTGCGCTGCGGTCGCGTAGGCGAGGATCTCGACCTTGTCGAACTCGTGCGCTCGCAACAACCCGCGGGTGTCGCGGCCCGCCGAGCCGGCCTCACGGCGGTAGCACGGCGTGTACGCCATGTACCGATGCGGGAGCGTGGCCTCTTCGAGGATCTCGTCGCGGGCGAGCGACGTCAGCGGGGCCTCGGCCGTCGGCACGCACCACAGCCCGTCGCGCTCGATCGCGTAGGCGTCCTCGGCGAACTTCGGCAGTTGGCCGGTGGCCGTCAGCGTGGCGGTGGTGACCAGCGACGGCGGGCGGATCTCCTCGAACGCATCGGCGTTGCGGTCGAGCGCCAGCTGGCACAGCGCGCGGGCCAGGGTGGCGCCCATGCCCCGGAGCATCGTGAACATCGAGCCGGACAACTTGACGGCGCGCTCGTTGTCCAGGATGCCGAGTGCCGAGCCGGTCTCCCAGTGGGGCACCCGCTGGTGGTCCCCGTAGGCCGTCGGGTCGAACCCGGCCGACACCCGAACGACCGGGTTGTCCGCGTCGGACGTCCCGTCGGGCGACCGCTCGCTCGGCACGTTGGGGATCCGCAGGAGCACGTCGCGCAACTCGGCTTCGGCCGCGGCAGCCTCGGCGTCGGTGGCCGTCTCCTCCTCGCCGAGGCGCCGGCTCTCCGCCTGGGCGGCCTCCGCCGCGGCGACGTCACCCTCACGGCGCAGGCGCCCTACCTCCTTGGACCGCTCGTTCACCTTGCGCCGCAGGTCGTCCCGGTGCGCGACGAGGGAGCGCAGCCGTTCGTCGAGCGCGGCCGCCACGGCGAGTTGCTCGAGCAGCTCCGGCTTGCCACGGCGGGCCATCGCCGCCCGGACGAGGTCGAACTCGGAGCGCAGCCGGCGGACGTCGATCACGGCCCGGCAGGGTAGTTCCGGCACCCACCCCGCACCCGGACAGGGGGGCTCAGGACCCGCCGGAGAGATGGATGGTCTGGCCCGTCAGCCAGGACGCCGCATCCGACACGAGGAACGTGGCGAGGTCGCCGAAGTCCTGCGGCGTACCGACTCGCCGCATCGGGATGCGGTTGGCCAGTTTGGGGATGTCGCTGTCGTCGAACCCCATGGCGGTCATGGCGATCTCGGTGGGCACCCAACCCGGGGCGATGCAGTTCACCCGCACCCGGGGTGCGAGTTCGAGCGCCATGGTTTTGGTGAGCGACTCGACCCCGGCCTTCGCGGCGGCGTAATGGCCGCTGCCCGGCACACCGCGGGAGCCCGCGAGCGAGGAGATGTTGATGATCGTGCCGCCGTCGCGCAGATGGGCGGCGGCGACCACGGAGCAGTGCCAGACCGCAGTGAGGTTGAGGGCGAGGTTCCGCTGCCACTCGTCGGCACTGAGCTCGGTGAGCGGCGTGCGCACCGGGGAGCCGCCGGCGTTGTTGACCCAGGCGGTCAACGGCCCGTAGGCATCGACGGCTCGCTGCGCCAGGGCGTCGACGGCCGCACGGTCGGTGACATCGGTGGCAACGGCGAGCGCCCGCCCGCCCGCAGCGGTGATTTCGGCGACGACGGCATCGAGCTTGTCGGTGCGGCGCGCCGCAACGACCACCGCCGCGCCGGCCGACGCCAGGCTGATCGCGATGCCGGAGCCGATGCCGGTACCCCCGCCGGTGACGACAGCGACGTGGCCGGACAGATCGAAGCGTTCGGTGTTCCCCATGGCCGGAGACTACGCGGCCGGTACCCTGCGCAACCGTGACCGCCATCGACGTCGTGGATCTCGTGGTCGCGTACGGCGAACGACGAGCCGTCGACGGCGTGAGTTTCGCGGTGGCCCCGGGTGAGGTCGTGGTGCTGCTCGGGCCGAACGGAGCCGGCAAGACCTCCACCGTCGAGACGCTGGAGGGATACCGGCGGCCGACGGCAGGCACGGTCCGGGTGCTGGGCGCAGATCCGAGCGACCAGACGGCGCTCGGCCGCCGGGCGGGGATCATGTTGCAGGACGGCGGCGTCTACCCCTCGATGCGAGCCGGCGAGGCGGTTGCACTCTTCTGCGCCTACTACGGCCGGCGTTCGGCGGCCGCAACGTTGCTCGACCGGGTCGGGCTCACCGATCGGGCGCGCACGACCTGGCGACAGCTCTCTGGCGGTGAACGCCAACGGCTCTCGCTCGCCCTTGCGCTCGCCGGCGAGCCCGAGGTGGTGTTCCTCGACGAGCCGACCGCCGGGGTCGACCTTGCCGGCCGCAGGATCGTGCGGGGCGTCGTGCGCGAGCTCGCCGACCGGGGTGTCGCCATGCTGCTCACCACCCACGAGCTCGGCGAGGCCGAACGCCTCGCCGACCGCCTGGTGATCCTCGACGATGGTCGAGTGGTCGCGGACGGCACGCTGGCCGACCTGCGCGACCGGGTGGGCCGCAGAGAGGTCCGGTTCGACGCCCGCCCCGGCGTCGACCTCGACCGGCTCGCGGCGAGCCTCGGCGTGCCCGTACGGAGCGCAGAGCCGGGTCGGTACGTCGTCGAGGGAGCCGGATCCCCGGGCCTGGTCGCTGCGCTGACCGCCTGGCTCGCCGACGAGGGGATCACCCTCGACGGTCTCGACACGGCCGGCGGTGGTCTCGAGGCCCTGTTCGACCGCCTGACGGGAGGAACGGACGCATGAGCGCCTGGTCGGCCCACACCGCCGCCGAGTTGCGCCTGCAGCTCCGCAACGGCGAGCAGCTCCTTGTCACGCTCGGTATCCCGGTCGGGCTGCTCGTCTTCTTCGGCACGGTCGAGGTCCTCCCCGTCGACGGCGCCGACCGCATCGGATTCCTGGTGCCCGGCATCGTCGCCCTGGCCGTGATGTCCTCCGCCATGGTCGCAATGGGCATCGCCACCGGCTTCGAACGCTCGTACCTCGTGCTGAAACGCCTTGCGGTCACACCGCTCGGCCGGCCGGCGCTGATCGGGGCCAAGATCGCCGTGGTCGCCGCCGTCGAGGTGGTGCAGCTCGCGGCGATCATCGTCGTTGGTCTGCTGCTCGGATGGACGCCGTCGTGGGCGGGCATCCCGGGCGCGCTCGGGGCGGTCGTGCTCGCAACGGCGGCGTTCGGCGGCCTCGGACTCAGCCTCGCCGGCCGGCTCCGAGGCCCGCTGAACCTCGCAGCACAGAACGCGCTCTATCTGGCGCTGCTGCTCACCGGCGGGCTGGTCTTCAGCCTCGACCGGTTACCCGTTGCGCTCGCAACGCTGGCGGGGTTGCTTCCGACCGCGGCACTGGCAACCGTGCTACGCGCCACGATCGGCAACGGCGCCCACGACACGCAGGCATGGGTGGTGCTCGCGGTCTGGTCGGTCGTGACGCCTGCGGTGGCGATACGGACGTTCCGCTGGTGGTGATCAGCGAGGTTCGGTGGGCGCCGTGCTCTGCGAAAAGGACCTCGCCACCGCGTCGAAGGTGAGCACCTCTTCGTCGTGACCGGTCACCTCGGCGTCTGGCATCCGCACGCGCCGGAACGCGTTCTGCTGCTCCCAGTTCTTCATGAACCGCCCGAAGAACAGGTAGACGACGATCGCCCACAGGAAGATCGACCCCCCGATCTTCATGATGGCCCCGGCGAGTTGTTGGTCGGCGGTCACCCCGATGCCCCACACCCGGACCGCGTGGTCGTAGTGGCCGTAGACGACGCCTTCGGCAAAGGTGAGCCACCCTGCGGGCACCGTCGGCACGAACGATTGCGCGAAGAGGTAGATCATCGTGCCGGCGGCCGAGATCCGAGCCTCGGGAAGCGGTCCGCAAACCGGGATCCACATGAGCAGCGAGCTCACGACGATGAGCACGTGGAGCGAGTAATGCACGATCCCGTTCTGCGCCGACGCGTTCACGAGCGCAGGGACGTGCGTGATCATGACGACCCCGTTGAACAGCACGCCGGCGACGACCGGACGGGCGAACCACCGCACCACTCGGTACACCCGTCCGTCGCCGAAAAGCACACGCAGCAGCCACTCGGGTGTCGCCAGGAGCGCAAGAGGCGGCACGAAGTACGACAGCACCATGTGCTGCACCATGTGCGCGCTGTAGAGGTACTGCTCTGCAAGGTCGTGCAGCGGCCAATCCGCTGCGAACCAGAGCAGCGCGATCGCCGCCACGAACGCAACGAGGTTGCGCCGGGTGACCGCCGGAACGCCCCGGCCCACCGCCTCCGGCCCGACCACTCGGACGAGGTAGACGTAGCCGGCGATGAGCCCGGCTACGAGAACCCACACCTCCGGATGCGGTCGGAACGCCCAGACGTCCGGGCTCGGACCGCCCGTCGCCAGCACAGCCGTGCTCAGCTGGCGAACATCTGGAAGCACGCCATCGCAGCGGCGTAGACCGCCACCGCCAGGATCGCACCCGCCCAGAACAGGTACGAGAAGAGCTTGGCGTCGAACTTGAGGTGCATGAAGTAGAGCACCACCACGACGAACTTCACGATCATGAGGATGATCAGCGCCCACGTGCTGGCCGGGCCGAGCTTGGCCTCGGCGAACACGATCTCGATGCCGGTCAGCACAGCGAGCAGCACGGCGATCTTGACCATGGTGCCGTCGCTCGGGCCGTTGTGCGCGTGCGCGCCGTGCGACTCGTGAGAGGCGTCCTCGTGGGCGTGCTCGGTTGCGGTCGACGTACTCATGGCAGCCTCGATGCTCAGGACGGGATCAGGTAGACGAGGGTGAAGATGACGATCCACACGATGTCGACGAAGTGCCAGTAAAGGCCGACGAGTTCGACGACCTCGGCCCGGTTCCCCGGGATGCGTCCCCGAAGGGTGATCGCCACCAACGACAGCAGCATGATCACCCCGACGGTGACGTGCACGCCGTGGAACCCGGTCAAGGTGTAGAAGCTCGAGCTGAAGAGGCTCGTGGTGTAGCCGAGGCCCTTGTAGTACATCTCGGTGAACTCGAACACCTGACCGCCGACGAACGTGGCGCCGAGGAGCGCCGTCGCGATCAACCAAAGGCGGGTGCGCTTCACGTCTCCCCGGTGGGCCGACGTGACGGCGAGGACCATCGTGAGCGAGCTCATGAGCAGCACGAACGAGCTCACCGAGGTGAACGGGATGTTGTAGACGTCCTCGGGGTGGGGCCCCTCGGCGACACGCCCCCGGTACAGCATGTAGGTGGAGATCAGGCCGCCGAAGAGCAGGCAGTCCGAGCCGAGGAACAGCCACATCGCCAGCTTGTTGTTCGACAGGCCCGTGGAACCGTGGTGCGCCCCGTGGTCGTCGTGCGCGTCGTGACCGGCGGCCACGGGGGAGACGGCGAGGTCAGCCAACGGTGCTCAGCTCCTTGCTCGGGCCGCCGGCGGGCGGATCGAAATCCGTGTCGTCGGCGACCGACGGCTCGAGCGCCCATCCGTACGCCCCGAGCAGCACGATCACGCCGCCCACGATGGCGAGCGGCACCGAGAAGATGAGCCCGAGACCGATGACGGGCACACCGGAGGCCAGCACGATCGGCCAGTAGGACGGCGACGGCAGGTGAATGTGCTTGTCGGCGTTTGCTTCCTGCTCCGCCATGATCTCCTCGGCGGTCGCCACCTTACGGATCTCGCCGGTGTCGTGGTCCTCGGCGTACTTCCGGTGGAAGAACTCGTCGATCGAATGGACCGGCGGGATCGAGTCGAAGTTGTGTTCCTTCGGAGGACTGGTGGTCATCCACTCGTACGTGCGGGCATCCCAGGGATCGAGCGGAGCGTTGCGCGGTCCACGAGAGGTCTTCACGACGTTGATGATGAAGATCAGGACGCCGACGGCGAGCACGAAGGCCCCGATCGTCGCAATCAGGTTCATCGACGTGACCCACGGGCCCTGGACGTCGTCGATGATGTAGTTGCGTCGGGACTGGCCGGCGAGTCCGGAGATGTGCATCGGAGCGAACGTCAGGTTCACGCCGAGCACCATCAGCCAGAAGTTCCACTTGCCGAGTTTCTCGTCGAGCAACCGGCCGAACATCTTCGGCCACCAGTAGTAGAAGCCGGCGAAGATGCCGAACACGGCGCCGCCGAACAGCACGTAATGGAAGTGGGCGACGATGTGGTAGGTGTCGGTCTGCTGCCAGTCCGACGGTGCGATGGCGTGGGTGACGCCCGAGAGACCACCGATCGTGAACTCCACGATCAGGCCGATCGAGAACAGCATCGCCGTGGTGAACCGGATCTTCCCGCCCCACATCGTGGCGATCCAGTTGATGATCTTCACCCCGGTCGGTACCGCGATGAACATCGTCGTGGCCGAGAAGACCGCCACCGACACCGGACCGAGGCCCGAGGCGAACATGTGGTGCGCCCACACGCCCCATCCCATGAAGCCGATGGCGGCACCCGAGAACACCACGAAGGGGTAGCCGAACAGGGGCTTGCGGGAGAAGACCGGGAGGATCTCCGAGACGATCCCGAAGCTCGGGAGGATCAGGATGTAGACCTCGGGATGGCCGAAGATCCAGAACAGGTGCTGCCACAGCAGCGGGTCGGCGCCGGCGGCAGCGTCGAAGAACGTGGCGCCGAACACCCGCTGGAACATGAGGAGGAACAACGCCACCGAGATGACCGGGATGGCGAACACCAGGAGGAACTGCACGACCAGGACCATCCAGGTGAAGATCGGCAACTTCATCAAGGTCATGCCGGGCGCACGCATGTTGAGCACCGTGACGATGATGTTGATCGAACCGGTCAGCGATGCGATGCCGGTGATCTGGAGCGCGATCGCCCAGAAGTCGACGCCATTGGTCGGCGAGAACACCGCACCCGAGTTCGGCGCGTAGCAGAACCAACCGCAGTCCGGCAGACCGCCGAGGAACAGCGACAGGTAGAAGAACAGTCCGCCGAAGAGGAACAGCCAGAAACCGAGGGCGTTGATCCTCGGGAACGCCACGTCACGGGCGCCGATCTGCAACGGGATGAAGTAGTTCCAGAACGCGGCGCCCATCGGCATCACGAAAAGGAACACCATCGTGGTGGCATGCGTCGTGAACAGCTCGTTGTACGTCTGCGCCGACAGGATCGTCCCGTTGGGACGGGCAAGTTGGAGGCGGATGAGCAGCGCCTCGATGCCGCCGATGATGAAGAACACGAAGGCGGCAACCCCGTACATGATGCCGAGCTTCTTGTGGTCGACGGTGAACAACCACGACTTCCAACCCGTGGTGCTTACCGGACGCTTGTAAAGGCCGAACGCTTGGCGCGGCACCACTACGGGCGCAGGCGCCAGCTCCAGCGGGGTCGGGGGCTTCTCGACGATCGCCATGGATGTTCCTCCGTCGTCCCTACTTGAGCGTCACCAGGTAGGCGACCAGCAGATCGATCTGCTGCTCGCTGAGTCCGAGTGCCGGCATCCCTCGATACTTCTTGTCGTCGTTGAGTTGCGCATACATCGGCTTCATCTCCGGTGCGTTGCGCAGCCAGGACTCCAGATCCGCCCGGTTGAGACAGTTCCCGGCAGTGCCCGTCACGTAGGCCTGGTCGTAGGCGGAGTCGTTCGTGCAGCCCGGCTTCTTCAGGTCGTACTTCGCTCCGGCGAAGCTCGTGCGGCTCATGAGGTGGGTGAGACTCGGCGCCGCGCCCGAAACCAGCTGCTGGTCAGGCGCAGCGATGACCGGTTGCTCCGTCTCGGCGCCCGTGGTCGGATCCTTCACCGTCTGCGTGAGACCCTTGACCGTGTGGCAGCGCGCACACTGGGCGGCAAAGACGCCCATGCCCTGAAGCGCGGTCGGGTCGGTTGGCTTCGCTGCCGGCTTCTGCTGGTTCTTGGCCCAGGCAACGAAGTTCTCGGGGGTGAGCGCAACGGCGTGGGCCCGCATGTTGGCGTGCGAGAGACCGCAGAACTCGGTACACCACCCGAGGTAGTCGCCGGGTTCGAACGCCTGGATGTTCCAGTCGTGGAACCGGTTCGGGACGGCATCACGCTTGCCGTTCAGCGCCGGGACCCACCACGAGTGGATCACGTCACGCGACGTGGTCCGAAGCGGGACCCGCACACCGGCCGGGATGACCATTTCTCCCGAGGTGACGATGCCGTCCAGGCTCTGCCCGTTGTACGAGCCGCGGTACTGGTACTCCCACCACCACTGCTGGCCGATCACGGTGATCTCGAAGCCAGGATCGTCCTGTTTGGTCAGGTCGAACACGGCGGCGAGGGTGGGCACGGCGATGCCGGCCAGCAGCACCGCCGGTGCGATCGTCCAGGCAACCTCGAGCTTCGGGGCGCCGTGCACCTGCTTGGGAACGCGATCGTCGCCTCGATCGCGAAACTTCACGACGGCAACGGCAACCACGGCGAACACGACGATGCCGACGATGCCGGCGATCGCAAACACCCACCACTGGAGGTCGTGGATCTTCTGGGCGTCCACGCCCTTCGGGTTCCAGGTGTCGAGCGGGCTCGAGTCCCCGCAACCTGCGAGCAGGACCAGACCAGCGGCAACGGCAGCGCCCGCCACGGCCCGGCGACCATGATTGCTCATGCGCGCTCCTCGTGCTCGACCACGACCACGACTGTAGATCGGGCCGTCGTCCGATGGCCCGAAACGATCGGCAACCCGGTGATGCGGGTCACGACGGCACCACGATCAGGCCGGCAGCCACCGCCTTGCCCTCGACCTGCTGCTCGTAGGTGTACTTGAAGTCCTTGTCGTCGCTGGCCCGGGGCATCCGGAACACGACGTAGCCCGTCTTGTCCTTGGCCAGTTCGCCCGAGGCGAACTCTTCGACGACGAGTTGGGCATTGCCCGCTGCGTCGGTGACCACCCGGCGGCCCTTCACTACGAGCTTCGACGGCTCTGGGGAATCGTTCACCACGAGGATGCCGATCTCGGTTCCCTTCGGAACGGTCAGCGTCGGCAGCTCGGAACCCGTCATGGTGACCGTGCCGAACGTGTTCGCCTTCATCGCAACCGCTCGCTGGTTGCCGACGAAGTCGGTCTCGTGCTCCACCGGACCGAGCGCAATCCCGGTCGCAGCTGCGGCGACGAACAGTCCGACGCCGATGACCGACACCCCGATCAGGACCGGCCTCGAGAGCTCCTTGAGCCGGGCGAGTGCCGCAGCGACCACCAGGATCACTGCCCCGACCACGCAGAACAGCACGAGGGCGACCGTGACGTTGATCGCCAGCATGATCCGGGAGAACGCGTAGATCACGAAGCCCGCCACGAGCGCCCCGAGGACGGGGAACTCCAGCGGATGGAGGATCCGGCCGCGCAGACCGGCGTTGTAGCGGCAGTCGGCGGTGGCTCGGTCGCTCCAGCCCTGGACCATCCATTCGACGATCGTGCCCGCCACGACGGCGAGACCGATCGTGGTGATGAACGGGTTCTCGACGAGACCGACCGCCGTGATCCCGACCCCGAGCGCACCGATCAGCGGCCACGTGCTGGGCGTTACCGCCGGAGCGTTGGCCGTTACCGACTCCGCTTCGACGGGTCGGAGTTGCCGGGCCACCAGCGTTCCGGTACCGGCATCGCGGTAGTAGACGACCATGCCGCCGACTAGCCCGGCCGCCGCCGTCAGCCCGAGGTAGACCCAGATCCCGACGAATTCGTCGGTGACGGAGAGGGTCTGCACGAACGCGGCAAGCAACCCGACGAGCGCCAGGACGCCGTAGAGCTTGAACCCCGTGGTGAACATCAGTGCACGCTCACTTCAGGATGTAGAGGACGTACCAGACGGTGACGAGACAGGCCGCCGAAGCGTGCCAGAACAACGCGACGGCGTTCACGAACTCGCCGTCGCGCGGACCCAGCCGACCACCGATCACCCGGAACAGTCCGATCACGGCGGCCAACGTGGCGAACGCCACGAGCACCATGATCGTGCCCGACAGGGTGAAGAACAGGGTGTTGTACCGGCGGCCGTCGGGCGACACCAGCGGCATCTCCAAGCGCCGGTAGATATAGGCCTGGGCGTTGACCACGGCGATGCCGAAGATGGCGGTGAGCACCAGGGCCAGCGCTGCGTTCCGTCGGTCGCCCCGCACGGCGGCGTAGGCGGCCCACTGGACGAGAACCGAGGCCCCGATCATGGTGGCCATCATCGTGTTGGCCGGCACCTCGGGCATCTCGACCTTCGCCGGGAGCCACGATGTGGTGAACCCGCCGTCCTGGCCTCGCCAGTAGAGGTAGACGCCGATCATCCCGGCGACGAGCATCACGACCGCTCCCGACGCCAGGGCGGTGCCCAGCATCAGCAGGCGGGGCCGCGACGGCGCTGGGGCAGGGGGAAGTGCCAGCATCAGGCCTCCTTCCGATCGAGCAGCGGCTGGGCCGACTGCACGGCACCGAGCTCCCCGGCGAAGTTGCCCGGGGGTGGGGGTGAGGTCGTGGCCCACTCGAGCGTGAGACCGTCGAAGGGATCGTCACCGGCCGAGGCCCCGGCGCGTGCCGAGCGCAGGGCGAGCAGCCCGAACGCTGCCACGGCGAGCGCCGCAAGGAACGCGCCGGCGGCCAGGATCCCGTATCCCGCCTGAGTCGACGATGACGAGAACCCGACGATGATCGGCCCGACGCCGGTGAGTAGACCGCCCAACGCAGCCAGGAGCCCGAGGCCGATCGCCGGGCCGGTCGGCACGACACGGCCGGTCAGCTTGGGCAACCAGTACGCCGCACCGGCGATCGCACCGACGATCCCTGCCGCCAAGGCCAGGTGGAGCTGGCCGGCTTCGAAGGGCGTGCCGACCAGTTCGAGCCGTTCGATCGGGTAGAGGATCCCGACGGCGGCGGCCCCGAGCAGCAGCAGGCCTCCGAGGACCGACACGGCGAAACCGGCGGTGAGCCGGGGCTTGCCCGCAGCGAGATTCCGCAGCGCCAACGCAAGCACCACGAGCACTGGCGCAGCGGCGACCACGCTCACGGCGATGAACACCACCCGGGAAGTGACCCGGGGGTCGAATGCCGTGTTGAGCGCGCCGAACGCCACGATCCCGGCGAAACCGATCCCCCCGCGCACCACCCCGGCGAGCGCCTGTCGTTGACGGGTTGCCGTCGCCACGGCGTCGGCCAGGATGCCCAGGACGGGCAGCGCGTACAGCAGGCTCACCGGCTGCCGGAAGGCCCATCCGGTGTAGCGGACGATGCCGTCGTTGCCGCCGAAGATCTGGCGGCCGTAGCGATGGTCGACGTACAGGTAGATGACGACGCCGACCAGCAGCGGGAGCGTCACGAGCAGCATTGCGCCCGTCACGAACCACGACCAGGCGAACATCGGCGTCCGGGCCAGCGACATCCCCGCCGTGCGCAGGCCCAGCAGCGTGGTGACCAGGCTGAGCGCGGCGAGGAGCAGCGAGACGATCACGAGTCCGAAGGCCAGGAGGAACAGGTCGACCGCTCGACCCTTGCCGCCGCCCGGGCCACCGTTGGCCACGAACGAGGCGACCATCAGGACCGTGCCGACCAGCCAGCCCCACAGCGACAGCGCTGCCGCCCGGGGAAAGGCGATCGCCCGAGCCCCGATCTGGAGCGGGACGATGGCGAGGCCGAGGCCGAGCAGGGTGGGCACGACGCCGGTGAACACCAGGCCGATCGTGCCGAGCCTGGACACCTGGACCAGCGCGTCGCCCAGGTAGTTGCTTTCCGCAGCCACCGAGATCGACGCCAGTGCCGACAGCACCAGCGACCCGGCGATGCCGAAGATGCCGAAGCCGATGTAGAGCAGGCCGATGCGCTTGTGGTCGGCCGTGGTGAGCCAGCCGACGATGCCGCCGGTCGCTGGGACCGGCTCGAGGCGAGCGGCGGCGATCACCGCGTCGGCGGCCTCGGGTCGAGCTTCCGTGACGGTCATGGGCAACTCCACACGCGTCACGGCGACCGCGACGCGCGACGAGAGGGGTCGGCAGGGGGGATCGTAGCCATCCGGTCCCGACGGGTCGGAAATCCCCCCGTCAGATCCCGTGGACGGCCACGGTGTCGATCGCCATCGCGCAGAAGAGCAACGAGACGTAGGTGATGGAGAACGCGAAGAGCCGCATCGAGCGTTTGACGGTCGGATTCCGGTGCAGATCGATGCAGCCCCAGGTGAACGCCGCCCCGAGGACGGACGCACTCACCCAGTAAACGACGCCGAGCTCGGCCGCCCATCCGAACACGAGCGTGCTGGCCCACAGGGCGACGGCGTATCGGATCATCGAACGCGAGGTCGTCTCGAGCGAAGCAACGGCCGGGAGCATCGGCACGCCCGCCGCTCGGTAGTCATCGGCGTATTTGATGGCGAGCGCCCAGAAGTGGGGCGGCGTCCACAGGAAGATCGACACGAAGAGCACCACCGGCGCCCAGTCGAGCGAGTCGGTGACGGCGGACCAGCCCACGAGGACGGGAACGGCGCCGGCGGCCCCACCGATGACGATGTTCTGGCGGGAGGTTCGCTTTAGCCAGAGCGTGTAGACGAAGACGTAGAAGAGCATCGCCGACAAGGCAAGGACCGCCGAGAGCAGGTTCACCGCAAGCCACAGCACGGCGAAGGCCAGCGCCTCGAGCGACAGGGCGAACACCAGAGCCTCGGCCGGCCTCAGGACGCCGGTGACGAGCGGTCGTCCCTGCGTGCGGGGCATGAGCCGGTCGATGTCGCGGTCGATCACCATGTTGACGGCGTTGGCGCCGCCGGCGGCCAGGGTGCCACCGACCAAGGTCCACAGCACCAGCCACGGCGAGGGCAGACCCCGATCGGCCACCACCATGGTCGGTACCGTGGTGATCAGCAGCAGCTCGATGATGCGGGGCTTGGTGAGCGCCACGAACCCGGCGAGCTTGGTCGTGGGGCGGCGGTCGCCGCCACCATGGCCGGTCACTCCGCCGGGCCGTAGCCGCGACGGGACGAGGGGTCGACTACCGACGGCCATGGCCCCACAAGCGTAAAGGTCACTCCGCAGTGCGACCAACCGCAGCGCCGGTCACAATGGCGACGTGCCGTCCACCGCACCGGCCGAGCTCGACCTGCCCGCCGGCGACACCGACGTCGTCGCCGATCGCCCATGGGTCGTGCTGGTGTGGAACGACCCGATCAACCTGATGAGCTACGTCGCGTTCGTGTTCCAGAAGCTGTTCGGGTACTCCAAGGAAAAAGCCAACCGCCTCATGCTGGACGTGCACCACAAGGGCCGGGCGGTGGTGTCCTCGGGCACCAGGGAGAAGGCCGAACTCGACGTGTTCCGGCTGCACGAGCACGGGCTCTGGGCGACCATGCAGCAGGACGACTGAATGCCGCTGTTCCGGCGGATCCGGCGCCTGCGTGACGGCGGATACCGATTCGGGCTGTCGGACCCCGAGCGCGCTGCGCTGCGGGAGTTGCTACCGCAGCTGCGCGGCCTGCTCACGGAGGCGCCCGCCGACGACCCTCGATTGCGTCGCCTGTTCCCGACGGCGTACCCGCAGGACCCCGAGAAAGACGCCGAGTACGTGCGCTACATGCGCGAGGAACTCGTCGCCTCCCGGCTCGGCGCGCTCACCCTGGTGGAGGGGGTGCTGGGATCCACCGAGTTGACCGAGGCCGAGTTGCTCGCCGTCATGCGAGCGCTCAACGACATACGCCTCGTGCTCGGCACGATGCTCGACGTCCAAGAGGACGATCCGGTCCCGGACTTCGACGATCCCGAGTCCGGCCCGTTGTTGCTCTACCACGGCCTCGGCGGGTTGCTCGAGGAGATCGTCGCGGCGCTGGGCACGTAGCGTCGTCGCCCGTGCAACACGTCTCCCTCCGAGCGACCGGCGGCCTGCGGCTCCACGCCCTGCGCTGGGACGGCGGTGATGGCACCCCGGTCCTGTGTGTGCACGGTCTCAGCTCGAACGCCCGGCTGTGGTCCCAGGTCGGCGACCACCTCGCCGCCGCCGGGCACCCCGTCGTCGCCGTCGACCAGCGGGGTCACGGCCGTTCGGACAAGCCCGACCACGGCTACGACTTCCCGACGGTCGTCGCCGACCTCGTCGCCGTGCTCGACGACCTGGGCTGGGAGCGGGCGGTGGTCGCCGGGCAGAGCTGGGGTGGCAACGTCGTGGCCCACCTCGCCGCCGCCCACCCCGAGCGCCTCACCGGCGTCGTGTGCGTCGACGGTGGCTGGCTCGCGCTGCGCGATCGGTTCGCCTCCTGGGAAGCCTGCCTGGAGCGGCTCACCCCGCCCCGGCTCGCCGGCATGGCGTTGCGCCGTCTCGAAGCCGCCGTCCGGGCCGGGCACCCCCACTGGTCGCCCGAGGCGGTCGCCGCGACGCTCGACAACATGGAGCACCTTCCCGACGGCTCGATCCGGCCGTGGCTGACCTTGGAGCGCCACCTCGCGATCCTCCGCTCGATGTGGGACGACGACATCTGGGCGGTGTGGCCCCGGATCGCCGTGCCGGCCGCCCTGGTTCCGGCCGAGGACGGCTCGGGCCGCCAGCGTGGCGACGTCGAGCGAGCGGCGGCCGTCGCGACTGACGCCCGAGTGCACTGGTTCGGTCCACCGGCCGACCACGACCTGCACGCCGAGCACCCCGCCGACGTCGCCGCGATCATCGGAGGCCTCGGGTGACCCGGCTGTTCACCCTCATGGGCTCGGGGGAGACCGCCCCGACGATGGTCAAGGTCCACCGATCGCTCATGGAGCGCGCCGACGCCGGGCCGGCGGTGATGCTCGACACCCCGTTCGGTTTCCAGGAGAACGCCGACGACCTGACCGCAAAGGCCCAGGAGTACTTCGCCCGCAGCGTCGGCCACCCGATCGGCATCGCCTCGTGGCGGTCGGCCGACGCCGGCGAGTTCGCCTATGACACCCTCGTCGCGCGGGTGCACGAAGCCCGCTACGTGTTCGCCGGACCAGGTAGCCCGACGTATGCCTTGCGGCAGTGGGTCGGCACGGGGCTCGCAGACCTGCTCGTCGATCGCGTCGAGCGCGGCGGTGCCGTCACGTTCGCGAGCGCCGCAGCGCTCACGACCGGTGTCGTCACCGTCCCCGTCTACGAGATCTACAAAGCCGGCGAAGACCCGTCCTGGCGAGACGGGCTGAACCTGCTCGAGCGGCTCACCGGGCTGCGTGCGGCCGTCATCCCCCACTACGACAACGCCGAGGGCGGCCACCATGACACCCGGTTCTGCTACCTCGGTGAGCGGCGACTCGCGATCCTCGAGCGGTCGTTGCCCGAGGGCGCCTTCGTGCTCGGGGTCGACGAACACACCTCGGTGACCTTCGACCTCGACGCCGGCACGGCGACCGTGGGCGGGTTGGGCTCGATGACCATCCGGCGGGCCGGCCGCTCGGTCGCACACCCGACGGGTTCGGTGGTTTCGATCGCCTCGATCGCCACCGTCGGTTCGAACGCCCCGGCCGAGGCGACCCCTGGGGCACCGGACGCCCGAGTCGCCGGCGGCACCTCGGACGCCACCCTGCCCGCGCCCACCAGCGCCTCACCGTTCCTGGCCGAGGTGGACGACCACGAGGCGACGGTGGTCCGGGCGCTGGACGATCGCAACGCGCGCCGCGCCGTCGAGGCGGTCCTGGCCCTCGACCGAACGATCGAGTCCTGGTCACGCGACTCGTTGCAGTCCGACGAGGCCGAGCGGGCGCGCGGCACATTCCGTTCCTTGGTCGTCCGGCTCGGCGAGCTCGCCGCTGCGGGGGCCGGCGACCCCCGGGACCGGGTGGCGCCGTTCGTAGATCTGCTCCTCGCCCAGCGAGCAGCGGCCCGCCGCGCAAAGGATTTCGCGTCCTCGGATGCGATCCGCGACGGCCTTGCCGCCGCCGGGGTCGAGGTGCGTGACACCCCGTCCGGCCAGGAGTGGGTGCTGCACTGAGCCTGCTCGCCGACGCCGCCGTCGCAGCCGGGCTGTTCGCCGCCACGAACGTCGACGACCTCGTCGTGCTCGTCGCGCTCGAGGGCGATCGAGCGACCTCCTCCCGGGCGATCGTCGCCGGCCAGTTCGTCGGGATCGGGGTGCTGACGGCGCTCAGCATCGGCCTCGCCCGACTCGCTCTCGCGCTACCGGACGGCGCCGTCGCCGCCCTCGGCGTGGTGCCGATCGCACTCGGGATCCGGATGTGGTGGCGGCGCCGGACCAGCCGAGCCGACGACGACGCGCCGGTGCGGACCGGACTCTCGGCCATTGCGGTGACGGCCCTCACCGTGGCCAACGGAGCCGACAACGTCGCGGCCTACACCCCGGCGTTCACCACCCGGTCGCCCGCCGGGCTCCTCGTGACCGTCGTCGTGTTCGGCATCGGCACGGCGGCCTGGCTGGTGGTCGCCCGGGGCATCGTCCGGCACCGGCGGGTCGGCGAGCGGATCGCCCGCTGGGGCGAGCGGCTCCTCCCCCTGGTCCTCGTCGCCGTGGGGGTCCTGGTTCTGGTCCACCACGGCTGACCCGACCGGGAACGCCGGCGGTGTCCGAGGCCCAGGCCCGTGATGCAGACCCTTGACGCAGGTCCTTGACGCTGGACCTTGACCCGGCCCCTTGACGCGAACGGCGCCCGATCCGATAACGATCGTGACGATGCACGACCACTCGCACCACGGGCACGGGCAGCATGCCGGCGCCCGTCACCTCGGGCGGCTGTGGGCTGCGTTCGCATTGGTTGCCGGCTTCCTCGGGGTGCAGACGGTGGCGGCGCTCCTCACCGGCTCGCTCGCCCTGCTCTCCGACGCCGGCCACCTCGCGACCGACGCCGTGGGCCTGCTCATCGCCGCCACCGCCGTGGTGCTCGCCCGCAGGCCGAGCACCGACCGCTCACGGACGTTCGGCTGGTATCGGCTCGAGATCGTCGCAGCCGCGCTGAACGCTGCGCTGCTGCTCGTCGTCGCGGTCTGGGTGGCGATCGAGGCGATCGGCCGGCTCGCCGATCCGGAGCCGATCGACGGGCCCGTCGTGCTCGTCGTCGGCGTCCTCGGCCTGCTCGTGAACGTCGCCGGCTTCCTGCTGCTGCGGTCGGGCCGGGACGAGTCGCTCAACGTCGAAGGGGCCTACCTCGAAGTGGTCGCCGACCTGATCGGCTCGGTGGCCGTGACCGTCGGCGGGGTCGTGATCGTCCTCACCGGATGGACCTGGGTCGATGCGGTGCTCGGCGTGGCCATCGGCGCGTTCGTGGCGCCCCGCGCCCTCGGCCTCGGTCGCCGGGCGCTGCGGATCCTGACCCAGGCGGCGCCGGGACACCTCGACAGCGAGGTGCTGCGGTCCGACCTTGCAGCGCTCCCCGGGGTCGTCGACGTCCACGACCTGCACGTGCGGACGCTCACCTCGGGCATGGACGTGCTCACCGCCCACGTCATGGTCACGACGGGCACCGACACGCACTGCGTGCTCGACCAAGCCCGCGATGTGCTTGCCGCACGGCACGGGATCACCCATGCGACCTTGCAGGTCGAACCCGAGGACCACCGAGGCTGCGACGACGTCGGCTGGTGACCGGCCCGGTCACTCCTCCGGGAGTTCTGCGCCGGCCGGTTGCGCGACCGCCAGGACGTGGAACCGTCGCCCGGTGACCGCGTCGGGCACGATGCGAACCCAGAACGGCTTGGGGAACGCGTTCCAGGAGAACAGCGGGAGCTGTTCGGCGCACTCGACCTCGAGCAGGTGCCGGACCTCCTCGGCGTGACCCTTGACCACCACGCTCCAGGCGTCGCCGGTCCACGAGTCGTAGCCATCGACCTCGAATGCCACCGCCCGACCGCACACCGCGCCAGCGAGCTTCGTGCCGGCCTGCGAGCGGAACACGATCGACGGACCGGCGGGCCGACGGTCGACGACATGGTTCACCGGGAAGATGTCGGGGTGGTCAGCGATCGACACGCCGAGGCGGCCGACGTCGGCCCCCTCGAGCAGGCGCCAACACTCGGCCAGCTCGAGGATCGTCATGCCGGTCTGCGAATCGACGCTTGCGGTCTCGGATGTGCGTGCCATGGGCGCAGCCTCCTGTCGGCACCATGACGCCACACGGAGCGCCCGGCGACCCAGGGCCGGAGGTCCCGTCGCTTTGCGCCGGAACGCCCGGGTTCGCACCGGGAGGGCGCCACACAGTGCGAGCATGCGGGCATGATCGACCGCCACCTCGAGCTGACGACCCGCGACGGGCAGATGAACACCTTCGTGACCCACCCTGAGGAAGGTGGCCGGCACCCGGTCGTGTTCTTCTACATGGACGCCCCTGGCAAGCGCGAGGAGCTCCACGATATGGCCCGCCGCCTGGGCACCGCCGGCTACTACGTCGTCCTGCCGAACCTCTACTACCGGTCGGTGTCGGAGTTCGACTACACGCAGGGCGAGCCGGCCGAGACCCGCCGGCGGATGTTCGAGCTGATGGGCACCCTTGACGACGGCCTGATCGCCAGCGACACCGAGGCGATGTTCGCCCATGTCGAGGCCGACCCGGCCGCCGACGCCGGGCGGATCGGCTGCGTCGGCTACTGCATGAGCGGGCCCTTCGCGTTCGCCATGGCGGGCACCTTCCCCGAGCGGATCCGGGCCGCCGCCTCGGTCTACGGCGTGCGCCTGTTCGGCGACGGCTCCCCGGCCCATCTCGCCTCGGCGGTGCGCGGCGAGCTGTACTTCGCCTGCGCAGAGCATGACGACTACGCCCCGCCGGCGATGATCGAGGGCCTCACCGCTCACCTCGCGTCGTGCGGAACCAACGCCCGGGTGGAGTGGTACCCCGGCGTCCACCACGGGTTCGCGTTCCCGCAGCGGCCCGTCTACGACAAGCCGGCCGCCGAGCGCCACTGGGAGCGCCTCCACTCCTTGTTCGACCGCAACCTGCGTCGGTGACGGGTCAGCGGTCCCAGGCGAGGGGCGTGTGGCGGAACCCCCACAGGAAGAACGTCGGGATCCGCTCGGGCTGACCGGTCAGGCGCAGGCCGGGCAGCCGGTCGAGCAGCACGCGCAACCCGACGCGGGCTTCGAGACGAGCCAGCGGGGCGCCGAGGCACACGTGCGGGCCGAACCCGAAGGCAAGGTGACGGCGCCACGCGGCCTCGCCCCGGTCGAGCCGGTAGGCGTCGGGATCGTCGAAGACCGACTCGTCGCGGTTCGCCGAGGCGAACAGCACCTGGACCTTGCTGTCCTGCGGGATCGACACCCCGTGCACCACGATGGGCTCGTCGTTCGTGCGCCACAGACCGAGCACCGGGGGATCGAAACGCAGGCTCTCCTCGACGACGGCGGCATCGAGACCGGGATCGGCCCGCACCGCCGCGAGCAGTTCAGGCCGCTCGCACAACCGCACCACCATGCTGTTGAGCAGGGAAGTGGTCGTCTCGTTGCCCGCGACGAGCAACTGCCCGATCGTCGGGAGCAGCTCGGCCTCGGTGAGACCTCCTTCGTCCTCCTGCTCGGCTTCCACGAGTCCCGAGAGCAGGTCGGCCGGCATCGTGCCGCCCGCCGCAGCGATCCGCCGCCGATCGGCGAGTTGCTCACGGAAGAACGCGTCGAACTCCTCGGCCGAACGGCGGTAGCTCGACGGATCGCCCGAGGCGAGCCGGGCGAGCGCGTCGTCGCTCCAGCGCTTGAAGGTCTCGTGCAGGTCCTCGGGCACCCCGAGCAGCCGGGCGATCACGACGACGGGCAGGGGGTAGCTGAACAACTCGTGCAGGTCGCCGTGACCGTCGTCGACGAAGCGGTCGACGAGACCGTGGGCGAGTCGTTCGACCTCCGGCTCGAGCCGAGCGACGACCGAGGGCGTGAAGGCCCGCTGCACGTGCCGGCGTTGCCGGGTGTGGTCGGGGGCATCGATGTAGGCGAGGGTCGCGCCTGGCCGGCGCAGGTAGCCCGGACCGTGGCCGTTGCGGTTCACCCACAGCTGCGGCCGGCGCAACACCTCGAGCACGTCGTCGTAGCGCGACAGCACATGGTACGACGGGTTGGCCTCGACGGCTGCGACCGGGCACTCCAGGCGCAGATCCCGGTAGGCGTCGAACGGGCAGGCCATCACCGCAGGGTCGTTCGGGTCGTACGGCACCGGCGAAGCCTCCCAGATCGCCGAGGTCGGTCGCCCTTTTCCGACGTCCGTCCCGCGTCCGTACACTCGCCCCGTTCGCCGGACCACGGGGGAAGCGACATGGTTGCGAGTGCGTCGTCGCCCGGGGTCACCGGGGCCGGGGAACCGGGAGGGCTGAGCCACCGGCAGGTGATGACGGTCCTGGCCGGGCTGCTGCTGTGCGTGTTCCTCTCCGCCGTCGACGCAACGATCGTGTCGACGGCGTTGCCCACCATCGCCGGGGAGCTCGGCGGGCTCGACCACATGAGCTGGATCGTCACGGCGTACCTGCTCACGTCCACCGCAGCCACGCCGCTGTTCGGCAAGGTCTCCGACCTCGTCGGCCGGCAACGCGTGTTGCAGGTGGCGCTCGCCGTGTTCTTCGTCGGGTCGATCCTGTGCGGCGCGGCGCAGAGCATCACGCAACTCGTACTGGCCCGCGGGTTGCAGGGCATCGGCGGCGGCGGCCTCCAGGCGCTCGCATTCGTCATCCTCGGCGACCTGCTGTCGCCCCGCGAGCGCGGGCGCTACATGGGGTACTTCACCGGCACCTATGCCCTGTCCGGCCTCGCCGGCCCGCTGATCGGCGGGTTCGTGGTCGACGCCGGATCGCTCGGCTGGCGCTGGATCTTCTACTTGAACGTGCCGCTGATCATCGTCGCCGCCGTGGTCACGGTGTTCGTGCTGCGCCTGCTTCCCGTCCACCGCGTGCGGCGTCGGATCGACTGGGAGGGTTCGCTCCTGCTCGTGGTCGGGGTCAGCTGCCTGTTGCTCTACGCGAGCCTCGGCGACGAGCAGGGCTGGGGGTCGGGCAGCATGCTGGCCCTCGTCGCGGTCGGGATCGTCCTGTGCGGCACCTTCATCTGGCAGGAGACCCGGGCCGCGGAACCGATCCTGCCGATGCGGCTCTTCCGGGACCGGGTCGTGGCGCTCGGCATGGCGCTCGCGTTCTTCGCCGGCGGCACGACGATGGCCGCCAACGTCTACCTGCCGCTGTTCCTGCAGACCGTGGCCGACGCGAGCGCAACCCGTGCCGGCCTGCTCCTCGCCCCGATGATGCTGACGCTCACGGCGGCGTCGATCCTCGCCGGGCGGCACCTCACCCGGACGGGTCGGTACCGAAGCATGATCCGCACCGGGCCGATCATCCTGCTGATCGGCACGATCGGCCTCACCCGTCTCGACGTGCACGCCGAGGTGTGGCACGCCACGCCGTGGATGCTCGTGCTCGGCTGCGGCATGGGGATGTTCATGCCGCCGCTGTCGGTCGCGATCCAGAACGCCGTCGGTTTCTCCGATCTCGGTGTCGTCACCTCGGCCAACACGTTCTTCCGCACCCTCGGCCAGACCTACGGCGTGGCTGCGATGGGGGCGGTGCTGTTCGCCACCCTGCGCTCGGAGATCCTCGACCGCTTGCCGAACGTCGCCGGGCTCGACGTCCGCCGGCTGGTGGGCAGCCCCAAGGCGATCCGCGCGCTTCCTCCCGACCAGCGCGACGCAGTGATCGCCGCGGTCGCAGCGGGGGTCCATCGCGTGTATCTCGTGGCCGTGCCGCTCGCAGCGCTCGTCGCCGTGCTGGCCTGGTTCGTCCCCGAACGGGCGCTTCGCACCACCTCGGGCATGGCCGAAGCCCGCGCCCAAGTGGCCCCGATCGACTGACCGACTGACCGACTGGGTCGCCCGGCCGACTCCAGGACCGACCAACGGCCCGAACAGACGGGACCTTCGGGAGCCCCGGCCGACGAGAGAGCCCGGCAGGGTTCACTCGTCACGGGTCGGAGATCACGGACTGGAGGGGCCATGCACCGGGGGTATTGGGACGACGGCTGGGGCCGGTGGTTGGGCATGGGCATCACGATGGTGATCGCTTCCGCCGTCGTGATCGCCGTGGTGATCGCCCTGTTGCGCCGCAACGACCGAGCGCCGGCCACCCCCTTCGCGCCGCCCCACGTCGATCGCCCCGACGCCCGGAGCATCCTCGACGAGCGGCTCGCCCGGGGTGAGATCGAACCCGACGAGTACCACCGGCGGCGCGAGGCGCTCGACACCGCCCGCCGCTGACGCTGCGTGCGCCCGGGCCGTACGCTCCGGGGCAGCCGGCGTCGGCTGCTTCCGGGGAGGGGTCATGACTGCGACGGTCGCCGCACCACCGCTCGGGCTCACGACGTTGGGCGACCATCTTCCCGACCCCAACACGGGCTGGCGTCCCACCGAGCCGGCGCGCTTCCGGGAGTTCGTGGAACTCGGCGTGACGGCGGAGGAACTCGGGTTCGCAGCGTTCCATCTCGGCGAGCACCACTTCTGCGACTACGTGCTCTCCTCCCCGATCCCGATCCTCGCTGCCGTCGGAGAGCGCACCCGCCACCTGCGCCTGTCGACCGCAGTGAGCCTGCTCCCCCAGCACGACCCGGTCCTCGTCGCCGAGGATTACGCAACGGTGGACGTGCTCTCCGACGGCCGGGCCGAACTGATCGCAGGTCGTGGCGTGTTCCGAGGCCTCTACGACCAGTTCGGTCAGGACCCCGACACCTCCGAGGAACTGCTGGTCGAGTCCGTGTCCCTTCTGCGCCGGCTCTGGACCGAGACCGACGTGACCTGGTCGGGCCGCATCCGCCCGCCGCTCACCGGGGTGACCGTCACCCCTCGGCCGGTGCAGGCTCCGCACCCGCCGATCGTGCTCTCCGCCAGCTCGCCGGGCTCCGCCCGGCGAGCCGCTGCGCTCGGCTGCCCGATCGCCATCCCGACCATCTCGACCGGGGTCGAGCTGCCGAACGAGATCGCCCGCACCTACCGGGACGCCTGGGCCGCAACAGGGCGGGACCCTTCGGCGGCCGTCGTGATCCTCCACGTCCACTGCTATGTCGGGGCTGGCACCACCGTCGAGGCCGCCGACCGTTGGATGCCGCATCAGGTGTCCTATCTACGGTGGGTGCTCGACAACGTGCGCAATCCGTCGACCCCCATGCCGCCGGCATGGACCTCGGCCGGCACGCCGCAGTCGCAGGCGGTGTGCGGCTCGGTCGACGACGTGGCCGCCGAGGTCGCCCGGCGGCTCGACGCGATCGGGGGTGCCGACCGACTGCTCGTCCAGACCGACCAGGCCTCGTTCCCCGTCGCCGAGGTCTACGCGTCGATGGCCCGCCTCACCGGTCAGGTCATGCCCCAGGTGGCCGAGCGCCTGGCCGCACCGGCGACGGCTCCGAGCTGACCCCGGGCCCGGAAGCCCTAGTGCCGGGGGGTGCGAGCGCCGTCGAAGGTCGGTTCCCGGCGTTCCAGGAACGCCCGGGCACCTTCGACCATGTTGCGCTCGATCAGCACCGCCTGGTGGCGCATCTCGGCGGCCAGCGCCTCGTCGAAGTGGTCGGCGAGCGCAGCGTCGATCGTCCGGCGCGTGCGCACCACGGCGTCGGGGGAGCTGCGCGCAAGCCGCGCGGCGAGGTCGGCCACCTCGCCGTCGAGACGCTCGTCGTCGACGACCGACCACACCAGACCCCAGGCGACGGCCTGGTCTGCGGTGATGCGGTCCCCGAGCAGCGCCATGCCGAGCGCCCGTGCCCGCCCCGCCCGCCGAGGCAGCTGCCACGTGACCCCGAGGTCGGGCACGATGCCCAGCCGTGGTCCGAAGGTGCAGACCAGATAGGCGGAGCGGGCCATCACCGTCACGTCGCAGGCGAGGGCAAGGCCGACGCCGCCCCCGGCAGCCACCCCCTGCACCCGGGCGATCGTGGGCACGGGAAGGTCGTGGAGGGCCGCCATCGCACGGTTGAAGACGTTGTCGCCCGAGTCCACCGGCGCGGGATCGGCCGCCGCCTCGGCGGGCGCAGCAACCTGGCGCAGATCGGCCCCGGAGCAGAACCCGCGCCCGGCGCCGGTCAGCACGGCGACCCGCACCGATTCGTCCTCGACCACCCGCCCGAGCGCGCCGAGCACGTCGAGCATCACCTCGTCGGTGAGCGCATTCAACGAGGCGGGGCGGTCGAGCGTGATCGTTGCGACGCCACCGACCGCGTCGTACCGGACCGTCGTCACGACGCCCACTCCTTGACCTGCTCGAACACCCCAAGGGGATCGTCGCCCACCACGTCGATGTTCAGATACGTCACCCCGACCTCCTTGTAGACCGCGATGCGCTCGCGGACGTAGCCGGGGTCGCCGCACAGGGTGGCCAGGTCGACGTACTCGTCGGGGACCGCAGCGATCGCCTCTTCCCGGCGTCCGGACAGGAACAGGTCCTGGATGGTGCGGGCTTCATCCACCCAGCCGTACCGCTGGAACAGCTCGTTGTAGAAGTTCTTCTCACGGGCCCCCATGCCGCCGACATAGAACCCGACGTGCGCCCGGGTGGACTCGCGCGCCTTGTGGACCGCAGGTCCGGAACCGAGCGCGACCGTGCCTCCGGCCATGATCTGCAGCGGGCCGAGCTCGGGCGCCCGCCGGGATGCGCCGGCCTTGAGGGCCTCACCCCACACCTGGTGGAACCGGTCCGGCACGAAGTGGATGGGCTGCCACCCCTGCGCCACTTCCGCGGCGAGCTCGACGTTGCGGGGCCCGATCGCGGCGATCCAGACCGGGATGTCCTGACGCAGCGGCTTGCCCATGAACTTGAGCGGCTTGCCGAGACCCGAGCCGCGCCCGGCCGGCAACGGCAGTTGCACCGCCTGACCGTCGTACACGAGTGCCTCGCGGTTCCACACCTTGCGGCACACCTCGATCGTCTCTCGGGTGCGCTGCAGCGGCTTCTCGAACGGCACACCGTGCCAGCCCTCGATCACCTGTGGGCCCGAGGTGCCCAGGCCGAGGTGGAACCGTCCGCCCGACAGCGCATCGATCGTGGCGGCGGTCTGCGCGAGCAGCGCCGGGGTGCGCGAGTAGACGGGCAGGATCCCGGTCATCAACTCGAGGGTGGTGGTCTGGCCCGCCAACCAGGCCAGGGAGGACACGAGGTCGAAGCCGTAGATCTCGCCCGACCAGACGAGGTCCACCCCCGCCGATTCGAGGTCGCGGGCCTTGCGGGCGTAGCGGACCGGGTCGCCGTCGAAGCCGAGGGTCGTGGAGATCTTCATGGGCCGATCCTCGCACCCCGCCCGGCCGTCACGGAACGAGCACGGCCTTGCCGGAAACCTGGCGCGATTCGATCGCCCGCAGCACGGCGGGGCCCTCGGCGAGCGGATGCGACTCGGGTTCGACCGGATGCAGGCGGCCGGCGGCGACGAGGTCGAGCACCTCGCGCAGCAACCGGGGGAACGCCGCCGGATCACGCCGGACCAGACCGCCGAGCTCGACTCCGATCACCGATCGGCCATTGAGCAGCACCTGATTGGCCGGCAGGCGCGGGATCCCCCCGCCGGCGAAGCCGACCACGAGATACCGGCCACCCCAGCCGAGGCTGCGCAGGGCTGGTTCGGCCTTGTCGCCCCCGACCGGGTCGACGACGACGTCGGCAGCGCCGCCGGTGGCCTCCCGGATCGCCGCCTTGAGGTCCACCCCGTCGTAGGCGATCGTGGCCACGGCACCGGCGGCGGACGCGAGCGACAGCTTCTCCGGGGTCGATGCACACGCAACCACCCGGGCGCCGAGCGCAGTGGCCAGGTCGGTCGCAGCGAGCCCGATCCCTCCGCCCGCGCCGAGGACCACCACCCACTCGTCGGGGCTGAGGGTCGTGCGTTGCGTGAACGCGTAGAGCATCGTCACGTAGCTCTGCGGTAGGCAGGCCGCCGCACCGAAGCTCACCGCGTCGGGGATGCGGTGGACTGCGCCCACGGGCACTGCGACGTGTGACGCGTACCCCCCGGCCGCGGGGAGCGCAAGCACGCGGTCACCCGGATCGAGTCCGGCGACGCCGTCGCCCACTGCGGCCACCACCCCCGCCACCTCGGTGCCCGGGGTGTACGGCAGCGGCGGGGTGAACTGGTAGCGACCTTCGACGATCAGCGCGTCGACGAAGTTCACCCCGGCGGCTCGGACCTCGACCACCACATATCCCGGCCGCGGCGTGGGATCAGCTGCTTCGACGAGACGGAGGTCGTCGAGGGAGCCGAACGCGGCGATCTGCAACGAGCGCATCGGCGCACCCTACGGGGTGTCGTTGCGCCCGCCCATGGGACGCAGACCGATCAGGCCGAACTCTGCAGCAACTCGGCCATGTCCGCGAAGTGGTGCGAGACGACCTTGGTCGAGCAGCCGACTGCGGCTGCGACGTTGCGGACCGTCAGTGCCGGACGCCCGTTGCGCACCACCAGCGCGGTCGCCGCCGCCACCACCTCCCGACGGCGCTCCTCGGCCTCGATCCGCTGCGACATCACACCCCTGCCGTCGGTCTCTGTCGTCTGTCTCTGTCGCCCGACCGCGTCGCTCGACGGGCCAACTATGGTGTGGGCAACACGTGTTGCCCACACTCGGGCAGATCGGCGTCCAGGAGGGCTGGGAACTCGAGAACACGGTCGCCCGGTGGAACGAGCACTGCACCGCCGGGAACGACCCCGACTACGGCCGGGGTGACGGCGCCTTCGACTGCTGGTGGGGCGACCCGAACCGCAAGGGCCGGCGCGATGCAACCCTCGGCCCGCTCGAACGTGGACCGTTCTGCGCGTTCGAAATCCACAGCGGTTGCCTCGGCACCAAGGGCGGGCCGCGCGTCGACCCCGACGCCCGGGTACTCGACCTCGACGGGGCGCCGATCCCCGGGCTGTACGCCGCCGGGAACGTCATGGGTTCACCGTTCGGGATGACCTACGGCGGCCCGGGCGGCACGCTCGGACCGGCGATGGTCTTCGGCTACTTGGCCGCTCGCCACGCAACGGCGCAACGCTCCTGAGACGGGGCCCCTTAGTCGCTGCGGCGCAACAGGAAACGGGTGCCGAACGCGATCACGCTCGGTTCCGGCTCGCGGGCGACGCACAGGCCCCGGCCCTCGAGCGCGTCGAGGGCCGCGGCCGGGTCAGCGGCGTGGAGGACCAACCCGTAGAGGCCACCCGGCCCCTCGGTGAGCCAACGGTCGAGGTCTTGGGCGAAGGCTCGGCTCGGGTCGATCACCGAGGTCAGTTCGACATCGGCCCCGTCCGGCGCCCGGCAGGTGATCACGCGTACCCCGCGCCGAGGGTCGTCGACCGGCTCGGTCACCGTGAGACCGAGCCCGTGCCCCCAGGCCTGGGCTGCGCGCTCGGCGTCCCCGACGGCGACGATCGCCGCCTGGATTCCGGACAAGCCGGGCGCCTGCGAGGCCTCGGCCGGATAGGACGCAGACCGCTCCGGGTACACCCGGACCAGCACCCCGTGGGTCGAGCGAGGGTGGATGTCGCGCCCACCGGCCCCGGGCATGAGCTCGAGCACCTCGACCCCGCGGCCCCGAAGCGTCTCGGCCTCGTCGTCGGGCACCGGCGCTTCCAGCATCAAGGCATACAACCCCTCGCCACGCCGATCGAGGAAGCGTTGCAGGGCAACGGCAAGGGGCGCCGACGGATCGACCGGCGCCATGAGTTCGAGGTTGCTCGCACCGGGGGCGACCCCGAGGGCGATCCCCGCGCCGAGCGAGGCCGCCGGACCGGTAGAGAGATCCACGACAGGGATCCCGAACCCTTCCCGGAACACCGCCAGCGCAGCCGGCAGGCTCCGCACGGCGATGGCGATACGTGGCAGCGCAGTGATCACGGGTGCCCCCTCGGTCCTCGGCGAGACCCTAGCGAGGTGGCACGCCGAGCAGCCCGGCCACGGCTTTGGCCACCTTGAGGGCGGTCATCGGCGTGGTCGGCCCCGACAGCCGGACGGCGATCGTGTGCGTGCCGGCACGGCCGACGGCCACGTTGGTGGTTCGCTTCGCCTGGTCGGCCGACGTCCCGATCGTCCAGACCCCCACGCGCTTGGCCTCGTGCACCTCGGCCACGGCAGCCGACTCGGCCGATGCCGGCAGGAAGGCCACGACCGCCGCCGCACCGGTGCCGAGGTCGACGTAACGACACTCCGCCTGTTCGCTGAGGTGATCGTGCTCGAATCTCGCGGGTAGACCCGTCGCAGCGGCGACCGCCTGGGTGAGCGCCGCGTCGTCGATTACGACCCGCCGGGTGCCCGCCCGGGCTCGGGCGACCACGTGGAGGTGCGGGATGGCAGCGCCGGCGAGTTGCGCGTCGCGCGCCTGCGCCGCATGGTCGGCGCGGTCGGCGCCGGACCGCAACAGGTCCGAGGCGCCCCCACCGAGCACCGTGCGCAGCACGGCTGCGGACGCCCCCCGTTCGGCGGCATCGACCACCCGGTCTGCGAGGTCCCGATCGGCATCCTCGCGATCACCGATGCGGGCGGCTTCAGCGCCGAGCGCCTCGCGCACGGCACCGACCGGGCCGTCGACGAATCGGTCGGCCCACGGCTCGATCGCGGCCGACCACCGGGCAACTGCGTCACGGTCGAGGCGGGCGAGCACCTCGATGGCGGTACCGAGCAACGTGGCGTTCTCGCCGTACGTGCCGTACGTGCCCGAGGTGTCCATCGACCCGCAGCGGATGCGCAGCACCACCGGTTCGACGATCACCAGCAGGCAGGGGTCACCGGTGGCGGGCACCCGCCCGTGCTCGTAGGGCAGCGGCAGGTAGTGGGCGAGGTGCGAGAGATCCGCCGGGTCCTTGCGCCAGAACCGGAAGCCATACTGATCGGCGAGGAAGTAGCGCTCCTGCTCGGTCCGGCAGGGCCGGTGCAGCGCCTCGACCCAGGTGACGAGCGTGATGCGCGTGCCGTTCCTGGTCTCGGTCCAGGTGTCGTAGAGGAGCGCGACGTCGTGCTGACGGAACTCCCAACCGGAGGCCTCGGCCCCTTCGCTGCGCTGCCGGTACGGCCGGCCGGCGATCTCGACGTCGCCCAGGACGTCGATCCCATCCGGGTCGCTCGGCCGAGGCCAGTCCACCCCGGCGGCCCCGCGCGCCACCTCGCCCTGCGCGGTCTCGATGCCCCCCCTGGACCCGCCGGTCCAGCGTGCGGAGTCGATCGAACAGTCCCATCGTCGTCCTCCGTCGTGCGCCGTCGTGCGCCGTCGTGCGCCGTCGCCGGGATGCTACGGCCGTCGCTGCCGGGGCCGGCCGTCGACGGGCCCGTAGCGCGGTGCCCGCGGGGCAGGATGGGTGGCCCATGAGCTATGACCGCCTGTTCCAACCCCTGGACGTCAACGGCTGCACGATCCCGAACCGCATCGTGCGCACCGCGCATTCGACGGGCACGATGGGCGAGGACCTGATCGCCTACCACGAGGCCCGCGCCCGGGGCGGGATCGGGCTCACGATCCTCGAGATCGCCGGGGTGCAGCCGTCGACGGCGACGGCGATCCCGGTCTACGCCGACACCGTCCTGCGGTTCTACGACGAGGCTGCGCGGCGCCTCCATGCGCACGGAACCAAGGTGTTCCAACAGCTCTGGCACGGTGGGGCGGCCTACGGGCGGGCCGGGCAGCCGATCTCGGCGAGCGCGGTGCCGGCGCCCACGGTGCACCTCGTGCCTCGGCCGATGACCCAAGCGATGATCGACGACACGGTTGCGGCGTTCGCCGCAGCCGCTCGCCGGTGTCGCGACGGCGGGCTCGACGGCGTCGAACTGCACGCTGCACACGGCTACCTCATCCACCAGTTCCTCTCGCCCGCGACCAACCACCGCGAGGATGCGTACGGCGGCGACACCGCCGGGCGCACCCGGTTCCTGATCGAGATCCTCGAGGCCATCCGCTCGGAGGTGGGTCGCGGGTATCCGGTCGGGGTGCGGCTGTCCGGGACCGACTTCATCGAGGGGGGCGTCGGGCCGTCCGAGGCGGCCGCGATCGCCCAACTCGTCGAGCCACTCGTCGACTTCGTCGACGTGTCGATGTCCTCCTACTGGCGCTTCCACAAGTTCCTGTCGACCCTCGACGACCCGTTGGGCTACGAGATCCCGACGAGCCAGCAGGTCACCAAGGCGGTGCAGGTGCCGACGATCGTGACGGGGCGGATCATGACCCTCGACCAGGCCGAGCACCTCGTGGCCACCGGGGTGGCCGACCTGGTGTCGATGGTGCGGGCGATGCTCGCCGATCCCGAGCTCGTAGCCAAGGCCCGGTCGGGCCGGGAGGCGGAGATCCGCCCGTGCATCGGCACCTCGATGGGGTGTGTCGCCCAGCTGATGACCACGGGGCGTCTGCAGTGCGTGGTCAACGTGGCTGCCGGCAAGGAGACCGCCGTGCCGTTCGAGACCCCGGCGCCGGCCCCGGTGCGCAAGCGGGTCGCCGTCGTCGGCGGCGGCCCCGCCGGGCTCGAGGCGGCTCGCACCGCGGCGCTGCGCGGGCACGAGGTGCACCTCTACGAGATGCGGTCCGAGCTCGGCGGCCAGGTGCGCATCGCCGCCTCGGCGCCACACCGTTCGGACCTGGGCGCGCTCACGCGCTGGCTCGGCGACGAAGTCGCCCGCCTCGGCGTGCACGTGCACCTGCGCACGGCAGCGGATCCCGACGTGCTCACGGCGCTGGCGCCCGACGAGGTGATCGTGGCCACCGGCTCGTCCCCACGCCGGGACGGGTTCCAGCTCGCCACCCCGTCGCGGCCGGTCCCGGGCGCCGATCTCCCCCACGTGTACACCAGCTGGGACGTGCTCGGCTTCGGTGGTCGGGCATCGATCGGTGCACAGGCCGTGGTCTTCGACGACACCGGCACGTTCGAGGCGATCTCCGTCGCCGACGTGCTGCTGGCCGCCGGCGCGTCGGTGACGATCGTGGCTCGCCTCGAGCAGCTCGGCGCCACCATCCTGTACCCACCGGCGACGGTGGGGGCGAGCCGAGAGCGCCTCCTCGGCGCCGGCGTGACGTTCGTACCGCTGATGTCGTTGGCCCACATCACCCCGGACGAGGTCGTGGCCCGGGGCAACGGCAACGATCTGCTTCGGACCTACCCGGCCGACACGGTCGTGCTCGTGAGCTACCACCGGCCCGACGACGACCTGCTCGACGCCCTCGGCGCGGCGCCGTTCCGTGTCCATCGGGTCGGCGACGTGACCGGCACGGACACGATCCAGGCTGCGGTGCACGGGGCAGCCGCCATCGCACGCACCCTGTAGGCGACGCGGCCCTCGCCGGCAGCGCAGCTGTTCGCCGAGCACCCCCAATCGGCAAAGAGCGGGTTCGAGCTGGAGATTCCCGGACTGCTTAGCAACGTCGATCGCCAGGCCGAAGATGTCGCAGAAGCCGGACCGGGCGGCCAGCGCTGCGCCGCAAGCGATGGCGGCGGCGAGCCGTGCGGCTCGCCGAAACGGCGTCCGTCAGAGCTGTTCGGCGGCGGCGGCGACGTCGTCGTGCAGCCGCTCGAAGCCGTCCTCGGCGTCAGCCCACGTGCGGCTCTCGTGGACGATCCGCTTCGCCTCGCCCAACGGCACCCGCAACACGGCCCTGCCTCGCTCCCGAGAGTCGCGTTCCCGTCACCCGCACCTCCTCGAACCCTTTAGCCGCCAACTCGGTCAGCGCGCCCCGGGCCCAGCGCACGAGCACGACCGGTCCGACACGCAGGGGCACGGCCGATCGCGGGTAGACGGCCATGTTGCGCAGCTCGATCCGTCGCCCCTGCACCACGACCTCGGCGAGGACGTCGACCTCACCGTCGGGTGTCGTGATCGTCCGCTCGTAGAGCGTCCCGTCGGCGAAACGCACTGGCCCGCCGAGTTGGCGTCTTCCGAGCACCCCCAACGGGATTCGAACCCGTGCCGTCACCTTGAAAGGGTGGTGTCCTAGGCCGCTAGACGATGGGGGCGAGCGGCCGAACGCTACCAGCGCGACGGCGACGTCGGCGGTCCGAAGGTGCCGGCCCCCGTCGTAGGGTCGCCGCATGACGATCGACCGCGCCGCCGCCGACAAGCTGCTCACCACGACCCGTTCCGTCCGCAAGCGGCTCGACCTCACCCGTGCGGTGCCGTCGGAGTTGATCGCCGAGTGCATCGACATCGCACTCCAGGCCCCGACCGGCACGAACGCGCAGAACTGGGCCTTCGTCGTGGTCACCGACCCCGACAAGCGGCGGGCGATCGCGGACGCCTACCGGGCCGGTGGCGAGGCGCTCTCGGGCTCGGGCTACCCGCCGCCGTTGCCGGCGGGCGACCCGCGCGAGCACGTCATGCCCAAGGTGATGGAGTCGGCCATGTACCTCGCCGGCGTACTCGAGCAGGTGCCGGTGCACGTCATCCCCTGCGTCCAGGGCCGCGTCGAGAACGTGCCGATGGTGCTGGCCCAGGCCTCCACCTACGGCGGCATCCTCCCCGCCGCCTGGTCGTTCATGCTCGCGGCCCGGGCCCGCGGCCTGGGCACCGCGTGGACCACGATCCACCTGCTGAAAGAGCGCGAGATCAGCGAGTTGCTCGGCATTCCGGCCGAATGGACGCAGGTGGCACTGTTCCCCGTCGCCTACTACACCGGCGACGACTTCCGGCCCGCCCACCGGCTCCCGGCCGAGCAGATGACCCACTGGGACGCCTGGGGCGCCCACCGGTAGCAGGCCGTCCGCGCCCGCCCTCAGGCTGCCGACGGCCGGGTGCCGCGCAGCACGGCTGCGGCCCCGATCGCGACGAGGGCGAGCATGCCGACCGCGAGCGGGGTCACCGACCCGTCGGCAAAGCCGTCGAGCACGGCGGCGAGCAGCGCGCCGCCGGCGGTCATCACCACCCCGAGCACGGAGGCGGCCGTGCCGGCCATGGCCCCCATCGGCTCCATCGCAGCGGTGTTCGCGTTGGGGAGCACCAGGTTGTTGGCGCCCAACACGAACGCCATACCCACGAGATAGAACGCGAAGGGCGGCGCGCCCCCCGTTGCGAGCGTGACGGTCGTGAACACGACGTTCGCCGCTAGGCCGGCGAGGATCGTGCCGCGCAACAACCGGTGCACCCCGAAGCGCACGACGAGGCGGGAGTTGATCAGGCTGGCGACGGCGAGGACCACCGCGATCGCCCCGAACACCACCGGGAACAGATCGGCGAGGTCGTAGGTGTCGGTCATGATCAACTCGCACGTGCCGAGGTAGGACGCCATCGCTGCGAACAGCACGGTGGCGCTGCACCCGAGCCACATCGTCGTCGGGGTCCGTACGACGGTGCGAGCCCCGTCGAGGATCACCCGTGGCGCCATGGGCCGGCGCCGCTCGGGGGCGAGGGTCTCGGGCATGGCGAGCACCCACACGATCAGGCCGAGCGCACCCAGGCCGGGGAACCACAGGACCGACTGCCAGGGCAGCACGGTCATGAGCAGCGCGCCGATCCCGGGCGCAAGGACCGGCACGAGCATGAAGATGCTCATGGCGAAGCTCATCGTCCGGGCCATCGCCACGCCCGAACTCGTGTCGCGCACCATCGCAACGGCGATCGAGCGAGGTCCGGCAGCGCCCAGCCCCCACAGCACCCGGGCGGCGACGAGCAGGCCCAGGTTGGGCGCGAGCGCGGACAGCACGGCGCCGATCACGTAGATCACGAGACCGGCCAGCAGCAGCGGCTTGCGGCCGAACCGGTCCGACAGGGTGCCGTAGAAGAGCTGACCCACGGCGAGACCGAGGAAGAACGCCGTGATCACCCAGGACACCTCGGTGGCCTTGGGGGCGAGCGAGAACGCCTCGCGGATCTCGTCGAACGCCGGCAGGACCGTGTCGATGGAGAGCGCCACCATCGACATGCACGCCGCCACGAACGGCACGAACGCCCGCGGCCGGACGGCTTCGGCGAGGACGGGCGGCGCAGCAGCGGTGGTCACCGACCCAGCCTGGCAGCCGGGCGACCGGCCGACGTGGTCCCCGGAACTCGTCCGCAGGTGTCCGGCCATCGAGGTCCCGGCGTGACAGCGCTCGGGGGTCGGCCGGTAGCCTGGACCGATGGCTGATGCTGCGACGACCGTCCTCGATATCGACGTGCTCGACATCGACGTGCTCGAACAGGACGAGCTGCTCGAAGAGGAGCTGCTGGTGGAGGAGATCTCCATCGACGGCATGTGCGGGGTGTATTGACCGTCTCGCTCGACCGGGCCTACGAGCTGCACCCTCAGGTCGCGCTGCGGCCCGAACCGTTCGGTGCGCTCGCCTACCACTACGGCAACCGCCGGCTCGTGTTCTTGCGCAAGCCCGAAGTGGTCGCTGTCGTCCAGGGCCTGTCCGGCCATGCGACCCTCGCCGACGCACTGCGAGCGGCCGAGGTCGACGAGCGCCGGTGGCCATCGTTCCTGAAGGCCCTCAGCGGGCTCGAGACTTCGGAGATCGTTCGTGAGCGAGCGTCTGGTTGATCAACTCAAAGGCGGGCTCGACGCCCCCATCTGCCTGACGTGGGAGCTCACCTACGCCTGCAACCTGAGCTGCGTCCACTGCCTGTCGTCGTCGGGCCGGCGTGACCCTCGGGAGCTCACCACCGCCGAAGCCAAGGCCGTGCTCGACGAACTCCGTGACCTGCAGGTCTTCTACATCAACATCGGCGGCGGTGAACCGACGATCCGGCGCGACTTCTTCGAAATCGTCGAGTACTCGGTCGCCAACGGGATCGGCGTGAAGTTCTCGACCAACGGGGTGGCCATCGACGCCCCGACGGCCCGGCGCCTTGCGTCGATGGACTACCTCGACGTCCAGATCAGCCTCGACGGTCTCGATGCGGCGACCAACGACGCCGTGCGGGGCGAGGGTTCCTACGCGATGGCCCGCCGGGCGATGGACAACCTGGCCGAGGCCGGGTTCGGGCCGTTCAAGATCTCGATCGTCGTGACCCGACACAACGTCGACCAACTCGACGGGTTCAAGGTCCTCGCCGACTCCTACGGCGCGCAGCTGCGCGTCACCCGCTTGCGACCCTCGGGCCGCGGGGCGGACACCTGGCACGACCTGCATCCCACCAACGACCAGCAGCGCCAGATCTACCGGTGGCTGCTCGGCCACGGCGAGCAGGTGCTGACCGGCGACTCGTTCTTCCACCTCAACGCGCTCGGCGAACCGCTGCCCGGGCTGAACCTGTGCGGCGCCGGCCGGGTGGTGTGCCTGATCGACCCGATCGGTGATGTCTACGCATGCCCGTTCGTGATCCACGACCAGTTCAAGGCCGGCAGCGTCCGCGATCCGGGTGGCTTCGCCCGGGTGTGGCGCCACAGCGAGCTGTTCTCGTCACTGCGCGAGCCGACCTCGGCCGGAGCCTGCGCCTCCTGCGGCAGCTACGACGCGTGCCAGGGCGGCTGCATGGCGGCCAAGTTCTTCGTCGGGTTGCCCCTCGACGGGCCCGACCCGGAATGCGTCGGCGGGTCGGCGGACGCGAGCCTCGCCGCAGTCGATCGCTCCGCTGTGCCCCGGCCGTCGATGGACCACACCAGCCCGGTCACGCTGTTGCGCCGCAAGCCCGCCCGGATCTGACGCCGCCGGCCCCGGGCCGGCTCAGAACTGTTGATAGATGAACGACTGCACGTCACCGAGCCGTTCGCCCAGCAGGAACACCACCGCCAACGCGGCGCCCTGCACCACGACGGGCACGCGGGAGAACACCGCCTCGGCGATCCGGGGAACCCGCTCGGGCACGAACTGCGATGCCAGCATCGCCACGATCACGACCACGACCCACGGGGACACGAGCGTCGGCGCCTGCCATTGCGTGACGAGCCGGAGCAGGATCGTCCAGGCGTCCTGGCTCGTGCGTGCGTTGAAGAAGATCCATGCCAGGCACACCAGGTGGAACGTGAGCAGCCAGCGCCACGGTGACCACCCGGCCGCCTCGGGCCCCTCGGGCTGGCCGCGCCGACGCCACCACCAGCGTTCGACGAGCAGGAACCCGCCGTGCAGGCCGCCCCAGATCACGAACTTCCAGTCGGCGCCGTGCCACAGGCCGCCGATCAGCATGACGAGGAACAGGTTGATCGCGGTCCGTCGCGGCCCGCGGCGGTTGCCGCCCAACGGGATGTAGAGGTAGTCCCGCAACCAGCGCGACAGCGTCATGTGCCAACGGCGCCAGAACTCCTGGATCGACGACGACCGATAGGGGGCGTCGAAGTTCTGCGGGAAGTTGATCCCGAGCAAGAGCGCGAAGCCGATCGCCATGTCGGTGTAACCGGAGAAGTCCGCGTAGATCTGGATGGCGTACGCGTACGTGGCGACGAGAAGGTCGGCGTTGCCGTACCCGTCGGGGTTCGCGAACACGTCGTCGACGATCGCTCCGGCGAGGTATCCGGCGACGACGACTTTCTTGATGAGTCCTCCGGCGATCATCCGGATCGCATGCGCAGCGGGGATCGCTCGCGGGTCCGGGGTCGTGCGCAGCTGCGGGAGGATCTCGCTGCCCCGCACGAGCGGGCCCGCCATCACGTGCGGGAAGAACGCGAGGTACGTCGCCAGGTCGATCAGCCGACCGGGCCGCAGCGTCCCCCGGCCGACGTCGATCACGTAGCTGAGGGCCTGGAACACGAGGAACGAGATGCCGACCGGGAGGAACACCTCGAGACCCGGCAACAAGTCGAGACCCCAGTCCGCCAGGTTCCCCTTGAAGAAGTCGTAGTACTTGAACCAGCCGAGCGTGCCGAGGTCGATCACGACCGCGCTCACCACCCACGCCTTGCGGTGCTCCGGCGTGCGCGATCGGGCCGCTCCTTGCGCGCACAACTGGTTGACGACCGTGAGCGCGACGAGCAGCAGCGGGTACTGCTGCTTGGGCCCCCAACCGATCCAGTCGCCGCGGAAGAACGAGGCGTAGAAGACGTAGCTCGCCGCGAGCATGAAGGCGCGCCAGGCCCCGGGGTGGGGACGCAGGAGCCAGTTCCCGAGGAACACGATCGGGAAGAAGACCCCGAACTCGACGGTCGGGAACAGCACCGGCGGGGAGACTACGAGCCGGGCTCAGCGGCCGGCCGCGATGGGGGCGACGAGGGCGTCGGTCGCTCGAACGAGATCGGACGGGGCGAGCGCCACCTCGAGACCACGGCGCCCGGCGGACACGAACAGCACGTCACCGTCGAGCGCGCTCGAATCGACGACGGTCGGCAGCCGGCGCCGCTGGCCGAGCGGGCTGATCCCGCCGACGACGTAGCCGGTCAGGCGCTCCGCCACCGCCGGATCCAGCAAGTCGGCCCGCTTGCCTGCGACGGCTGCAGCGAGGTCCTTGAGGCTCAACAGCCCCGTGACCGGCACGACCGCCACGTGTGGTCGCCCGTCGACGTCCGCGACGAGGGTCTTGAACACCCGGCCGGGATCGACCCCGAGGCTGGCGGCCGCCGCGGCGCCGTAACCACCACCGAGGTCCACGGCACACTCGTGAAGCGAGTGTGCGATCCCGGCCCGTACGAGGGCGACGGTCGCGGGGGTGCCTTTGGCCATCGGACCTCAGCCGGAGATCTCGACCTCTACGGCCCGCCGCTCGCTCCCACCGGCACGGTTGGCCTCGAGGTCGAACCGGTGCACGCCGGACGGAAGGTCGACGGCCACGTATCGGAACGGCGCCCGGAGCAGGCGTCCGACCACCGCCCCGTCCCGACGCACGACGATCTCCCGCACCCGGGGCCCCCCGGTGACGACGACCTCGATCGTGGCGTTGCGCCCGACCACGGAGGCCGTCACCGTCAGGTCGGACCCGCTCCGGGCGTCGGCGGCCATACGGGTGGCCACGGCTGCGCTGGCGAGGGCGATCACGGCGAACAGGAACAACCCCGTCCAACCCCGCAATCCCTCCAGCCTCCGCACGTTCGCAGTCTGGCACCGGCTAGGCCGACCGGCCTACTGACCGGCATCGGCGCTGGTCGCAGCCTTGTTCCACAGGGCTACGCTGCGCGTGCTCACGAAAGGGGGAGCATGTCCGCTGACGCTTCCGCAGACGCTTCGGCCGACGTCGTCGTCCGGGGAGGCACCGTCGTCGACGGCACCGGCGCTGCGCCCCGCACGGCCGACGTCCACGTCGCCGGCGGGCGCATCGTCGCCGTCGGCCGGGTCGACGCTCCTGCCGGCGCCCGGGTGATCGACGCCGACGGCGCCCTGGTCCTACCCGGCTGGGTCGACATCCACGCCCACTACGACGGCCAGGCCACCTGGGACGCCACGCTCGCGCCGTCGTCATGGCAAGGCGTCACGACGGTCGTGATGTCCAACTGCGGTGTGGGCTTCGCTCCGGTACACCCCGAGCACCACGGTCGCCTCGTCGAACTGATGGAGGGCGTCGAGGACATCCCGGGCACGGCGCTCCACGAGGGTCTCCCCTGGACCTGGGAGTCCTTCGCCGAGTATCTCGACGCCCTCGATTTCCCACACGACATCGACCTCGCAGCGCAGGCCCCGCACTCGGCGATCCGGCTCTTCGCAATGGGCGAGCGCGGGTCGGTGCACACCGAGGAGCCGACGGCGGCCGAGGTGGGCGCCATGGCGGCCCTCGTACGCGACGCGATCGCCGCCGGCGCGCTCGGCTTCTCCACGTCGCGCACCCGCAACCATCGGGCCTCCACCGGGGAGTACATCCCATCGCTCACGGCGACCCCGGCCGAACTGATCGGGATCGCCGAGGGCGTCGGCGCCGCGGGCGCCGGCGTGCTGCAGGTGGTGTCGGACTTCTTCGACGCCCCGAGCGAGTTCGACCTCCTGGAGGCCATGGCCCGCGCCGCCGGCCGCCCGTTGTCGTTCTCGTTGGCGCAGAACAGCATCCAGCCCGACACCTGGCGGGAACTGCTGCGGCGCACCGAAGCCGCGAATGCTGCGGGCCTCACCGTGCGGGCCCAGGTGGCAACCCGAGCGATCGGCCTGGTCCTCGGGTTCGAGTGCACGCTCAACCCCTTCTCGCTCAACCCCGAATATCGCCGCCTGGCCGCAAAACTGCCCTTCGCCGAGCGGATCGCAGCACTGGCCGATCCGGCCGTGCGCGAGCGGATCCTCGCGGTCCACGAGCCGGCCAAGGGCCGAAGCTTCACCCGATTCGACCTGATCTACCGGTTCGACGCAGTGCCGGACTACGAGCCGGGCCCGGCCGATTCCGTCGCAGCGATGGCCGCAGCGGCCGGAGTCGATCCCGCCGCATGGTGTTACGACCATCTCCTCGCCGCAGGCGGCCGCACGATGCTCTACCACCCGTCGCTCAACTGGGCCGGCGGCGACCTCGACGCGGTCGGCGAGATGCTCTCGCACCCCTACACGGTGCCGGGTCTCGGCGACGGCGGAGCGCACGTCGGCACGATCTGCGACGGATCGTTCCCGACGTTCCTGCTCACCCACTGGGTGCGCGACCGGACCCACGGCCGGCTCGAGTTGGCCGACGTCGTGCGTCGGCAGTGCCGGGAGACCGCCCGCACCGTGGGCTTGACCGACCGGGGCGCCCTGCTCCCGGGGCTGCGCGCCGACGTCAACGTCGTCGACCTCGACGCGCTCACCATCCACCGGCCGGAGTTCGCCTACGACCTGCCGGCCGGCGGGAAGCGCCTGCTGCAGAAAGCGACCGGGTACCGGCATACGTTCGTCGCCGGCGTGGAGACCTACCGCGACGGCGAACACACCGGCGCCCTGGCAGGGCGCCTCGTCCGAGGGGGGCACTGACATGACCGACGCCATCGACTGGGGATTCCCGGTGATCTCGGCGGACTCGCACATCACCGAGCCTCCGAACACCTACATCGAGCGGGTCGACGCCGAGTTCCGTGACCGGGCGCCGCACATGGTGGACGCCGGCGAGAAGGGCGACCTGTTCATCATCGACGGCATGAAGCCGATCAACCTCGGCACCGCAGCCGCCGCCGGTCTCCCGCCCCAGGAGATCAAGGCGCTCGGCCGGCACTTCGACGAACTGCACCGATCCGGCTGGGATCCGTCGGTCCGGGTCGCCGACCAGCGCCGGGACGGCGTGGCCGCCGAGGTGATCTATCCCACGGTCGGGATGTTGCTGTGCAACCACCCGGACCTGGCGTACAAGGACGCGTGCTTCTCGGCGTACAACGGCTGGATCGCCGAGTACTGCAGCGAGGACCCGGCCCGGTTGCTCGGCATCGGGCAGACCGCGATGGTCAGCCCGGCGGACGGGATCGCCGACCTGCACCGCATCAAGGCGCTCGGCCTGCGGGGCGTGATGATGCCCGGCATCCCCGGCGTCGAGGACTACGACTCCCCGATCTACGACCCGTTCTGGCAGGCGGCGGTCGAACTCGAACTGCCGCTCAGCTTCCACATCCTCACCACGAAAGCGGGCAAGACCCGCGGCCCGGCGATGGCCGGGTTCCTGTCGATCGTGCGCGGGTGTCAGGACATCATGGCGATGCTCGTGCTCGGCGGGGTGTTCGAGCGCAACCCGTCGTTGCGCATCGTCTGCGTCGAGGCCGACGCCGGGTGGGTGCCGCACTTCATGTACCGCATGGATCACGCCTACAAGCGCCACCGGTACTGGCTGCCCGCTGGCCAGGAGCTGTCGCGGCTGCCGAGCGAGATCTTCGCCGAGCACATCTACACCACCTTCCAGGACGACTGGACGGCGTTCGCGCACGCCGACGACATGAACTGGCGGCGGCTGATGTGGGCCAACGACTTCCCGCACAGCGACTCGACCTGGCCGTGGAGCCAGGACCTGCTGCGCGAGCACGCGGCGCGCCTTCAACCGGAGCAGCAGCGCGCGATCCTGTGCGGCAACGTCGCCGAGCTGTACGGGATCGACGTGAGGTCGCTCGTCCCCGCCTGACCATCGCATCGTTCGGCGAGCGGCCACCCGGGTGGCACCGCGGGCACCCTGCGCCGCCGGGGGTCAGCGACCGTGCTCGAGGCGCCAGGCATCGGGGTCGATGCCGTGTTCGCGCAGGCGCGTGAGCACGGGGCCGGGCATCGGTACCTCGCCGCCCCCCTCGATCGTTGCGATCAGCTCACCGCCACTGGCCCACATGTGGCACGTGTCCCGGTTGACCAGGCTCATGCGCCGCCGGTCCTCGACGCTCATCCGCTTGGGCGCGGCCACGCTCACGTCGCCCGACGCGGCCGCCGCCTCCGCCTGGGCGGCCGACAGCATCGGCCAGCGGGCCTGCATCACCACCGGTGCCATCGCCTGCAACAGCGCGAGCACGTGCGTGCAGCCGCGCGGGCCACCGAACAGCTCGCGCACCTTGTGGGTGAACCCGCGGGCGATCGACACCCCGACGAGTGCCTGGTACGCCGCAGCGATGTGCTGGCATCCGTCGTGGGGATGCGACTCGAACACCACCCGCACCGAGGTGATGGCGGCCGTGGCCATGGCCACCTCGACGTCGACCACCATGTGATGGAACTCAACGGGCCCGCCCGGCACACCGAAGGTGTGCTCCGGCGGAGACAGGTCGAGCACGACACCGCGCAGCAGCACCGTCTCGCGATCCTTGCGGAACGCCCGCACCTCGTAGGTACGTTCGTGGATGCTCGGGTAGGGCAGATCGTCGTAGTCGGCATCGATGCGGGCGGGCGCGGCCATGCCGTCCCGTCTACACCGGCGGGCCCGCTCCGAGCGAACGATCAGGCGGCGAGGCCGTCGCGGTCGTCGCCGAGCACCACCGTCCCGGTGGCCAGACGCGCCGCGCCGACGTACTCGAACAGCCGGCCGCCCGGCCGAACGGCGTGCAGGTGCGCGCCGTTGCGCAGCTCGTCCTCGCCGACGACGAGGTGTGCCGTCGCCCGGGGCAACACCCAGCCCAGGTCGAGCACGGGACCCCCGGGCATGCGCAGCACCAGCCGCAGGCGCAGCGAACTGCAGTTGGTCACCTCGACGGCGACCCGGTCCAGGGGGGCGAGACTGAGGTGCGCCACGTTCGGAGTGATCGGCGCCCCAGGCCAACCGCTTGAGGAGGTCCTCGACACCTCCAGGGGATCTTGAGCACACCCGGCACGTTCCGGTGCCGTTCGGCTACGAGATCGCGAGGGGCGAGGCTCTGCCACGATGGCGCCCGTGGACATCACCGTGATCGACCATCCTCTGGCCGCCGAACGGCTCGCCATCCTGCGCGACGCCCGCACCACCAACACCGAGTTCCGTCAGGCGCTCGACGGCCTCGGCGGGATGCTCGTCTACGAAGCCACCCGCCATCTGCCGACCGAAACCTGGACGGTGACCACCCCGCTCGCCCCGGCCTCGGCCCGCCGCCTGGCCGCAGTGCCGATGCTCGTGCCGATCCTGCGCGCCGGGGTCGGGCTGGTGAACCCGGCGCTTCGCCTGATCCCCCAGGCCGAGGTCGGGTTCGTCGGCCTGGCCCGTGACGAGGAGACCTTCGAGCCTCACGCGTATCTGGCCAAGCTGCCCGAACGGCTCGACGGCCGTCCGTGCTTCGTGCTCGATCCGATGCTCGCAACCGGCGGATCGCTCGAACACGCACTGTCGATCCTCGTCGCCCGGGGCGCACCCGCCCCGATCAACGTCGTGTGCGTCCTCGCTGCGCCCGAGGGGATCGAGCGGATCGCCCGAGGTCCGGTCGAGGTGCGGATCACGACCGCAGCCGTCGACAGTCACCTCAACGAAAAGGCCTACATCGTGCCGGGCCTCGGCGACGCAGGCGACCGTCAGTTCGGCCTGTGGTGAGCGCGCGGCAGCAGACCCAGCACGAGCGTCGAGACCACGCCGAAGGCCATCGCGACCACGATCCCCACCCGGTACGAGGTGGCGTCGATCAGCGTGCCGGCGAGCGGCGGGCCGAGTAGGCCGCCGAGTCCGGCCGAGGTGTAGAGCGCGCCGAGGATCCCGCCCAGCCCAGCGGTGCCGAACAGCCCTGCGGTCACCGCCGGCATCAAGGCGATGAACCCGCCGTAGCCGATCCCCATCGTGACGGCGAACGCCACGAGCACCGGGTAGGACCCGCCGGCGACGATCCACAACATGAAGCTCGCGGACAGCACGCCGAACGACAGGCGCAGCAGCGCACCCGGGCTTCGCCGGGCGCCGAGCGCACCGAGGCCCAACCGGCCGATCAGGCTGGACGCGCCGACGAGGCCGACGAGCGTCGCCGCTGCGCCGGCCCCGATGCCTTCGTCCTCGGCGTAGGGCTTGAGGAACACGAACGGCACGAACAGGCACGTCGACATCATGAGGCTGGCGGCGTACAGCAACACGAAGCGCCGGTCCGTGACGATCGGGCGCAGATCGGGCACGGCCGCAGCCGATGCGCCCGGCGGCTGTGCCGCAGCGAGGCTGCACAGCGCCAGGGCCACCGCACCGCCGACGCCGAGGATCACGTACGCCGTACGCCAGCCGTACCGGTCGATGAGTCGGGTCGACAGTGGGGCGAGCACGAGGGTGCCCACGCCGATGCCCGCCACGGCGATCCCGAGCGCCATCGTGCGCCGGCGGTCGAACCACGCGCCGACGTTGGCGACCATCGGCACGTAGGCGCACGCCGTGGCCACACCCATCCCGAGGCCATAGGTGACATAGCCGAGCGCGATCGACTCGACCCGCGAGGTGGCGAGCAGCCCGAGCCCGAGCGCGGCAGCCCCGGCGAGCAGGACCGGGCGCGGCCCGTGACGATCGGCGAGGCGGCCGGTCCACAAGCCGAGCACGTAGGTGACGAGCAGCGTGAGCGCGAACATCAGCGCCGTTGCGCCCTTGCCCGTGCCGAACTCCGCCGCCATCGCCGAGAAGAACGAGCTGAAGCTGTAGAGGATCCCGAACACCGTGAACGACCCGACGGCGGTGGCGGCGACGACGAGCCATCCCCGGCCGGAATCGAGGTGCGATGCGGTCATCGCCGCAGCGTACGGCCGGCCGACGGCGGCTCAGACCAGACGGTCGGCCGGATAGCCGGCGTACGACTGCTTGAACACCCCCGAGTGCAGCACGGCGACGGCCACGGCGCGACCTGTCTGTTCGTCGTGGATCGTCGTCTGCAGCCAGTGCGATTCGACCCGCCGGGTCTGCGCGAGGCCGACCACCTCTTGCTCGAGCCGGTAGGGATGGTCGACGAAGACCGGCCCGGCGAGGAGCCGGATCTCGAGATCGAGGAAGAGCCCGACCGCGGGGCCGCGCACCGGGAGATCGTTGCCGGCCTTCATGGCCAGCACGCTGATCATCTCGATCGGCACGATCGGGCGCCCCCAGGGCGACGACGCCGCACCTTCCGGGGTGTACCACGGGTGGGCCTCGGTGATCTTGGCGACTTTGTCCTGCAACGAAAACGGGTAGAGATCGCCGTTGTCCTCCGCCCAGGGGATCCGAACCGGACGGGCGATGGCGTTGCGATGGCCGAGTTGCACCCGGTCGACGACGAACAGCTCGCCCGGATCGCCGAGCCGGGCCCGCCGCTGGTCGAGTTCACTGGGCGCGTGGTCGGGCCCGACGCTCGCCGTGCCGGTCAGCACGGCGGCGCCGTCGTTGCGGACCGCACCGATCCGGGCGGTGGCTGCACCGGTGCTGGTGAGCGTGGCGCGCACCTGATCACCCTCGACGACCATCGTCTGGAAGTGGGCGCTGATGCAGCCGTTGGTGAACCACCGATCACCCCACAGCGCAGCAGCGAGCGGATCGAACTGGCTGAAGTGGGTGGGACCCTCGATCGGGGCGCCCCGCAGGCCGAGTGCGGCCGCGGTTGCATCGTCGTGGACGCTGGTGTGGCCGTCGTAGGTCTGATCGGCGAGCATCTGGTGGGGCGACCGCCAGGGGCCGGTCAGTTCGATCTCGGTGTCGAAGCGCACCGCCGCACCGTACGTCGCCGCCGGCGACTCAAGCGCCGAGCAACTCGGCGAGCGCGGCGAGATACGGGGCCGGATCCTCGCCGACCGCTTCGCCGTAGAGCTTCACCTTGGGTTCGGTGCCGCTCGGGCGGACCTGGACCCGGACGCCGCCGTCGAGTTCGAGCCGCAGCAGGTTGGCCTCGGGAAAGTCCCGCACCGCGATCACGGCCCGGTCACCCAGCGACGCCGGCGGTGCGGCACGCATCGCTGCGACGGCAGCCGCCCCCGACGCCGGGTCCATGCGGACCGATCGGTCGGCCAGGCGGTGGCGGCCGTACCGCTGCTCCAGCCCGCCGAGCCGAGCCTCGAGCGTCGTGCCGGCGGCCTTGGTCACCGCAGCCGCCTCGGCCATCACCACGGCCGCAGTGATGCCGTCCTTGTCCCGTGGGACGGTGCTGACCAGATATCCGAGCGCCTGCTCGTAGCCGAACACGAAGCGGCCTCCGGGGCGCTCGGCGATCGCCCGGGCGATCCACTTGAAGCCGGTGAAGACCTCCGCGAACTCGACGCCATGGTCGGCCGCCATGCGGGACAGGAGCGTGGACGACACCACCGTCGTGACCACGAACCGGCCGGGGCCGCTGGTGTGGCGGAGCAGATGGTCGGCGAGGAGCCACCCGATCTCGTCGCCGTTGAGCACCCGCCACCCGCCGGCCGCGGTCGGGATCGCGACGGCGAGCCGGTCGGCATCGGGATCGTTCGCGAGCACGAGATCGACCCCGGTCCGGGCGGCGAGCTCGAGCACGAGGTCCATGGCCCCCGGTTCTTCCGGGTTGGGAAAGGCCACGGTGGGGAAAGCCGGATCGGGCTCGGCCTGCTCGGCGACGACGACCGGGGCCGGGAACCCGCAGCGTTCGAACGCGGCTCGCAGTGTCGCCCCGCCGACGCCGTGCATCGGGGTGTAGGCGACCCGGACCTCTCGGGCCGACGGGACGCAGCGGACCGACGGCACGTGAGCGAGGTAGGCCTCCACCGGGGCAGCACCGGTGTGGACGAGCAACGGGTGGTCGTCGGCCGCGAGGGGGGGTACGAGCGGGGTTGCGTCGATGGCGGCGGCGATGTCCCGGTCGGCCGGGGCGATGATCTGGGCGCCGTCCCCGAGGTACACCTTGTAACCGTTGTCGGCAGCCGGGTTGTGGCTGGCGGTCACCACCACTCCGGCACAGGCGCCGAGGTGGGTGATGGCGAAGGCGGCAACCGGGGTGGGCACTCGAGACGGCAGGACGAGGGCGCGGATCCCCGCCGCGGCGAACACCCGGGCCGAGTCGAGCGCGAACACATCGGAGTTCGTCCGGGCGTCGTGCCCGATCACGACGCCGCGTGCCCCGGCATCGGGCACCGTGGCGAGCAGATAGGCGGCGAGGCCGGCAGCGGCGCGCCGGACCAGCACGCGGTTCATCCGCAGCGGCCCGGCGCCGAGCGGACCGCGCAGACCGGCAGTGCCGAACTGCAGGCGGTCGGCGAACCGTGCGACGAGCACTGCCGGGTCACCCGCCAACAGGCCGTCGAGTTCGGACCGGGTGACCGGATCGGAGTCGGCGGCGCGCCACGCCCGAGCGGCGGCGATTGCGGTGGCAACCGAGTCGGCATCATGCGTCGGCACGACTCGACATGCTGTCACGACCCCGTGCCGGCCGTTCGGCGCGGGTGCATCCGAGGACCGGGTCGGGACCGTACGGTTGTCGATGATGTGGACCGCGCCGCAGAACCGCCTCCTGGTGGTGTGCCATGCCAATCAGATCCGCTCCCCCATGGCGGCCGAGATGCTCAGAGCCCGGCTCAGCCGGGCCGGGCTGGAGCATGAGGTGCGCTCGTCGGGCGTCGGCGCCACACCCGGCCGACCGATGATGCCCGAGGCAGTCGCTGCGATGACGCGCCGAGGTCTTCCGTCCGCCCACACCAGCCGGCGGTTCGATCGGCGAGAGGCTCGTGAGGCTGACGTCGTGATCACCCTGGCAAGAGCGCAGATGCGCAGCATCGTCGGGGACGATCCGACGCTGTTCCGTTCGACGTTCACGTTGAAAGAACTGATCCGCCGCAGCGAGCAAGCGGGGGAACGCCGATCCGGGGAGGCGTGGCCCGCCTGGCTGGCCCGGATCTCGCTCGACCGCCGAGCCGCATCGCTCCTCGGCGATGATGCCCGCGATGACGTGGCCGATCCGATCGGGAAGCCGGCCGAAGCCTACGAACGATGCGCCGACGAGCTCTCGGCCCTGGTGGACCGGCTGGTCACGCTCCTGCGTTGATCCCCGAGGGGTCAATCCTTCTCGGCGGACGACGACGAGCCGTCGCCGTAGCCGTAGCCGTAGCCGTAGCGGCCGTACTCGCGTTGGCGATCGACGTTCGTGAGGATGGTGCCGACCAGGTTCGCGTCGGCCCGCTGCAGGAGCTCGACAGCCGAGCGCAGCTGCTTGTCCGTGCTTCGCTCCGCCTGGGCGACGAGCACCGTGGCGTCGGCGACCGAGGCGACCGTGAGCCCGTCGGCGACCGGCAGCACCGGTGAGGTGTCGATGAGGACGATCTCGTACTTCGCCCGAAGGTCGGCGATGACACCGGCCACCCGGTCAGCGGACAGGAACTCGGTCGGGTCGTTCAGCTTGCGACCAGCAGGCACCACGTCGAACGCACCCGAACCGGTGATCTGTTCGGGCAGCGGCGTCAATGCCTCGCCCGCGGAGAGCACGTCGGACAACCCGGCTCGGTCTTCGCCGACGCCGCATGCGATCCCCGCCCGGGGCCGCCGCAGGTCGGTCTCCAGCACGACCACCGATTGACCGCTACGTGCGAACGCAAGGGCAAGGTTGACGACCGTGGTGGTCTTGCCCTCCGCCGGGCTGGGGCTCGTGACGGCGAACACGGAAATGTCCGGATCGTCGGCCCGCGCAAAGTTGATCGAGGCCCGCAGCGAGCGCATCGACTCGACGAAGGGGCCGGCGCGCGCCGTGATGATCCCTGGACGACCGCTCGCACGCCGAGCGAGCGGTGTCGGGATGAGCCCGAGGTTGGGCAGACCGGTGGCCGTGTCGAGCTGCGCCTTCGTGCGCACGGTGCCGTCGAGCGTCTCGAGCAGGAGGGCGAGGCCGACCCCCAGCACGAGTCCGACCACGATGGCGAGCGCCACGTTCCGGATCCACGCCGGTTCGAACGGCGCAGTCGGCAATTCGGCCACCTTCGTGATCCTGGCGGCTCCGGCGACGGCAAGATCCTGGGCGATCTGGATCTCGCGCAGGCTCGCCCGCAGGTTGGCCTCTTCGCGGTCGAGGGCCCCGAGCTGACCCTCGAACCGTCGCCGGTCCCCACCGGCATCCACCTGCTTGAGGATCCCGTCGCGCTCGGTGCCGATCTCCGCGATCCGGCCCGTGAGGCTCTTGGTGGCACCGAGCAGTTCTTCGGCGGTCGACTGCGTCCGCTTCGCCACCAGGGTCGTCGCGTACGAGTTCGCCCGATCGGCCGCCTCCTGCGCCGTTCCTGCGGTGGCGGCGATCACCAGGGTGTCCGAGTCGGATTCGGGCTTCACCGACACGTCGTCCTCGAAATCGACGCCGTAGGCCGTCCACACCGCTTGCTCGACACCGTTCGATGTGGCGAACTCGACCTCGTTCTGCAACCGACGAGCCATCGCCTGGGTGTTGTTGGCATTCGAGGACGGATCGAGACGATCCTGGGCGGCGGTCGTGCGCACGAGCACCCGGGCCTCCGCCCGGTACTTCGGCTTGGTCATGAACGACAACCCCACTGCGGCGACCACGACCACGGTGAGCGCCACGGCGATCGTCAGCCATCGCCGTCGGAGGATCTCCAGGTAGTCGCCGAGGTGTAGTTCGTCGTCGTTCACTTCGTCCCCGCTCGCTCGCCCGGGCATGACCGCTGACCAGGTCCGTTGTCGCCGCCGCGACGGCATCGACCACACACGGCGATCGCTGCGTTGCGGCAGGCATCGAATTGTGGCTCATCCACCGACCAAGGACCAGCGCATCGGCCCCGAATTCCGACGGTCGGTGACGAGCGCACGCAACCTTGGGAGGCCGCTCACCTGCGCCAGCGATCCGCCAACTCCGAGACCGGCTCGGTGAGCAGGTCGACCACATCGACCCGTTCGAGCAGGTCGTCGCGGAATGCGGCCTCGGTCTCGGTCACCCAGTCGACCAGCCGCTGGTACGCACCCCGGTAACCGGACAGCACCGTTCGGGCCGTGGCCGCCGGCAGCCGGTCGTGGAGGTGCACGTGCAGCAGCACCACCCCCGTCGCCTGGTTGCCCTTCACCTCGGGCACCAGGACCACGGTCCGTCCGTCCGCCCGACCCCTGGCCACCAGGACCTCGCGGTCGTTGGCGACGAAACGCTTCGTACCCCTCAACACCGGATCGCGGTCGGTTCGCGACGCCAGGTCGCGGCTGATCCCACCTCGATCGACCACCCCGATCGTCGCATCGCTCCCGGCGGCATCACCGTCGATCCGATACCGGGTCCAGCCCAACACCCCGTCCACGGCGCCGTCCAGCGCGGCGACCGTCTGCAGCGTCCGATACGCAAGTCGGTCCCGGCCGGTCCCCGTCGCGAGCAACTCCCGCACGAAGCGGTTGGCCAGCAGCCCCTCGTCGCTGCGGGAGATCCCCACCGTGACGGTCTTGGCCTGGTGCTTGATGGCGTCGACGGGCCGGGTCAGCTCCTCGATGGCGCGCGTGAGGGCAGCGGTCAGGTCGTCGAGCAGTTCGGCCGGAAGCCCGACCTTGCCGTGCTCGGCCTGGTACACGTCCAACGGGCGACGGTCGCCAACGTCTCGCAGCAAACCGGCGAGGCGCACGGCCGTCGAGGCTTCGAGATGCCCGTCGAACTGCCCGGCGCGCAACGCGTCGAGCACCCGGGTCGTGATCGGTGCGAGGCCGCTACGCACCAGCGACAGCACCTCGTCGCCGCTGCGTCCCGCTGCGGCAGCGTGCTCGATGACTTCACGCGCCTCCCGCAGCGGCCGGGCCGACGCATCGATGGCCAACGCGGCTTCGTACCCGAACAAGTGCCCGACCATCGCCGAGAGCACGAACGCCAACTCCGGCGCGACCGACGGCACGGGAAGGACGGCCAAGGCCGCAGCGAACCGTTCTTCGCCCTCTGAGGCGATCACGATCGGTGCGGCCTTGTGGGCCCGATAGATGGCGACCTCCTTGGCCACGTCGTCAGCGGTGGACCCCACCAGTCCCGCCGCGCACACCAGGATCATCGGCTCGCAGGACAGGTCGATGTGCTTCTTGTCCTCGGTGACGTCGCAGGCGATCGACTTGTAACAGAGCTCCGAGAGCTTGATCCGGACCTCCTCGGCGGCGACGGTGTTCGGGCCGTTGCCCACGACCGCCCAGTACCGCCGGGACGGTGCGAACCGCTGCGCGGCCTGAGCGATCGTCTCCCGCCGGGCGAGCACCTCGTGCATCGCAGCGGGAAGTTCCCGCAACGACGACAGGATCGCCGACCGCTGCGCTGTGCTCCCGGCACCCATGACGTCGGCCACCGCACAGGACAACAAGGCGCCGGCTGCGACCTGCGCGTAGAACGCCTTCGTGGAGGCGACGGACATCTCCACGTCCCGCCCGTCGGAGGTGTAGAGCACACCGTCGGCCTTGTCGGTGAGATCGGACGAGCGTCGGTTGACGATGCCGATCACGAACGCTCCCCGGCCCCGAGCGAGATCGACGGTGCGGTTGGTATCCGTCGTGGTGCCCGACTGGCTCACGGCGATCACGAGCATGTCGGAGAGGTCGGCATCCATACCGAACCCGGAGAATTCCGTCGCCGTGATCGCCTCGACCTGGACCCCACAGCCGCGCAGGAGAACTTTCAGGATCGCAGCCGCCGATTGCCCGGCGACCGCGGCGGTTCCCTGACCGATCACTGCGATCCGGCGGATCGCTCCCGCCGCCAGGCGGCGACGGAACGCCTCGGGCAGCGCCACGTCACCGACGGCAGCCTCGAGCAGTCCGTCCGGCCGCGTGACGATTTTGCCCCGGAGCGTCTTTCGGAAGCTGTCGGGCGACTCGGTGATCTCCTTCAGCAAGAAGTGCGGGTGGGACCCCCGATCGATGTCCCTGGTCGTCACCTCGGCACGCACCACATCACGCTCCGTGATCGGCAACTCCGTACCGTCGTAGCCGACCCGGCGCATCCCGGCGAGATCCCCGGCGGAGTCGGCATCGAGCACCACGACCTGACCGCGGCTCGAGAGCTGGTCGGGTACCGCCGGCGTCTCGCCGTCGAGACGGAGGTACCGCACCGTCTCCTCCACGAGCCCGTAGGGCTCACTCGCCACCATGAAGCCATCCTCGGCGAGCCCCACGTAGAGCCCCTGGCCGCTGCCGCGCACGGCGAGCAGCAGCCGCTGCGGATCACTCGTCGATGCTGCGGCGATGGCGACCGACCCGTCGAACGACGCCACCGTGCGGCGGAAGCCGGTGACGAGATCGCCGGTGGCCGAGGCTCGGGAGACGAGCGACGGGATCACCTTGGCGTCGGTGGTGATCGGCGCAGCGAGCCGCAAGCCGTGCAACGCCTTGAGGTCGGCATGGTTGTCGACATCGCCGTTGAGCGCTGCCACGACGTACGGGCCCGACAACGCGGGGAGCCCATCGAGTTCCTCGGAGTTGACGGGGTGGGCATTGGGTTCGGAGATGATGCCTACGGACGCCCAACGGGTGTGGGCCAGTACCGCCACCCGGGCGGAGGAAGCGGCCAGCGCAGCCCGCAGGAGATCGTCGCTGGCGATCGCCCCACGCAGCGCCCGCGTGTTGTCACCGAGCTCCCCGATCTCCGCCGCCGCCTTGTAGACGAACGACAGCGCCCCGTCGGCGATGCGTACCGAGCCGCCGGTGAACAGGGGGTCTTCGCAACGGGCGGCGGCTGCGGCCGCCCAACGACCCGACGTGAGGTCGAGGTCGTGGCCAGTGACCAACAGGTGGATCCCGGCGGAGTCGCGACCTCGCACTTCGAGCCGGTCGAGCGACGAAAGCACGCGCTGCACGTGGGTGAAGGCCTCGATCGCCGCCGGCCCGGCATCCCGTCCGGCCAGCTCACCGACCGCCCGAGCCGTCCGGAGCCGGTCCTGGCCGATGGCCCACGACACGTCCCGGAGGGCGATCAGGTCGGCATTCAGCCCCTCGAGCGCCGCAGGCGTCAGGTCAGCTCGCGTCTCGATCGCCGATTCCTCGGCGGCGATTCGCGCATCGAGCGCTGCGAGACGCCGCAAGATTTCCGCGCTCAGCCCCGGATGGTCGAGCAGTGCCGTCACGCCCGGCACGCCATACAGCAGGCGATCGGCGGCCTGGGCCGCCACCGTTGCCTCGCTCAGCGTGGATGCAGCGACCGCCTCGTCGAGACGGGCGAGCACCTCGAGCGGGCTCGGTGCCGACCGGCGAGGGTTGCGTCCGAGCACAGCCACGATGCCACACATGACGGAAACGTTACCGACCGGCTCTCCGCCCGGGGAGGGCGGGATCCTCCGGACTTCCTCCAGACCCTTGTCGCCGGACAGACCCGCCGTCAGACGCGCTGGACGGCGGCGACGAGGCGGGCAACAGCAGCGTCGGCTTCGGCGGCGGTCGGGGCTTCGGCCATTACCCGGACCACGGGCTCGGTCCCGCTGGCGCGCACGAGCACTCGGCCTCGATCGCCAAGCTCGGCTCCGACCGCAGCGATCTCCTCGGCCACTGCGGCGACCGCAGTCTTCGCCGAGCCGTTCACCCGAACGCTGCGCAGGATCTGTGGCAGCCGGGTCATGGCATCGGCTGCGAGGGCCGCGAGTGGCCGGCCCGATCGCCGGACGGCGTCGAGCACCTGCAACCCCGTCAGCATCCCGTCGCCGGTCGAGGCCAAGTCCCGGAAGATCACATGGCCGGACTGTTCCCCACCGAGCGAGAGTTCCCGGGCGTCGAGGGCTTCGAGCACGTACCGATCTCCAACCGCCGTCTCGACCACCTCGATGCCGGCCCGAGTCATCGCATGCCGAAAGCCAAGGTTGGTCATCACCGTCACCGCCACGGCATCGTTCGCAAGTCGGCCGCGTGCACGCAGGTCGAGCGCGCACAGCGCGATCAGCTCGTCGCCGTCGACGACGGCGCCGTTGTGGTCGACAGCGAGACAGCGGTCGGCATCACCGTCGAAGGCGAGCCCGACATCGGCCCCGTGCGCAATGACCGCCGCCTGCAGCGGCCCGAGATGGGTTGCGCCACCGTCCTCGTTGATGTTCACCCCGTCCGGAGTGTCGTGCAGGACGACGATCGACGCGCCGGTCCGGCCGAACACCTCCGCCGCAAGACCAGCGGCCGCACCGTTCGCACAGTCGAGGACGACTCGCAGACCGCGCAGCGAGCCCACCGTGCCGAGCAGGTGCTCGATGTAGCCGGCGGCAACGCCATGGGAGCCAGGGTCGACGATCGTGCCGACGCCAGCGCCGGTCGGACCACCGGTCGGACCGTTGCGCACCATGGCAGCGAGTTCCCCGGCGATCGCACGCTCGGTTTCGTCGCCCAGCTTGCGCCCCCCCGGCGCGAACAACTTGATCCCGTTGTCCGCGAACGGGTTGTGCGAGGCCGAGACCATCGCCCCTGCGGTGTGCTGCTGCGCGGCCGCCCAGGCAACCGCAGGTGTCGGCACGACCCCGAGTCGCTCGACCGCCCATCCCTGCGCTGCGAACCCGGCAGCGAGAGCCGACTCGAGCATCGGGCCCGAGCGCCGCGTGTCCCGTCCGATCACCACCCGGCGGCCGTCGAGGACACGGGCGGACGCGCGACCGAGAGCCAGGGCATGCTCGACCGTCAACTCCGAGTTCGCGACGCCGCGGACACCATCGGTGCCGAACGAGAGCGTCACGGGCGCCGCCGATCGCCCTTGGCGGTCAGCGCTTGGAGTACTGCGGGCGCTTACGAGCCTTCTTGAGGCCGTACTTCTTGGTCTCCTTCTTGCGGGCGTCCCGCGTGAGCAGACCAGCCTTCTTCAGCGACGCCCGCTTCTCCGGGTCGTGTTCGGCGATCGCACGAGCCAGGCCCATGCGCAGCGCTCCGGCCTGACCGGACACACCCCCGCCGTCCATCGTCACGTCGACGTCGAAGGATTCCGCCACCTCGGCCACGCGCATGGCCTCGGTTGCGATCATCACTTGAGTGGCGGTGGGGAAGTAGGCGGCAACGGCCCGGCCGTTGACCGTTACGACCCCTGAACCAGGGCGGAGTCGGACCCGAGCGACGGCTTCTTTACGGCGACCGGTGGACTGGACGAGGGGTGCGGGCACGGCAGCGACCTTCCGGCTCAACGGGCCTTGGCGTGGGACAGTTCGAGGACGACGGGCTGCTGGGCACCGTGCGGGTGCTCAGGGCCGGCGTAGACCTTTAGCTTGCGGATCATCTGGCGCCCGAGCGGGCCTTTGGGCAACATCCCACGCACCGAATCGCGCACCGCCTCGGTCGGCTTTGCCGCCATCTTCTGCGAGTAGGTCTGCGACTTCAGCCCGCCGGGATACCCGGAGTTCCGGTAGACCATCTTCACATCGGCCTTGCCCGAGGTGAGCACCACCTTGTCGGCGTTGACGATCACCACGTGGTCGCCGGTGTCGATGTGGGGTGCGAAGGTTGGCTTGTGCTTGCCCCGCAGGATGCGGGCCACCTCGGTGCACAGGCGACCGAGGACCAGGCCCTCGGCGTCGATCACGTGCCAGGCACGCGTGATCTCGCTGGCTTTCGGGGAGTACGTCGGCATCGTGGGTCGTCCTTCTCGGTGGCGGCACGTGCCTGCCACGGGAACCGGGGAAGGATAGGGGTCGGCCGACCGGACCGGCAAGGCGGTCCGGTCTCATTGCCCCAATAAGCGGCACGACCGTTGCTATGGCCCGTCGAGCACGACGATCGCCTCGGCCCGATTTCCGGTGTGGGTGAGGCTCACGTGCACCGCCACGACGCCGAGTTCGCCGGCACGGGCGGCCGCCGCGCCGTGAAGGACCAACGCCGGTCGGCCCGACGGTTCCCGCACCACCTCTACGTCCGCGAACCGGATCGTTCCGATCCCCCGACCGAGCGCCTTCATGGCTGCCTCTTTGGCGGCGAAGCGCGCAGCGAGTCGCTCGGTCCCGTTGCGGGCCTGGTCCGCGTAGGCGAGCTCTCCGGCCGTGAACAGACGAGAACGCAGCCCGGGTCGACGGGCGATCACCCGGCCGAACCGCTCGACGTCGACGGCATCGATGCCGATACCCACCGTGGCCATGCGCGCCGACCGTATCGGCCGGGGTCGCGCATAGGCTCCCCGCATGGTTGTGCCCGTGCCCCGTGACGCTCGCATCTTCGTCGCTGGTCACCGTGGACTGGTGGGCTCCGCGATCGTGCGCCGCCTAGAGGCCGAGGGGTTCAGCAACCTCCTGGTGGCCGCCCGGGATCAGCTCGACCTTCGGGATCAAGCGGCGGTGACGTACTGGTTCAAGGCGAACCGACCGGAGTACGTGTACCTGGTTGCCGGCACCGTGGGCGGCATCCTGGCGAACAGCACCCGTCCGGCAGAGTTCCTCTACGACAACATGATGATCCACGCGACCGTCGTCCACGCCTCGTACCAGTACGCGGTGCGCAAGCTGCTCTACCTCGGCTCGTCGTGCATCTACCCGCGCCATGCGCACCAGCCGATCACCGAAGACCAGCTCCTGACCGGCCCGCTCGAGCCGACCAACGAGGCCTACGCGCTCGCCAAGATCGCCGGCATCAAGTTGTGCCAGAGCTATCGACGCCAGTACGGCTGCGATTTCATCTCGGCGATGCCGACCAATCTGTACGGTCCGGGCGACAACTTCGATCTCACGTCGTCCCACGTATTGCCTGCGCTGATGCGGAAGTTCCACGACGCAAAGGTGGCGGGCCGCACGGAGGTGGAGGTGTGGGGAACCGGCTCGGCGATGCGGGAGTTCCTGCACGTCGACGACCTCGCCGATGCCTGCGTTTTTCTGATGGACCGCTACGAAGCGGACGAGCACATCAACGTCGGCTCGGGATACGACGTGGCTATCCGTACGTTGGCGGAACTCGTGCGCGAGGTCGTGCACCCCGACGCCCGCCTGGTGTTCGACACCTCGAAACCCGACGGGATGCCGAGGAAGCTGCTGGACTGCTCCCGCTTGACCACCCTCGGCTGGCAGCCCCGGATCGCACTCGCCGACGGGATCCGACGCACCTACGACTGGTTCCTCGGGCAGGACGCGGACGCGCTGCGCCTCACGACGACTCCGTAGCCGGCGGATAACCGACCTCCCACAGGCACAGGCCGTGCGCAGGAGCGACCGGGCCCGCAGCGGACCGGTCGCAGCTTCGCAGGATCGTGCGCATCTCGCCGGGAGAGCAGCGACCTCGGCCAACCTCGACCAGGGTTCCGACAATAGAGCGGACCATGTTGTGGCAGAAAGCGTTTGCCCGGATATCGAAGCGGAGCACCCCGTCAGGACCGATCGGCTCCCAGTGCGCTTCGAGCACGCGACGCACCAGCGACGCGGCCTCGCCCGTAGGACCTTTCGGCCTCCGGCAGAAACTGCTGAAGTCGTGTTCGCCTACAAAGGCATCGGAGGCCAGGCGCAGCAGATCGAGCTCGAGCGGATCGACGACGTGCCAGGCCGTCCGGGCCAGGAACGGGTCGGGCGTCTCCCGATTGAGGACCGTGTACCGATACCGGCGCCAACGGGCGGAAAACCGCGCGTCGAAGCCGTCGGGGGCCCACGAGGCGCTTCGGATCACGAGAGCGGGAGCGCAGAGCCGGTTGACGCTGCGCTGCACCCGAGCGAGATCCAGCAGCGCGGGCGGCGCCGGAAACGACACCACCTGGCCCCAGGCGTGGACGCCCGCATCGGTTCGACCGGCGCCGGTGAGGGCGACCGGGTGGCGGGCCACCCGCTCGATCGCCCCGCGCAGCGTGCCGGCCACGGTGATGACGCCCGGGTTCTCGGCGAAGCCGTGGAATGCAGCACCGTCGTAGGCGAGGAGAAGACGGGCGACGGGCACTGCCGCCGAGCCTACGGCGTTGCGCCCCACGCAGCGGCGGAAACGACGAAGGCCGACCCCTGAAGGGCCGGCCTCGTCGTCGGGGACCTTGATCCGGTCAGACCAATTCGATCCTGGCCATCGGCGCATTGTCACCGTGGCGAGGACCGAGCTTGTAGATCCGGGTGTACCCACCCGGACGTTCGGCGTACCGAGGCGCGATGTCGTTCACGAGCTTGTGGGTCATCTCGCGATCGCCGAGGTATCCCTGGATCTGGCGAAGCCGGTGGACGCGCGTCGGATCGCCCTCGGTCGCCTTCTTTCCCTTGGTGATGAGCTTCTCGGCGATCGGCCGCAGCGCCTTGGCCTTCGCCTCGGTGGTGACGATCGCCTCGGCGGCGAACAGCGACGCTGCGAGGTTCGCCATCATCAGACGCTGGTGTGCGGCGTCGCCGCCGAAACGGCGGGCTTTACGCGGGGTAGCAGGCATCGTGTCTCCTCGTCAGCCCCGGAGCGACAGGCCGCGCTCATCGAGCTTGGCCTTCACTTCGTCGAGCGACTTCTGTCCGAAGTTGGTGATGTTGAACAGGTCTTCCTCGGTCTTCGTGAGGAGTTCCCCGATGGAGTTGATTTGGGCGCGCTTGAGGCAATTCCTCGGCCGCTCCGAGAGGTCGAGGTCCTCGATCGGCAGGTCCAGATCGGGGGACGCCGACGCAACACCGGGCGCCTCACCGAGCTCGAGACCCTGCGGATGCTCGGAAAGACCGGCCACCAGGTCGGCAAGGGACCGCAGCGTGGCCCCAGCGGAGGCCAACGCCTCGCGCGGCGTGATCGACCCGTCGGTCTCAATGTCGAGCACGAGGCGGTCGAAGTTCGTCGACTGCTCGACCCGGGTGGGCTCGACTTCGAACGTGACGCGACGAATCGGCGAGAAGATCGCATCGATCGGGATGACCCCGATCGTGCGGTTCTGCACTTCGCGGTCCGCCGAGAGGTAGCCGCGACCACGCTCGACGGTGAGATCGACCGCAAGGCGCGCCTTTCCGTTCAAGGTGGCGATGTGGAGGTCCGGATTGAGGATCTCCACCTCGGACGGCGTACGGATGTCGCCCGCCGTGACCCGCGCCGGGCCGCGCACGTCCAGACGGATGATCACCGGGTCGTCCGTGGCCGAGGTGAGCACGATGTCCTTGAGGTTGAGGATGACGTCGGTGACGTCCTCCGTGACCCCGGCGATCGTGTCGAACTCGTGGAGCGCATCATCGAACCGCACGGTCGTGACGGCTACACCTGGGATCGACGACAGCAGCGTGCGCCGCAGCGAGTTCCCGATCGTGTGGCCGAAACCGGGTTCCAGCGGACCGATGGCGAACCGTTGCCGGTTTGCCTCTTCGTGGGAGACCGCCTCGATGATGGGACGTTGGATGACGAGCATCGGCTACCTCACTTCGAGTAGAGCTCGACGATGAGCTGCTCACGCACCGGCACGTCGATCTGGGCCCGGATCGGGAGCTCGCGCACGGTGACCTGCTTGCCACCGTCGCCACCATCGAGCCAGGCCGGGAGCTGGCGGTCGAGGGTGTCGATGTTGTTGCGGACGATGATCATCGCCCCGCCCTTGGGGGACAGGCTGACCACGTCGCCCTTCCGGAGCTGACAGCTCGGGATCGTCACCCGCTTACCATTGACCTTCACGTGCCCATGTCGCACGAGCTGGCGAGCCTGCGAACGGCTCGAGCCCCAGGAGGCTCGGAACGACACGTTGTCGAGGCGGGTCTCGAGCAGCATGAGCAGGTTCTCGCCGGTAACCCCCTGGCGACGAACCGCCTCGGCATAGGTCTTGCGGAACTGCTTTTCGAGGACGCCGTAGATGCGACGCGCCTTCTGCTTCTCCCGCAGCTGCGCGAGGTACTCCGACCCTTGGCTCCGGCGCGCCCGGCCGTGGTCTCCCGGCGGATAGGGCCGGCGCTCGATCGGGCACTTGGCGGTGTCGCACTTGGTGCCTTTGAGGAAGAGCTTCATGCGCTCGCGGCGGCACAGCTTGCAGACGGGACCGGTGTAGCGAGCCATGGCTCAGACCCTCCGACGCTTCGGCTGGCGGCAACCGTTGTGCGGTGCGGGGGTGACGTCCTTGATGCCGGCGATCTCGATCCCGGCGTTCTGGATCGACCGGATCGCCGTCTCCCGACCCGACCCCGGACCCTTGACGAGCACCTCGACCTTGCGAAGGCCGTGCTCCATCGCTGCCTTGGCGGCCTTCTCCGCGGCGAGCTGCGCCGCGAACGGGGTCGACTTGCGCGAGCCCTTGAACCCGACGTTGCCGGCCGACGCCCACGACAGCACGTTGCCCTCGGCGTCGGTGATCGACACGATCGTGTTGTTGAACGAGGACTTGATGTGCGCCACACCGTAGGTGACGTTCTTGCGTTCCTTCTTGCGGGGGCGACGGCCACCCGGCTTCGGCTTGGCCACGGCTACTTCCTCACAGCCTTCTTCTTGTTGGCGACGGTCTTCTTGGGACCCTTACGGGTCCGGGCGTTGGTGTGGGTGCGCTGGCCGCGCACGGGCAGGCCTTTGCGGTGCCGGATCCCCTGGTAGCAGCCGATCTCGATCTTCCGCCGGATGTCCTGTGCGACGTCGCGCCGGAGGTCGCCTTCGACCTTCAGGTTCGCGTCGACCCACCCTCGGATCCGGTTCACTTCCTCTTCGGTGAGGTTGCGCACCCGGGTGTTGGGGTCGATCCCGAGCGCAGCGCACAGCTGCTGCGCCGTCGTCCGACCGATGCCGTAGATGTAGGTGAGCGAGATCTCGAGCCGCTTTTCGCGGGGGATGTCGACACCGGAGATACGTGCCATACGTGCCTTCCTCAGCCCTGCCGCTGCTTGTGGCGCGGGTTCTCGCAGATGACCATCACGCGGCCGTGCCGGCGGATGACCTTGCATTTCTCACAGATCGCTTTGACGCTCGGTCGAACTTTCATCGCTGGCTCGCTCTGGTCGTGGTTGATCTCCCCGCAGTACGGGCCGAGGCCCGCAGCGAGGAACGTGGACTCGGGCCGGGAACGCGGAAGCGTGGCCGGTCACATGGCCGGGGGGCGAGCCTACTGCCGCTCGGTCGCGCAATCCACTCGCCGTTCATGGCCGGGTGAGGACCTCAGGCCCATGTTCGGTGATGGCCACCGTGTGCTCGCTGTGGGCCGACCACGAACCGTCGCTCGTTCGGACGGTCCAGCCGTCGCTCTCGGTGAACGTCGTGCCACCTCCCAGGGTGAACATCGGCTCGATAGCCAGCACGCTGCCCACCACCAACGGCCGGCCCTGCCCCGGTCGGCCTTCGTTGGGGACCGACGGCTCCTCGTGCATGGCCTGCCCGATTCCGTGTCCCCCGTAGTCCTCGACGATGCCGACGCCCCGGCGGGCCGCGACACTCGCAACCGCACAGCCGATGTCGCCGACGTGATTTCCTTCCCGCATCGCCGCTACCGCCGCAGCGAGCGCCTCCTCCACCGCGACGAGAAGTCGCTCCACGGATTCGGACACGCCGCCCACGGCAACGCTGAACGCCGCGTCACCGTGCCAACCGTCGACGACGGCTCCGCAGTCGATGCTGATGACGTCACCCTCGGCGAGGACCACGGTCGGCGACGGAATGCCGTGCACGACCACGTCGTTCACCGAGGCGCAGATCACTGCCGGGTAGCCGTAGTAGCCGAGGAAGTTGGAGGTCGCGCCTCGGCGTGCGAGTACCTCACGGGCCAGCGCGTCGAGCGCAGCGGTCGAGACACCGGGTCGCAGCGCGTGACGGAGCACCTCGTGCATCTCGGCGACGACGCGGCCGGCCCGGCGCATGACGCGCAACTCGTCGGCAGTCCGGGCGGTCACCGGCCGGAGCCCACCGGAACGACGAGCGACGATGCGAGGGCGGGTGCTGCTCACGAACGGGCGCTCCGCGACGTCTCGATCGCCGTGATCAGGCGACGCAGCACGTCGTTCGGGTTGCCCACCCCGTCGACGACGACGAGTTCGTCACGGTCACGGTAGAAGGCGATCAACGGGGTGGTCTGGCTCTCGTACAGATCGAGCCGTTGGTTGATCGCGTCCTCGGTGTCGTCGGCGCGCTGGACCACGTCGCCACCGCAGAAATCACAGATCCACGGGTTCGCCTCATGACCGGTGGCGGCGTAGATGTGCCCGCACACGTTGCACACGCGACGGGCGGCGAGGCGCTGCAGGACGAGGTCGCGCGGGACGTGGAGGTCGACGCACAGATCGATCGGCCGTGCTGCGGTGATGTCGACCAAGGCGGCCGCCTGGGGGACCGTTCGCGGGAATCCGTCGAGGATGTATCCCCGAGTCCGCGTGTCGTCCTTGCCGAGTCGATCGGCGACGACACCGATGATGACTTCGTCCGGGACGAGGCCACCGGTATCCATGATCGCCTTCGCCCGCCGCCCGAGCGGAGTTCCCTCGCGCACGGCCGCACGCAACATGTCACCGGTCGAGATGTGGGGAACCACGTAGTGCCGCGACAGGCGTACGCACTGCGTGCCCTTCCCCGCCCCTTGGCGCCCCAGCATGATCAGCCGGACGCCCGGTATCACTTGAGGAACCCCTCGTAGTTCCTCAGCATGAGCTGGCTGTCGATCTGCTTCATCGTCTCCAGCGTGACGCCGACCGCGATGAGCACCGTGGTGCCGCCGAAGGGGAACTGCCGGGTGCTGAAGATGATCTGCACGATCGACGGCAGGATGGCGATCGCTGCGATGAAGAGAGCCCCGGGGAGAGTGATCCGGTTCAGGATCTTGGCGAGGTAGCGCTCGGTCTGGGGACCGGGCCGGATCCCGGGAATGAAGCCACCCTGCTTGCGAATCTGGTCGGCCTGCTTCACCGGGTCGAAGGCGATCGCGTTGTAGAAGTAGGCGAAGCCCAGGATCATCAGGGCGAACAGGATGATGTGGACCCACGACGTGTAATCGAGGATGTAGTTGTCCACGAAGGTCTGCAACCAACTCCATTGCACGACGTTGGCGACCAGTGCCGGCAGCAGCAGCACCGACGAGGCGAAGATGATCGGGACCACCCCGGCCTGGTTGACCTTCAACGGGATGTAGGTGCTCTGCCCGCCGTACATGCGGCGACCCACGACCCGTTTCGCGAACTGTACGGGTATCCGGCGTTGCCCTTGCTCGATGAAGACGATCGCCACCAGGGTGAGGAGCGAGATGGCCACCAGCACGGTGAACGCGGCGAACTGCGATTCCTTCAGGATGGCGAAGTAGCTGAAGGGCAGCGAGGACACCACCGACGCGAGGATCATGATCGACATACCGTTTCCGATACCTCGCTGCGTGATGAGCTCGCCCATCCACATGAGCAGGCACGTGCCGGCGACCAGCGTCAGCACGCACAACAACACCCGGTTCAGCGGGAAGCCCGGGAGCAGGACGACCGTGGGTGCCTGCTGCCCACCGAGGAGCGAGGCGCCTGCGCCCCGACCGAACAGGAAGGTCAATCCGGTGGCCTGCAGAACGGCGATCCCGATCGTGAGATAGCGCGTCCACTGGGTGATCTTGCGCTGGCCGACCGCGCCTTGGTTCTGCCACTCCTCGAGCTTCGGGATCACGACACCGAGGATCTGCATGATGATCGACGAGGTGATGTACGGCATGATGCCGAGGGCGAAGATCGCGAACTGGCTGAGGGCGCCACCCGAGAACAGGTTGAGGAACCCGAGTGTGCCTTGCTGCTCGGCGGTGCGCTGCAGCTGCTTGAGCGCCAATTGGTCGATCCCGGGCACCGGGATATGCGCACCGATGCGGTACAGGACGACCATCAACAGCGTGAAGAGGATCTTGTTGCGGAGATCCGCCACCTTGAAGACGTTGGTCACGCTCGACAGCACGCCGGCTCCTTGGTCGCAGTCGGTGATCGGCGCCGGGGAAGCGGCGTCAGCGGTTCGTGAACTGGTTGCCCTTGGCGGGCGGACGGCCCGAGCCGTACGGCAAAGGCAGCCGCTCAACGGTACCGCCCGCGGCGGTAATGGCTGCGGCAGCGGCTTCGGAGAAGGCATGGGCGGTCACGTGCACCGAGCGGGTGATCTCGCCGCGCGCCAGGACCTTGATCAAGGCGCCCTTGTGCGTCAGGCCTTGCGCATGGAGTACGCCAGGGTCCACACGGTCCACCCCGGTGGCATCGATGGCGTCGAGGTTGATCGCCTGGTACTCGATGCGGAACGGGTTGTTGAACCCCTTCATCTTCGGCACGCGCTGCTTGATCGGCATCTGGCCGCCTTCGAACCCGCGCGCCACGGTGTTCCGGGCGTACTGGCCCTTGGTGCCTCGGCCGGCGGTCTTTCCACCCTTGCCACCGACGCCGCGCCCGACGCGCTTGCGGTTCTTCTTCGACCCCGGGGCCGGTGCCAATTCATCGATGCGCATCCTCAGCCCTCCGTCTCTTCGACCCTGACCAGGTGGGGAACCCGGTTGATCATCCCTCTGATCTCCGGGCGATCCGGCAGCACGTTCGAGTTGCCGATCCGACCGAGCCCGAGGGCCCGAAGCGTGCCGCGGGCCTTAGGCTTCGTGCCGATTCCGGAGCGCACCTGCGTCACCTTGAGCGACTTCTCGGCCATCAGCCCGACACCTCCGCCGCGTGACCGCCGCGTTGGGTTTCGCGGTAGGCGTTCAGCAGCCCCCGAGGTGTGAACTCCTCCGGCGACAGGCCACGCCGGCGCGCGACCTCGTCGGGCCGCTGCAAGTTGCGGAGGCCGGCGATCGTCGCCCGAGCCACGTTGATCGCGTTCGACGAACCGAGGGACTTGCAGAGTACGTCGTGGATGCCGGCCTCCTCGAGGATCGCTCGGGCAGCGCCACCGGCGATGACGCCAGTTCCCGGGGCAGCAGGCTTGAGCAGGACTCGCCCTGCACCGAGTTCCCCGTACACCGGGTGCGTAATGGTCGATCCGGCCAGGGCGACGCTGAAGAGGTTCTTCTTGGCCTCTTCCGTGCCCTTCTGGATCGCCGTGGGAACTTCCTTCGCCTTGCCGTAGCCGAGGCCGACGCGACCGGCGCCGTCGCCGACGACGACCAGCGCCGTGAAGGAGAAGCGACGACCGCCCTTGACCACCTTGGCGACACGGTTGATGGTGATGACCCGCGACTCGCGCAGACCACTCGGATCGGTGGTTGCCATCAGAACTCCAGTCCAGCGTCTCGGGCGGCCTGGGCTGCAGCGGCAACCCGGCCGTGATAGGCGAATCCGCCACGATCGAACACAACTTTCGTGACACCGGCGGCTTTGGCCCGCTCGGCCACCGCCGCACCGACAGCAGCAGCTGCTGCGGCGTTGCCCGTACCAGAGCTCTGGAGCGACTTCTCGTGTGTCGAGGCCGCGGCGAGGGTGCGGCCGACCGTGTCGTCGATCACTTGGGCGACCAGATGCTTGTTCGACCGGTACACCGCGAGCCGGGGCCGGTCGGGGGTGCCGACGATCTTCTTGCGGACCCGACGGTGACGTCGGATCCGGGCTTCGCGGCGCTCCTGGGCGTTGTTGCTCATCGTTCGGCCCTCGTCACTTCTTGCCGGTCTTGCCGGCCTTGCGCAGGATCTTCTCGCCGGCGTACTTGACGCCCTTGCCCTTGTAGGGCTCCGGCTTCCGCACGGCACGGATGTTGGCCGCAACCTGGCCGACCAACTCCTTGTCGATGCCGAGCACCGCAATGCGGGTGGGCTGCGGCACTTCGAAGGTGACGCCCTCCGGGGCTTGCACGATCACCGGGTGGCTGTACCCAAGGGCCAAGCGCAAGGTCGTCGGACCCTGCGCCTCCGCCCGGTAGCCGACTCCGACGATCTCGAGCTCCTTGCGGAACCCGGCGGTGACGCCGACGACCATGTTGTTCACGAGCGTGCGGCTGAGGCCGTGCAACGACCGGTTCTCGCGAGCGTCATCGGGCCGTTCGACCAGGAGCCGCCCGTCCTCGGCCCGCGCCGTGATGGCGCCAGGCAAGGTGCGGGACAACGTGCCCTTGGGCCCCTTGACCGTCACGGTGCCGTCGGCGACGGACACGTCTACGCCGCCGGGGATATCGATTGGGGATCTGCCGATGCGGGACATGTCGCTCCTCTCACCACACGTAGCAGAGGATCTCGCCGCCCATGCGGCGCTTGCGCGCCTCACGATCGGTCATGAGCCCCTGGCTGGTCGACAGCACGGCAACTCCGAGACCACCGAGCACTCGCGGGACGCTCTCGGCCTTCGTGTAAACGCGCAAGCCCGGCTTGGAAACCCGGCGCAGACCGCTGATGGTCCGGCTGCGGTCAGGCGTGTACTTCAGCTGGATCATGAGGCGCTGGCCGGGGCCGTCGCTCGAGTCGGCGACGGCATAGCCGGTGATGTAGCCCTCTTTGCGGAGGATCTCGGCGAGCGCAACCTTCTGCTTCGACGACGGCATCACGACTTCGTCGTGCATTGCGACGTTCGCATTGCGGATGCGGGTCAGCATGTCCGCGATCGGATCGGTCATGGTCATGACTTGAAGCCCTCCCTCACCAGCTCGCCTTGGTGACGCCCGGAACTTCGCCGGCGTGCGCCATCTCGCGCAGGCACAAGCGGCAGAGCCCGAACTTCCGGAACACGGCCCGCGGCCGGCCGCAACGCCGACAGCGGGTGTAGGCGCGCACCTTGTATTTCGGCTTGCGCTGGGACTTCTCGATGAGTGCCTTCTTGGCCATGTCGTTCCTCAGTACCTCAGCGCTTACTTCTTCTTCTTCGCAGCCGGCTTCTTCGCCGGGCCTGCGGCCGCCTTGGCCGGCTTGCCGGCCTTGCCACGCACCGGTCGCTTCTTGCGGACCTTGCGGGCAGCCCCGGTCGCATCCTTGACGAAGGGGAACCCGAACGCATCGAGCAGAGCCTTGCCATGGGCATCGGTGTCCGCCGTGGTCACGATGGTGATGTCCATGCCGCGGGCTTCGGTGACCTTGTCGTAGTCGATCTCCGGGAAGATCAGTTGTTCGCTCACCCCGAAGGTGTAGTTGCCACGGCCGTCGAAGCTGTGGGCCGGCAGACCTCGGAAGTCGCGGATCCGAGGGATCGAGACCGAGATCAACCGGTCGAGGAACTCCCACATCCGGTCTCCCCGGAGGGTCACCTTCGCGCCGATCGACTGCCCTTCGCGCAGCTTGAATCCGGCAATGGAGGTTCGCGCCTTGGTGACCACCGGCTTCTGGCCGGTGATGAGAGTGAGCTCTTTGAGCGCACCCTCGAGCAGGGACGGCTGCTGCGTCGCTCGGCCAACTCCCATGTTCACCACGATCTTTTCGAAACGCGGCACCTGCATGATGTTGGCCAGGCCGAGCGAGGTCTTCAGTTGCTCGCGGACCTCGTCCTGGTAGCGCGTCTTGAGACGCGGAATGGTGGTCGTGGTCATGAACCGAGCACCTCTCCCGTGCGCTTCGCGATCCGGACCTTGCGGTCGCCGTCGACCTTCGCCCCGACCCGGCTCGGCCGGCCCTTCGAAACGACTGCCACGTTCGATACGTCCAGCGGCATCAGCTTGTCGACGATGCCGGCTTGCTGCATCCCCGTGCGGCTCTTGGTGTGGCGCTTCGCAACGTTGATGCCCTCGACGATGACCTTGTTGCGCTTCGGGTACGCCTCCAGGACGGTGCCGGTCCGGCCCTTGTCCTTGCCCTGAAGGACGATTACCTCGTCACCCTTGCGAACCTTCATCACAACACCTCCGGGGCGAGCGAGACGATGCGCATGAAGCGCTTGTCGCGCAACTCACGTCCTACGGGCCCGAAGATTCGGGTGCCGCGGGGAGACTGGTCGTCCTTGATCAGCACGGCCGCGTTCTCGTCGAAGCGGATGTAGCTGCCGTCCGGACGGCGCTTCTCCTTCTTCGTGCGCACGACGACGCACTTCACGACGTCGCCCTTCTTCACGGCGGCGCCGGGGATCGCATCCTTGACCGTTGCGATGAAGATGTCGCCGATCGAGGCGTAGCGCCGACGGGTCCCGCCGAGCACCTTGATCACGAGCACCTCTCGGGCGCCGGAGTTGTCGGCGACCCGGAGTCGGGACTCCTGCTGGATCACTTGGCACGCTCCACGATCTCGACGATGCGCCAGCGCTTCAGCTTCGACAGGGGCCGGGTTTCCATCACCCGGACGCGGTCGCCGATGTTTGCGTCGTTGGACTCGTCGTGTGCGTACAGCTTCTTCGTACGCAACACGAACTTTGCGTACTTCGGATGGCGCACCCGTTCGACCACGGCCACTACGGCGGTCTGGTCCATCTTGTTGGACACGACGGTTCCCTCGCGAACCTTGCGGGCCTTGCGGCCCTCCGTCGCCGTCTCGTCAGCCATCACTTCGTCCCCCCGGCCTCGGCCGCAGCGATCTCCCGGCGGCGGATGTAGGTGTTCAGCCGGGCGATGTCCCGGCGGGCCTTGCGGAGCTCGGCGTTGTTCTCCAACTGGCCGACGGCGGATTGGAACCGGAGTTTGAAGGCCTTGTCCTTCGCCTCGGCGAGCTGGTTCACGAGCGCCGACAGCTCGAGCTCGACGAGTTCAGCATTGCGCTTGCTCTTGGCGCCCATACTCAGATCGCCTCCTGCTGGGTGATGACCCGAGCCTTCATCGGGAGCTTCGCGATCGCGCGCTCCATGGCGGCTTTCGCGGTCTCCTCGTTCGGGAAGGACAGCTCGAACAGGATGCGTCCGGGCTTGACGACGGCCACCCAGAACTCGGGGTTGCCCTTGCCTGACCCCATTCGGGTCTCGGCCGGCTTCTTCGTGACCGGCTTGTCCGGGAACACGTTGATCCACACCTTGCCGCCACGCTTGATGTGGCGGGTCATGGCGATACGGGCAGCCTCGATCTGGCGGGCGGTGAGCCAGCCTGGCTCCAACGCCTGGATGCCGTACTGGCCGAAGGCCAGATCGGTAGCGCCCTTCGACTCACCCTTCATGCGACCGCGATGGGTCTTGCGGTGCTTGACACGACGGGGCATCAACATGGTCAGTCCTCCCCCATCCGGAAGTGGGGTGTCTCGTGCGCCTGGCGTGTGCGGCGCTCGATCTCCTCCTCCTCGGCGAGGAGCTTCTCGATCTCGGGATCGGCCTCCTTGAGCAACGGCGCCGCCTCGGCGAACTCGCCGGCTGCGGCCGGAGCGGCCTCCTCGACCTTGCGCCGACCGGCCGATGACACGACGCGGCGACCGCCACCGGACGTCTCGCCGACCGCCATCGCCGCCTCACGGGTGACCTTGTCCTCGCTCACCGCTTTGTACGGGAGGATGTCGCCCTTGTAGATCCAAACCTTGACCCCGATACGCCCGTACGTGGTCTTGGCCTCGCGGAACCCGTAGTCGATATCCGCCCGGAGGGTGTGCAACGGGACGCGGCCCTCGCGGTACCACTCGGTGCGGCTCATCTCGGCACCACCGAGACGACCCGAGCACTGGACCCGGATCCCCTGCGCGCCCGCCTTCTGTGCGTTCTGGACGGCCCGCTTCATGGCCCGGCGGAACGCGATGCGTCCGGCGAGCTGGTCGGCGACACCCTGGGCGATCAGCGCCGCGTCGAGTTCGGGCTGCTTGATCTCTTCGATGTTCAGCTGCACCTTGACGTTGCCCGTGATCCGGGTCAGCCCCTTGCGGAGCTCCTCGGCCTGCTGGCCCCGCTTGCCGATGACGATGCCCGGCCGTGCGGTACGAACGTCTACACGGAGCTTGTCGCGGGTTCGCTCGACCTCGATGCGAGAGATCGCCGCCGTGGGAAGCGTGCGCATGATGAAGTCCCGGATCTTCCAGTCCTCGATCAGGTAGTCCTTGTACTCCTTGTCGGAGAACCAGCGGGACTTCCAGTCGGTGGTGACCCCGAGGCGGAAGCCGTACGGATTGACCTTCTGACCCATCAGGCGTCCTCTCCCTTGGCAGGGGCGTCGGCGGGCGCGTCCGCCGCCGTCTCACCCTTCGCCGCTGCTGCAGCGGCTCGGCTCCGCGCCACACGCTCGCGACGACTCGCCGCCTGGGCGGCAGCCGTGCGGCCGCGGCGACCCGAGCTCTCCTCGGCTCGACGGCGCTGCTCGAGCGCAGCATCCGGCAGGCGGTCGACGACAACGGTGATGTGGCACGTGCGCTTTCGGATCCGGAACCCTCGCCCACGGGCTCTGGGCCGGAACCGCTTCAGCGTCGGGCCCTCGTCGGCGAAGCACGCCCGCACGAAGAGCTCCTCAGGATCCTGCGAATCGTTGTGCTGGGCATTGGCCACGGCGGAGGCGAGACACTTGCGGATCACGTAGGCGACGTCGCGCTCGGTGAGTTGCAGGACCTCGTCGGCCGACCGGACGTCGAGACCGCGGATCAGATTGAGCACCTCGCGGGCTTTGTACGCCGACACCCGGCTATAGCGAACCTTGGCCCGGGTCCCGACGTTCGGGTTGGCCTTGGTTGCGCCTTCGTTGGTCTTGGGGCCCGTCATCGCCGGCCGCCCTTCGCGCCCTTCTCCTGCCCGGCGTGATACTTGAAGGTACGCGTCGGGGAGAACTCGCCGAGCTTGTGGCCCACCATCGACTCGGTGACGTACACCGGGATGTGCTTGCGGCCGTCGTGCACCGCAATGGTGTGACCGACCATCTCGGGAATGACCGTGGATCGGCGGGACCAGGTCTTCACGACCTTGCGTTCGTTGGCTGCGTTCAGCGCGTCCACCTTCTTCAGCAGGTGGTCGTCGACGAACGGACCCTTCTTCAGGCTGCGTGCCATGACCGTTTACCTCCGGCCCTTGCCGGAGCGGCGCCGGCGGACGATGAGCGAGTTCGAGGCCTTCTTCTTCGCGCGGGTGCGACCCTCGGGCTTGCCCCAGGGCGACACGGGGTGCCGGCCACCGGACGTCTTGCCTTCGCCGCCGCCATGGGGGTGATCCACCGGGTTCATCGCCACGCCACGGCTCTGGGGGCGCACACCCTTCCAGCGATTGCGGCCCGCTTTGCCGATCTTGAGAAGCTCGTGCTCGGCGTTGCCCACCTCGCCGACCGTGGCCCGGCAATCGATCGGAACGCGCCGCATCTCGGTGGAGGGCAGACGCAACGTGGCGTAGTCCCCTTCCTTGGCGACCAACTGCACCGCAGATCCGGCGGATCGGCCGAGCTTCCCGCCTTGGCCCGGGCGCAGTTCGATGTTGTGCACCGTCGTGCCCACCGGGATGTACCGAAGGGGCATTGCGTTGCCCGGCTTGATGTCGGCACCCTGGCCGCTCTCGACGTGATCGCCGACCGAGAGCCCGCGAGGAGCGAGGATGTACGCCTTCTCACCGTCGGCGTAGTGCAACAACGCAATCCGGCAGGTGCGGTTCGGGTCGTACTCGATCGACGCCACCTTGGCGGTCACCCCGTCCTTGCGGCGCTTGAAGTCGACCAACCGGTACTGGCGCTTGTGGCCGCCGCCCTTGTGGCGTGCGGTCTTACGACCGTAGGCGTTACGCCCACCGGTCTTGGGCCTGGGAGCGAGCAGGGCTTTCTCGGGACGGTCGGTCGTGACCTCGGAGAAATCCGAGGACGTCTGGAACCGACGTCCGGCACTCGTCGGGCGGCGCTTGCGGAGAGCCATCGTGTCCTCGCCTAGCTCTGGAACAGGTCGATGCGGGTGTCACCGGCAAGGGTGACGATCGCCCGCTTGGTATCGGACGTGGTGCCCGGCCGGTTCGAGCGCCGGGCCCGGGTCTTCTTGCCCTTACGGTTGAGCGTGTTGACCTTGGCAACCTTCACGCCGAAGATCGACTCGATCGCATCGCTGATCTCGGGCTTCGACGCCGACGGGTGCACGACGAACGTGTACACGTTGGCCTCCTGCAGCCCGTAGCTCTTCTCGCTCACCACCGGGGCGAGGATGATGTCCCGCGGGTCTTTCACGCCTCGTCCTCCTGGCTCTGCGCGGCGAGCGCTGCTCGCCGCCGGCTGACGGCACCGGCCGAGGCCGGCGGCACCGTGGCCTGCGAAAACACGATCCACGAGGCACAGAGGACGTCGTAGGCGTTCAGCTCGCTCGACAGGATCACCTGCACCTCGGGCAGGTTGCGGAAACTGCGGATCGTGACCTCGTCGTCCCGATCGACGACGACGAGCGTCCGACCCTCCGCCCCGAGTGCGGCGAGCGCAGCGGCGGCCGACTTCGTCGAGGGGGTGTCCCAACCCCAGCCGTCCACCACGATGACGCGACCTTCAGCAGTGCGATCGCTCAGGGCCGAGGCCAGTGCGAGCCGGATCATCTTCTTCGGGGTGCGCTGCTCGTACGAGCGCGGCTTGGGCCCGAGGGCGACGCCGCCGCCGGACCAGTGCGGCGCTCGGGTGGAGCCCTGCCGGGCGTTGCCGGTGCCCTTCTGCTTGTAGGGCTTCTTGCCACCGCCGGAAACCTCAGCCCGCGTCTTCGTGGATTGGGTGCCCGCACGTCGCTTCGCCAGCTGGGCGGTGACCACCTGATGCATCACCGGGACGTTCGGCTGGACGCCGAACAACGTGTCGGGCAGTTCGACGGAGCCGGTCTCGGCTCCAGCCGTGGAGCGAAGGGCGACTGAGGGCATCACTTGCCTCCCTTGACAGCGTTGCGAACGACCACGACACCGCCGTTCGGTCCGGGAACGGAGCCCTTGACCAGGAGGAGGTCGCGCTCCGCGTCGGCCTCGACGACCTCGAGGTTCAACGTGGTGACCTGCTCGTTGCCGGTCTGGCCAGCCATCCGGAGCCCCTTGAACACGCGCCCCGGGAACGAGCACGACCCGACCGATCCCGGCGAGCGGTGCATCTTGTGGTTGCCGTGGCTGGCGCCCTGGCCGCTGAAGTTGTGCCGCTTCATCGCCCCGGCCCAGCCCTTACCACGGCTCACCGCCGTGACGTCGACCTTCTGGCCCTTGGCGAGGACTTCGACGGTGATCTCCTGGCCCACCTCGAAGCCGTCGACGGAGTCGAGACGGACTTCGACGAGGTTGGTTCCGGGATCGACACCCGCCCGCTCGAAGTGGCCACGCTCCGGCTTGTTCAGCTTCCGAGGATCACGCCGGCCATAGGTGACCTGGAGTGCGGTGTAGCCGTCGCGCTCGGTGGTGCGGACCTGGACGATGCGCATCGGCTGGACCTTGAGCACGGTGACGGGGATGACGCGGTTCTGGTCGTCCCACACCTGGGTCATGCCGACTTTCTCGCCGACGATCGCGGTCTTCGCCATAGGGGGAACCTCTGGCTCGGGGCTCGGGCGGGCGCCCTCGCCGTGACATGGTCATGCGGGTCCACCGACGGCACGCCGACGACAGACCGGGGATCGAGCGCCGTGAGGTCCCCGGCGAGCCGGGCACACACGGACGAGTCGTACCCAGAGGCTCCGGGCACGGCTGGAGGACTCTAGCGGCACGCGCCCCGGGTCGCCAACGCGGGTGGTGCACGAGGATCGGAGCGAGGCCCGGGCGCCAGCCGAGCGCGACACTGCTGACGATGTCGGTGCGCCTCGATCGCCTGCTCGCCAACAACGGGCTCGGCTCGCGGAGCGAGGTCCGTTCGCTGCTGCGCAGCGGCCGGGTGACCGTGGACGGTACCGAAGTGCGCCACGGCGAGGTCCGTCTCGACGAGCGGGAGTCCCGCATGGTCGAGGTCGACGGTGCAGCGCTCGAGTTCCTCGACGGCTTGCTCCTGGCTCTCCACAAGCCGGTCGGCGTCGTATGCTCCCATGCCGGAGCGGAAGGCCCTCCGGTCTACGGGCTGCTGCCCGAGCGGTGGATGGCCCGCCGACCTCGACCCGAGGCCATCGGGCGTCTCGACCGCGACTCGAGTGGACTCCTGCTCGTGACGGACCGCCACGAGTTGGTTCACCGCCTCGGCGCTCCCGGTCGAGAGGTTCCCAAGCGCTATGTCGTCACTCTGTCCCGACCGGTGACCGACCCTGCCGCGATCATCGCGGTGTTCGGGGCAGGGTCGCTGGTCCTCGACGGCGCTCCGTGTCGGCCGGCGCAGGTGGCGGGGGACCCGACGGACCCGACCAGGTTCGAGGTCGTCCTCACCGAGGGTCGGCACCGTCAGGTGCGGCGGATGTTCTCCGCCTGCGGGCACGACGTCGTTGCGCTCCACCGGACGGCGGTCGGGCCGTACGAGCTCGGCGGGCTCGAACCGGGCAAATGGAGGATCGAGTCGTCCCCGGCCTGAGCGATGTCAGACCGGGGACGCCGCCTCCGGCGGCTCGACGGGCAGGCGGAGGACGACGGTGGTTCCGGCGCCCGGGGAGCTCGACAAGGTTGCCGTCCCGCCGTGGGCCGCAACAACGGAGTGTGCCACCGCCAACCCGAGCCCACTACCTCCCCGATGCCGGGACCGTCCCGGATCACCCCGGAAGAACCGGTCGAAGGCCTTCGATGCGACCTCGGAGGTCATTCCCGAACCTTCGTCCGCCACGCTGAGCATCGCTCCGTCGGCCTGCGGGCTCACGGCGACCGATACCGGGACACGCCCCTCGGTGTGCACCAGCGCGTTGGCGACCACCGCACCGACCGCTTGGCGCAGCAACGCCTCGTCTCCGGTCACGATGACTGCGTCGGGCGCGTCGAGGCGGATGGGGCGCTCGGGTTGCACGGCGCGGGCGTCGCTCACGGCGTCTCGAGCAATCGCCGAGAGGTCGACCGGAGCGGCCTCGAGCGGCCGCCCGAGATCGAGCCGGGCCAGGCGCAGGAGATCCTCGACGAGTCCGTTCATCCGCGCCGCCTCCTGCCCGATGCGCCGGAGTGCGTCGCGCTGCGACGGCTCGTCGTCGAGACCTCCGGCCCGGTAGAGATCCACGTATCCCCGGATCGACGTGAGCGGTGTGCGCAGCTCGTGGGACGCGTCGGCAACGAACTGCCGCAAGCGGTCGTCGGACTGCTGACGGGCGTCGAGCATCGCGTTCAGGGCGCGAGCGAGCTGCCCGGCCTCGGTACCGCTCGGGCCCTCTGGGACTCGTCGACCGGTCTCTCCCCCGGCGATGGCCACTGCGGCCTCGGTCATGGTGCGCAGCGGGCGGACGCCGAGCCGCATCACCCACCAGACGACGAGGCCGACCACGGCGAGCACGACAGCGCCGACCGCAGCAATGGTCGCGAGCAGTTCGTCGAAGGTCTGCTCGGCGCGGTCGAGCGAGAGACCCACCACCAGGAAGGTGCCGTCCCGCCGGCTGAAGGCTGTCACCCGGTACCGGGTGTCTCCGTCCGACGCATCGACGGTCCACGGGCGGGCAGCGGGCCCGAGGCCGGCACCCGGTCCTCCCCCGGGTCCGCCCCCCGGTCCGGGCTGCGGTCCGGTCGCCACCGAAGGTGGCGCCTCGACCGGCACGACCGGGACCCGGTCGGTGACATCGACGAGCCGGACGACGGGGGCGGCCTCGGGCTGCAGGCTGCGTTCGACGAGAGGTTGGAGGTTGCCGTCCGTGCCGAGCAATCCGACGTAGAACTCCGACGGACCGCCCGGGACGCGACGCTGGTCCGCCGGTCGCTGGTCGGCGGACCGCTGGTCCGCCGCCAGGCTCCGGTTGACGAACAGCCGGGTGGCCGGCACCGCGTTCGCGAGTTGCCGGTCCACTTGCCGGACGATCTCGTCGTATTGCAGCCGGGCCACGACGTAGCCCCCGAGCCCGACGGCGACCAGCAAGATGGCCAGGGCGACGAGCAGACGGGCCCGGAGCGATAGGGCACCCCGCGTCGGCATCTCAGCCCGGGACCCGGATCGAGTACCCGACGCCCCGGACGGTGTGGATCAACCGAGGTTCGGTGGTGTCGACCTTGCGACGCAGGTAGCTGATGAAGGTCTCGACGATGGCCGGATCACCTTCGAAGTCGTAGTCCCAGACATGGTCGAGGATCTGAGCCCGCGTGAGGACACGACCCGAGTTGGTGAGGAGGTACCGCAGCAACTCGTACTCGGTGCGCGACAGGTGCACCTCACGGCCGGCTTTGCTGACCACTCGAGCCTCGTCGTCCATAGTGAGGTCCCCGCAGCCGAGAACCGCACGCTGCTCGCCGAGACCAGCCCGGCGAAGGACGGCGCCCACCCGTGCGAGCAGTTCCTCGATGGAGAACGGCTTCGGTACGTAGTCGTCTCCACCGATGGTGAGCCCGCGCACGCGGTCCTCGGTGGCATCGCGAGCGGACAGGAACAACACCGGCTGGCGATGGCCGTCGCTTCGCATCCGACGCAGCACCTCGAAGCCATCGAGATCGGGCAGCATCACGTCGAGGACCACGACGTCGGGTCCGAACGCCTGGAGTTGTCGCAGCGCCTCGAACCCACCGGAGGCCGTCGCCGTCTCCATTCCCTGTAGCCGCAGCGCAGACGCAACGAGGAACGAGATGTTGTCCTCGTCGTCGACGACGAGGGCCCGCAGCGCCTTGGTCATCCTGATCAGGCTATCGACGGTGGCTGGGAACCTCCTGGGAGGATCCTGCGTCGGAGGTGTACCCGGACGGGATCAGGGATACCGCTTCGCCAGCCACTCGGCCACGATGGCCATGGCCTCGGGCCGGTGACCCTCCAGGTAGTGGGGAGCCCCGATCATCTCCACGTAGCTGTTGTCGGCGGCCCCCGACGCAGCGGAGATCGCCCGGGCCTCGTGGAGGCGGATCTCGGTGTCGGCCGTCGGGTGGACCAGCAACGTCGGCACGGTGATCGCCGGCATCGTGTCGGCCAAACGGGCATGACTCGACAGGCCCGACCACGTCGAGAGCCAACCCCGGGCGGTCATCGTGCGAGACAGCCCACCGCGGCCGTAGTTCGCGTCGAGCGGATCCGGGAACGCGAACAGGCTGCCCATCGGACGTTCGTCGGGATCGATCGACAGGTCGAGATAGGCCGGATTGGCGAGCGTCCGGTAGATCACCATGTACTTCATCGACACCGCCCGGGCCCGCAGGTAGCGCCACCCGGCGGGATCGAATGCCTTGTCGACCGCGCCGGACCGCTGGCGTGCCTGCTCGGCCTCGGCCAGGGACGCCTTCGCGACCGCGTCGAGACGGGCGACCCGGTCACGCTGGGCGGCTCGGTATCGAGCAAGCCAGTCGCGGTCGTACGTGCACGGCTCGGGCCAGGGGCGCCAGCCGTTGTCGGGGTTGTACATGTCGAGTTCGGGAACGACGCTGAACGGGTCGTGCTCATCGGCCACGGACGGATCGATCGTGTTCATCATGAACACGCCTTCCCCGGGGTGAGCGGCCATCCCGACCCAGCCGTCTCCCAGGTTCCGCTCGGCCTGCGCGAGCGCCATGAGCGACCCGCCACCGGAGTTGCCGAGCAGCACGACGGCCTCCGCACCGCGACGGCGGACCTCGGCCACCACGGCCTCCACGTCGGTGACGAGCGCCTCGTGGAGGCAGTCCGTGTCGTTGTTCAGATAGCGCGTGCCGAACCCGAGGACGGCGTAGCCGGCTGCGGCGAGCAAGGGGCAGGCGTAATGGACGCTGAAGTCACCCCGGGGGTGCGACAGGATCACGGCCGTCTTCCACGGCTTGCCACCGGGCGGGGTCCACAGCAGACCGCGCACGAGTGCCCCGTCGCTCGTCACGATCCGGATCGACTCCCGTGGGATGTCGACCGGCGGCGCATCCTGCGGCAGCGGCCAGTAGCTGAGCCCGGCGGGCCGGCGGCCTCCGAGATGGACGTCGAGGTTCTCCACGGCCGTGGAGTCTGCCCTATCGGGCGATCACCCTGGATCGGACCGAAAGTTGACGAAACCGGAGGCCAGCACGGCCGATACGGCCTGTCGTGCCGGAATCCGACGTCGCCGCATGGCGAACCAGCGGTGGGTACGACGGCACGGACCGTCGGGCCGCACCGCGGGTGCGCGTCGACACGCCGACCACTTTTGCGCTCATCAGCGCACCGAGTATCTGGAAGACCTGCTGGTTGATCGACGCCTCGGTCGGCGGCCTGCGCCTGCGGTCGCTGCCGCAGATCGCGCCGCCGATCGGGAGCCGGCTCATGGTCCGCTGGCCGTTCCGTACGGGCGCAGCGCTGACGCCGACCGCCTGGGTGATCGGCGAGATCGTCCGCCACCAGGACGTCGACACGACGCTTCCGTTATGCGACGCCGGACTGCGGGTCGACCTCGCGTCGGGCGGGTTGACGTCGTGGTTTCCCCGAGCCGTCGCCGCCCTGCAGGCCCTCAACGACTGACGAGCGTCGGTCAGATGGCGCGGCCCGGCCGACCCGGGCCCTCGACGTCGTTGCCTTGCATGTCGGCATTCGGCCGAGCCCGGGCCATCAGGTCGGCGATGACCGGGGTGAGCTCCCCGGGCTCGAGCGACTGCGTGGCCTCGGGGCCTTTGTGCCACATTTCGGCGATCGCCAACCGGTCGCCGGCGACCTGGAACACGCGACCGGTGACGTTGCGCGACAGCGGGCTCGCCAACCAGGCGCCGATCGGTGCGATCCACTGCGGACCCCGGGCCTCGCGCTCGGCGTCGGTGGGCGCCTCCCGGCGCAACGGTTCGGTGAGCCGCGTGAGCGCGCCCGGGGAGATGCAGTTCACGGTGACCCCGTACCGGTACACCTCCTGCGCTGCGATGATCGTGAACGCAGCGATCCCGGCCTTGGCGGCGCCGTAGTTCGTCTGCCCCGGATTGCCGTAGATGCCCGATACCGAGGTGGTCGTGATGATCCGGGCGTCGACCGTCTTGCCCGCCTTGTGCTGCTCTCGCCAGTAGGCCGTGGCCCACCGGGCCGGGGCGAAGGTGCCCTTCAGGTGGACCTTGACCACGGCGTCCCACTCGGCCTCGGTCATGTTCGCGAGCACCCGGTCGCGCAGGATCCCGGCGTTGAGCAGCAGCACATGAAGGTCACCGAAGGTGCTGATGGCCTGGTTGACCATCCGCTGGGCCCCCTCCCAGTCCGAGACGTCGTCGCCGTTGACGACGGCTTCGCCGCCCATCCCCCGGATCTCCTCGACCACCTGCTGGGCAGGGGTCATATCCGTGCCCTCCCCGTCGGGCGCACCACCAAGGTCGTTGACGATGACCTTCGCACCTTCCCGAGCCAGCAGCAGGGCATGTTCGCGGCCGATGCCCCGACCGGCCCCCGTCACGATTGCCACGCGTCCTTCACAGATCCCCATGGCGCCGGACCCTAGCGAGCCGACCGCTTGCGGCGCAGCAGCACCTCCTGGGCGACGGTCGCCACGTGGACGCCCGACGCGGTCAACACGTTCCCGGTCGTGAGTCCGCGCCCGCCGGTGAGACCGTGCGAGGCCATGTCAAACCAGTGCCACTCGTCGACTCGGCTGGGCCGGTGGAACCACACGGCATGGTCGAGGCTGGCCCCCATGAACCGGTCGCGGTCGACCACCCGCTCTCCCGTTGCGTCCGGATGACTCGAGCGGGCGGCCGAGGTGGGTGCTGCGTCGGACATGAACGCGAGCCCGCAGGCTTGGAGCACCGGGTCGTCGCCGAGGTCGGCGCGCAGCCGGATCCAGTGCGCCGCCCATCCCGTCCGGGCCGTTGCTGCCCGGCGATCGAGCAGCCGACCCCAACCGGTGTCGTCGAGGTCCGGTGCATCGGGCGAGGGGACGTCGGCCGGAAGCGTCGCCAATTGCACGTCGGCTTCGGGCTCCGGCATCTGGAACGACACCGAGAGGTTCAAGATCGCGCCCGAGGACTGCCGAGCCACCACTGCCCGGGTGCTGAACGAACCGCCGTCGCGGAGGCGCTCGACTTCGTAGCGGATCGGCTCGTTCGGCGTGCCCGGCCGGATGAAGTAGGCATGCAGCGAGTGCACGGGGCGGTCGACCGGCACGGTGTGTGCGGCCGCCCGCAGGCCCTGGGCGAGCACCTGTCCGCCGAACAGGCGCACCACCCAGGGGTACTGCACGGCCAGTCCCACCCAGGTGTCCGGCCCGTGCGGCTCGAGCTCGAGCAACTCCGCGAACGAGACGTCCTGGATGCGGAGCGGACCGGACCGAGGCAGGCTCACGTCGGGGGGACCGCCCGGCGCCGGGGGACGATCGCCGGATCGCCGGGCCGGTACAGCTCGTGCGCCCTACGCCAGCTGGCGAAGGCCGCCAGGATGTGGGGCGGGTCGCCGTGGATCTCGAGGAACCCACCGTTGAACTCCCGCGTGTCGAAGTACGCCGCGTCGACGCCGTCGGCGTACAACCGGCAGGCCGGTTCGAACCCGAGGTCGATCAGCCGCTGGTACTCGGCTTCGAAGTCGTTCACCAGCACGGCCATGTGGTGGTAGCCCTCCTGGCCGGCGGCGTACATGTCCCGGTAGATCGACGGGGTGTCGTCGTGCTGCACGATGAACTGGATCATCGTGTCGCCGAGGTAGCCGAAGGCGTAGGAGACATCGGCCTCCTGGTCGGTACCGCGGTACATGAAGCGGTCGCACCGGTGATGGTGGGTGATGTGGAACGGCCCGGCGCCGAGCACGCGATTCCAGTGGTGGATCGCCTGCTCGAGATCGTTGACGAAATACGCCTGCTGGAACAGCGGGTACTGGGTGAGCAGTTTCATGGTTCGGTTCCCCCGGGTGCCTACCGGCCTCCCCGTGGGCCGGACCGTCGGACCCTACTTCTACAGGCCCCGATCGACCTCGCCCGAAACGCCCCAGCCCCTGCTTGCGCGCCAGCGCGAGTGAGGGCCTAGACGTCTTGCAACGCCAGGCCCCCAGCCGTCACCTCGATCCGAATGCCGCGGCCCCGAAGGGACAGGCGTCCCCGGGGCGGGTCACCTCACTGGATCTTGATCTCGATATCGACGCCCGCAGGCAGATCGAGCCGCTGGAGAGAATCCACCGTTTTCGGCGACGGGTCGACGATGTCGATCAGCCGCTTGTGGATCCGCATCTCGAAGTGCTCGCGTGAGTCCTTGTCCTTGTGGGGCGAGCGGATGACGGTGTAGCGGTGCTTGTCCGTCGGCAACGGGATCGGCCCGCGAATGGTCGCGTTGGTTCGAGCCGCCGTCTCGACGATCTTTCGCGTCGAGGTGTCGATGATCTCGTGGTCGTAGGCCTTGAGCCGGATTCGGAGCGTTTGTGCCATGTCGTTCAGTCCGTTCCGCTCACTTGATGATCTTGGTGACGCGGCCGGCGCCCACGGTACGACCACCCTCGCGGATCGCGAACCGCAGACCCTCGTCCATCGCGATCGGCTTCCCCAACT
>Ga0169931_10000056_pt1 | contig 148285 bp, 120 predicted proteins | sample Kivu_15m_20L_FD_129675 | JGI IMG/M metagenome (GOLD analysis project Ga0169931, IMG submission 129675) | Freshwater microbial communities from Lake Kivu, Western Province, Rwanda to study Microbial Dark Matter (Phase II) - Kivu_15m_20L... | ecosystem: Environmental > Aquatic > Freshwater >... | reverse complement strand
GCTTATTTAAAGCAAGAAGGGCGAACGACGGGACTCGAACCCGCGACAGCCAGATCCACAATCTGGAGCTCTACCAACTGAGCTACGTCCGCCACGAAACTTTATCAAATATTAAACAGTATCCGCTGTTTTATGGCAAGAGCGAAGAATTGCGATACCCACGATAAGGATGAGAATTGTTTGAAATAGGGGCTCTGCATCTTTTGGGGGATAGAGGTTGAAGGTTAAAGGTCTGGGAATTGCACTCATAAGGGCAAGAACTTTACCCGTGTACCAGCTACATAAAGGGGATAGAAAAGGGATAAACATGGATAGAATACATAAAAATAGAGTTGGCAACATCAGGGGGGGGAAGATCAGATTGGTAATTAAGGCCAAGGGAGGAAAGCTATGGATATGGAGTAAAATATAGGGCAAAGTGACAAAGGTTACGGCTAAATTTAGGCTCAGGAGATTGCAAAAAAATTTTTTACAAAGATTTTTACTCTGGGGGATCAAATAAAAAGATTTTTTCACAAAACGGGACTCAAGGAAAGCATTTATTTTTTTGCTGTAAAAGAGGATGCCAAAGGTGGCTAAAAAACTCAGAGCTGAGCCGATCTGAAAGCTCTTTTCGGAAAGGAGCAAAAAGACGAGTATAAAAGACAAATAAAAGGTGTTTTTAGGATGCTGAAATCTTTTGCATAGAGGGGCGAGAAGGGTCAAAAATATAGAGAGAAAGCTGCGCAAAACAGAGCTGGATAGCTGGACAACTAAAACATATCCGCTGGCTATTAAAATCAAAAAAACTAAGGTAAAGCGCCCTTTGGATAATCGGGATAATAACAGATCAAAGGTCGAAAGAATCGATTGAAAGTGAAAACCCGATATGGCTAAAAGATGACTAAGCCCCAGAGATCGAAACAAAAAGCCTAAAGATACACCGGGAGATTTGCCCAGCAGAAACGTTTTATAAAAAAGGGCGATATCACTTGAGTAAAGCGCGTCTATTCTCTGTTCAAGCCCCTTTTGCAGCGGGGCAAAAAAGGGGGATATATCCAACGGTTTTAAAGGGGAATAGTGGTAAAAAAGCCCCATAAGAGCTGACAGAAGAAATAGGACCGGGTGCATGCAGGCGATCGGTGTGACTAAAAAAACAACCAGAGCTTTATTTGACCAATCTAGGTGGGTTAAAAGGGGGCAAAAGAGAATGCCTAGGGCAACGACAAGAGCCGGGTTTTCATTTGGAAACAGTCTAACGAAAGGGCTTTTGTAAGGCACTGCCCTAAAGGTTAAAGGAAAAATTTCTTTTGTTTAAGCAAAAAAAGTCTAATTCTCTTTTTCGAGCTCTTCAATAGGCTTGAAGATCACTCTATTGGTCCTTGTTCGTCCAGTTAGATAATGGACAATCCAATCCAGTGCTACCACTAAACGGTTTCGAAAAGAGACCAGATAGACCAGGTGAATCAGAAGCCAAGCTAGCCAGGCGATAAATCCTTGTAATTGGAGTTTTCCGGAGACTGCAACCGCTTTATAGCTGCCAATAGTCGCCATCATCCCTTTATCAAAGTAGCTGAATGGTTTGGGATCTTTTTGCCCTTGGGTTTTTTTCTTGAGATAGTTGCCCACATAGGCGCCCATTTGGATAGCTACCGGAGCTATCCCAGGAAGAGGAGATCCCTCACTCCCTTTGAAGTGGGATGCATCGCCAATCACAAACACATGGGGATCCTCAGGTAGGTGCAAATAGGGTCCAACGATTGCTCTGCCCTGTCGGTCAAGCTCGGTATGAAGAGATTTTAGCAAAGGGGAGGCCTCATTACCGGCTGCCCAGATGACCGCTTCGGCAGGATAAAATCCTTTTTCAGTTTCCACCCCATTAGGTAGAACATTCGTAACTTTGGTGTTGGTCAATACCTCCACCCCTAAAGAAACCAAATCTTGGTGAGCCCTTTTACGCAAGGGTTCGGGATAGGCGGGGAGTACTTCTGGAAATCCCTCTAACAAAAGAACTCGGGCTTTTTTTGGATCGATATGTCTGAAATTTTTTTTGAGAGTGTCATTTTTCAATTCCGCTATTGAACCTGCAAGCTCTACGCCTGTGGGCCCGCCCCCAATCACAACAAAAATCATGTGCTCCATAAGCTCTTCAAAATTCTGAGCTTTTTCTGCACGTTCAAAAGCTAAAAGAAGTTTTTGTTTGATTTTGTAGGCGTCCTCGAGAGTCTTGAGCCCCGGAGCCAAAGCCTCATAATGGGGGTTACCAAAATAGGAATGTCTGGCACCTGTTGCAATAACAAGTTCATCATAAAAGAGTTCATGACCGTCATGGAGGAGGATCTTTTTGTGCTGCCGATCCACTTGGACCACGAAACCCATGCGCACCTCGACGTTATTTTGGTCTTTGAAGATCTCCCTCAAGGGTTTCGAGATCGAGGATTCGCTCAGACTTGCCGTAGCCACCTGATAGAGAAGGGGTTGGAAGATGTGGGAATTCATCCTATCGATAAGAGTGATTCTGCAGGGAGCTTTTTTGAGTTTTTGAATAAGATTAATCCCGGCAAATCCCCCTCCGATGACTACAACATGCTTCTCCATACTTTTCTTCTTAAACAAACATAGAAAAAAAAATAAGCTTTTTATGCAGAGAATACTAAAAAGTCAAAAAAAATCTTGGTAATACTAAAAAAAATTAGGTAAAAAAATGCAACGCTTCACGGGTTTGTTGCAAGTGTAATACCATCTTTGGCAAGATGGAACTTTAAGGTTGGGATCCTTTTTATGTTGACCGTTCACGAGCTTTTGCAAAAGTATAAAGAGCCCCTTAATCTTGAGCTTACAGCGGGTGCAGACGGACTTAAAGAGAAGAAAGTTATTGTTCCAGAGGTGGAGCGCCCCGGCTTAGCTTTATGCGGCTATTTGAAACATCGCTCTGAAAGGCGTATCCTGGTTTTTGGAAAAATTGAGATCGAGTATCTCAAAGACATTTCCCAAGACGAAAGAAAGGAGCGTTTATCTCTGCTTTTTGGAAAAAAGCTCCCGGCAATTTTTGTAGCTCGTAGGTACCGACCCCCCAAAGAGCTCATAGAAATTTGCAATGAAAAACGGATTCCATTATTCCGCTCAAGCCTATCAACGATGAACCTCATCACCCGACTGACGGTGATTTTGGTGGAGGAATTTGCCCCTACCATGTCCTGTCACGGAACTCTTGTGGAGGTTTTTGGAATAGGGCTTTTGATCCAGGGGAACTCCTCTGTAGGTAAGAGCGAAGCGGCTTTGGGATTGATTGAGAGGGGGCATCGGTTGATTGCCGATGATGTGGTTCTAGTCTCTAAAAAGAAAGGGGGGTATCTTGAGGGGACAGGTCCTGAACTCACTCGCCACCTTTTAGAAATACGGGGAATAGGAATTATCAATGTAGCCCATCTTTATGGGGCTGTTTGTATATCGGAGTCTAAAAAAATAGACCTTATTGTCAAATTAGAACAATGGGACGACACCCATTTTTATGATAGAATTGGTCTTGAAGAGAAGTTTTGCGAATTACTGAATATTAAGGTCCCTTTTTATATTATGCCCGTAAAGCCGGGTCGTGATGTGGTGCTTTTATTAGAGACAATCGTTTTGAATCATCGCCTTAAGGAGACCGGGTATAATTCAGCAAAAGAATTTAATGTGAAGCTTTTAGATACCCTTTCAAAGAAAGCTTGTTCGAAAGAAACCTCCTTAGATATACTTTAGAGGCCAAATGATGACAACGCACTCTTTAGTGAATTTTGAAGGAAAACCTATTTTGAAAGGGGTAGCGTCGGGCCCCCTCGTTATTTATAGGGAAAAATCTTTTCAGGAAAAAAAAGAGTGTTGTCAGGATCTAGAGGAGAATATCCATAAATACCATCAAGCGCTTGCTATAACAAAAAAAGAGATACAGGCACTTTTAAAGCGCTTAAACGCGATGGAAAATTTCGATTCGGTAAGTATCTTTCAGGCTCATCTTTCGATCCTTGACGATCCTCTATTTACGCAGCAAATTGAAAGTAAAATGCGCATCGAAAATATTCCTGCGCAACAAGCGTTGGAGAGCGCGATTGAAAGCGTTGTAGAGGCTCTTGAGGCAACATTGGATCCCTTTTTTCGAGAAAGGATTCTGGATCTTAAAGATTTGCAATACCGTATAACCTACCATTTACACGGAGCGGAACCGAAAATTCCGCAAACTTTTCAAGGAGCTATTGTCTGTGTGAAAGAGGTTTCTCCCTCTTTGGCTGCACAGGGAGCTTTGAAAGGGGTAAAAGGGTTCATTAGTTTGAACGGTTCAAGCGCTTCCCACACCTCAGTAGTACTGAAGAGTCGTGCTATTGGACATTTGTTGCTTGAGGATCTTTCGGTGCTTGAACCCTACGAGGGGAAAATGGTTCTTATGGATTCCCAAAAAGGGGTTCTTTACATAGACCCACCCTCAGATTTTCTGGAATCCACGGAAAAAGCACCAAATACACTTTCATCTGCAGAAGAAACTTCGGGTGAAGTGTGTACGATAGATGGCCAATTGGTGCGGATTTATTCCACATTTGATGGTGTGGAGTATTCTAGTGAGCTAAAAAACGGCATAGGGCTATACCGGACAGAATTTTACCTTTTGCATGATAGGGAAATAGCCTTCTGCGAGGAGCGTCAGACGCTCCTTTACCAGTCGATTTTAGAGGAGGTCAAGCCCCAAAAAGTTGTCTTTCGCCTTTTTGATCTTGGAGGGGATAAAAATTTTCTCCATGATCTGGATCCCAAGAGGGCAAAACTGCGCTCTGTTCAGTATTTGATTGAGAGGAGCGAAATCTTGGAGCTGCAGCTGAGCTCTTTGATGAAAGCTCAAAAAAATTCTCCCCTTTTTGTTCTTATCCCTTACGTTGTAAAAAAAGAAGAGCTTGAGCTGATACAAAAAGAGATTTTTCGGATTCAAAATAATCTTGAATCGACCCTCAAGGTGCATTTGGGGGCGATGATCGAGACCCCTTTAACCGAAGATGCGCTCGAGGGGATTCTCGAGGTGGCCGATTTTCTAGCGATTGGAACGAATGATTTGACCCAAGCCTTGATCGAAATTCACCGAGATTCGCCCGATTTTTGTTCGTTTCAGCCCGAACTATTTAGAACCATTCGCCAAATCATTCAAAAAGCCTCCGATTGGGGTAAACCGGTTAGTGTTTGTGGAGAAATTGTCTCTAATCCTGTATTTACTGAGCTTTTAATAGGTTTAGGGGCGACCGATTTCTCCTGTTCCTTTCATGAGATCCCCCAGATTAAACGGAAAATCCTTACTTCAGAACGAAAAAAGTCCTTTTTGCTTGCTGAAAAAGTTTGTGCAGCCACCTCTTCTTTTGAGGTAAAAACTCTATTACATTAAAAACATCAAAAAAAGCTAAGAGCTAATCAAGAGGCGTCGACTCTATGTATGAAGTATTAGTGAACCCTTTTTTTTCCCGCACTTTTTTTTAGGCGCGGGAGGAGACAAAAACCCTTTAGACGAGGTTTTTTTAACTAGAGCTGGAAGTGCTCCATTTTCTTTTCTGCATCTTCATAAGCTGCTTGAATCAGGTCCTCAAGACCCTCAACATCATCGGGATTAACGCACTCTTTTTTAATTTTGATCCGTTTAAGCTCTTTATTTCCGCTTAGGGTAATCTCGACTAATTGTGAGGGGGCATGACCCACATATTCTTTTGATTTCAGTTCTTGAGTCAGCCTCTCTAGCTGCTCGGAGATATTGCGTTGATCTTTCTTTTTTTTCAAAAATCCGCTTCCCATAGGTTTCCTTAGTGATTTTCCATTTTCAGATTTTATTGAGGTACAGCGTTCCACTCCACAAGGGCAAATTGGATGAGGTTTTGGTGGCGCACACTTGCCGGTAAAAGGGTCAAAGAGGGAGAGACGCTTACAGAAGTTGCAGCAGGGGCTGAGGTATTGGTGGCAATAGGTGTTGCTGCCTGAATAAGGGGGGCTTCATTGTCCTTTTCGTCTTTTTGTTGTAGAGGTTCTTCAACAAAAAGTTTTTTTTCAGACAGATCGTCAGAGGAATCGGGGTTTAAAGGTGTTGGGGTCTGTTTTTCCAAAAATAGAGGGGAAAAAGCGGGGGGATTCCCCTCTTCTGGCCGGGGAGCTAAGGGGGAGTTTGACACAATAGGTAAAGAGGAGCCACAGGGGGTTTCTAAAGGGGTGTCTAGTTTGATGCACTCCTCAGTTGGGGAAAAAGGGGCTCTTTCGACTAATTTTTTTTCCAGTTCTTCTAGACGCTCCACAATTGCTGATATCGAAGGGCGGTGGCTTTTTTTCATCAAAAGGATCAATAGGGTTTCAAACTGCTGATGAGAGAGAAAAGGTCTGGTGGGTTGATGGAAAAAAGGGTAGATGAGCTCAAGCATTTCCAATAGGGATGTCAGGGAGTAATTTTTGCTTAGTTCCTGATAGGTGCTAAATTCCTCGTCGCTCAAATGGTAGGCCCTTGGATCCAATGTTTTTTGTAAACATAGAAGGTGATTACGCATATGCTCTGCGAGATCCTCTATCAAAAGAGAGGTCTCTTTTCCCGACAGCAAAAGGGAGTCTGAGGCTTTTTTGAGATCCTCTATGGAACGCTTTTGGATAGCACGGTCGATTAAAAAAAGCCCCTCTTTAGAGACTTTGCCTAGAGATTCACGCACGATTTCAATAGATAGGTCACCATTTGCTGTACACAAAAGCTGATCCAAAAGCGATTCGGCATCGCGCATACTCCCTTGAGCAACTTCGGCAATCAATGACAAAGAGGCAAAATCGGCTTTGAGGTGCTCATCATTTACAATTGACTGGAGTTTCGTCACAATAGTATCAAGTCGAATTCTTTGCAGATCAAACTTTTGGCAGCGACTTTGAATGGTTAAGGGGACTTTATGTGGCTCGGTAGTCGCAAAGAAAAATTTTACATAAGACGGGGGCTCTTCTAATGTTTTTAACAGAGCGTTGAAGGCCTCTTTTGTTAACATATGCACTTCATCTATCAAGTAGACGCGAAATCGCCCTTTTGGAGGGGCGAAAGCAACCCCCTCGCTGATCAATCGGATATCATCAATACCACGGTTGGAGGCTCCATCGATCTCCATCAGCTCCATCGAAGCTCCCCCTAACATTTGGAGGCAACTAGGACAAAGATTACAGGGTTCCGCCACTTTAGAGGGATTCTCACAGTTGATTGCGCGGGCAAATAGCCTTGCTATCGTGGTTTTTCCCGTCCCCCTTGTTCCCGAAAAAAGATAGTTTGCGGCAACTCTCCCGTTTTTGATCGCATTTTGTAGAGTATCGATGACAATCTGTTGTCCAATAACCTCTTGGAAAAGTTTTGGCCTGTACTTACGGGCGATGGGCTGGTACATTTGCATAGTTCTTGGATTTTAACCGATTTCTACTTTCTAAAGAACTTAGATTTTAAGCTTTTGCCGAACTCTTTTGCACGCGCGTCAGTGAAAAATAGTAGAGACACCTATTTGATCTCCCCCTAAATTATAAATAAAAATAATAAAATACCCAAAAAAATAAAAGAATTGCTTTTCGAAAGGTATCAAGCTTCTCTTTAAATAGGGGGGGTTGGTACAATGAAATTATGCAAATGAGACGATGGATGCGGTCCATTAGCGAGGGTTTGAAGGAAAACCGTCGTGGGTTGCGCCTCATAATTGCAAGTGTATTTTTTTTAATACTCTTTGCTTTTATACATTTTAGAGAAGTGCGGGTCGAGGCTTTAGAAATTGAGGCAAAGGCCTCGAGCTATATTGTAGCCCAAGTCGATTTCTCTTTTCCCGATGAGGAGGCGACTCTCATTTTGCGCCAAGAGGCGTTGTCTGATATTAGTTCTGTTTACCAAATTGAACCTAAATCGATCAAAGAGGCCCGATCCCAAGTCGAAGAGTATTTTATTAAAAATAAAAATTGGAGAGGGAACAATGCGGCGACTTTCGAAGAGATCTACCAGACTATAGAAAATGTGGCTGAAGAGCTGGGTAAAATAAAAATTACCGACGAGAGAACCGTAAGAAAAGCTTGCGAGTCAAAGTACATGTGCCAGGGGATGATCCAGGTCCCGATCGATCCCTCAAATCCCACCCTATCAAACGATTTTTGGCCCATTTTTTTGGGTGAAGAGCTCCAAAAAGGGGGGGGGCAATCTAAGGAAGCGATCGATTTGGTTGTGCAGAGGTATGCCCTCTTCAAAAATTGGAACATTGAAGTGGACTACGAGGAACTCCGAAAGTTTCGTACCCACATTGAGGCTCTGGTAGAGGGGAAAAACACCTCTGTCAAAGCGGGTTCTTTGATCATTTCTGAAGGGGATACTGTAAGCGATAGGCATGTCAGGCAGCTTGCTGAGATGAAAAAACAGATTCAGGAGAGTCGTAATCTTTTTTCATGGAACACGCTTTTAGGTAGCGGGATTATCGCCCTTTTGTTGACCATACTGATTGCAAGATATTTCCGCCTCTACCATAAAAAAATTTACTACTCCTCTTTGAGTCTGTCTCTATATGCAACCATCATCTTTTTAACCCTGGGCGGGGCAAAGGTGATCGAGTACTTTTTAGTCGAAAATGCTCAGTATCTTACCGATTATATCCGCTTTCCGGTTTTGGTCCCTTTTGCAGCAATACTCATATCTATTTTATTGAACAAGCAAGTCGCCCTATTTTCGTCGTTTTTTCTTACGATCACGATCGGATTGACACTTGCGGTAGATCAGGGGAGATTTCTCCTTATCAACTATGTAGCCTCATTGGCTGCAATTTTTTTTAGTCAATCCCTCAGCAAACGTAAAGAGGTATTCAAGGTCTGTTTACTCCTCTGGTGTATTTGCGTGCCCATCATTTTAGGGGCAAATCTCATCACTTCAAGCTTCTTGCAGATGTCGACTTTTTATGACCTTTTTGTCACTTTACTTTTAGTTATGGTTGAGGCGATGTTAATCGCCCTTTTATTACCCGTTTTTGAAACCGCTTTCAATGTGATGACCGACTTAAGACTCATGGAGCTTATGGATCCGAATAACGAGCTGATCCGCAGGCTTTGTTTTGAGGCTCCCGGAACCTATCAGCACTCGATTATGGTGGGTATTTTGGCAGAAGCTGCCTGTTTGGCTATTGGCGCTAACGGTCTTTTGTGCAGGGTTTCGGCCCTATTTCATGACATCGGGAAACTCTTCAATCCAAACTACTTCACCGAAAACCAATTTGCCGATTTTAATGTCCATAGGCTTTTGGCTCCTACCGAGTCCGCCATGGTGATTATTTCCCATGTTCACGAGGGAGTAGAGCTGGCTAAAAAGCATAAGCTCCCGAAAATTATCATCGATATGATACAGCAGCACCATGGTACCACCATGGTGTCTTATTTTTATCAAAAAGAGGTGGAGCTTAGAGAAGGGAATGCGGATTTGGTAGATAAAAACCTCTTTACCTATCCTGGGCCTAAACCGCAAACGAAAGAGGCGGCTGTTTTGATGATTTGTGATACAGTTGAGGCGGCCTCAAGGTCTTTGGATGAGATCAATGAAAAAAATGTGGAAGACCTCGTTTCTCGACTTATCAGCCAGAAAATAAAAATGGATCAATTCTCCGATTCGGATATCTCATTCAAGGAGCTGGAGACAGTGAAAAAGGTAGTGATTCATACCTTGTACGTCAGCCGACATAGCCGCATTAAATATTCTTCTAAATTGAACAGGGGAGAGGATTGACTCTCATTTTAGTGCGAAAAAAGCTCTTTTATTGCAGATGATACTTCAGCAAGGTAGGCTTTTGCCTCTGTAATTGTCCTTTTAAACGGCCCTAATTTGAGGTAAAATTTCACTTTGGGTTCGGTGCCGGAGGGGCGTACTAAAATCTGTAAGGAGTCAAGTTCGATCACGACAATCCCCATCTCAGGATGCACCCCTTTGTGTAAGACTTTTCTACTCCCAAGCATCGCAATAGTGGGTTTAAGCACCCTATTCTCGACAAAATCGGCCCCTTGTTGCCCCTCCTTGAGCTCATGGCTGACCTGGTCTTCCCTATAAATTCCATAAATGGAATCGAGTTCTTCACTAAAATCGGTGAGGGTTTTTCCCTGTTTTTTGAGATCGTGCGCCATTTCGCTTACAAACAGTGCCATGTGAGGAGAGTCTTTATCCAATGACCCCCCCTTTACTATTAGGTAACCAATAGACTCCTCAAATCCCATAAGAAACCCTTCGGGATTTTCATGAAGAGCCTGGGAGATATAACGAAATCCGGTTTTATAGCGGTGAACTTTACGCCCATATTTTTTTGCCATCGCGTCGACGAGGTTTGTAGAGACAAACGAGGTGTGAACATCCCCTTTTTTTCCCGACCTTAAAAGAGCCTCCAGCACCATCGCACCTATGCGATTGCCCGTAAAAAGAGTTTTTTTATCTAAAAATGCGATTCGATCGGCGTCGGGGTCTGTGGCAATCCCCAGATCAGCATCGAGATCCCCCATCATCTGTTGTACGAGGTAGAGGTTATTGGAATCTTCGGGATTGGGTTTTTTAAACCCTGCAAAATCGGGATCAATAGGCAACTGTTTTTCGACCAAAGAGAAGGAGGTGAAACCGGTTCTGCGTAAAAATTCGGGTATCAGGGTAGAACCACAGCCACTAAACGGGGAGTAGACGATTTTGAGCTCTTTTCTCAGAGGATCAAACGGTTTATTTAAAACTTTTACCACTATAGAAAAGTACTCATCGATATGTTTTTTATCCACAAAATGGATATTTTCAAACGAGAGCTTTACGGGGTCAGATTTTTTTAAACATTCGAGTAATGTTTTTTCATGAGCTAAAAATTGCCCGCCATAACTTTCGTAAATTTTAACTCCGTTGTCACCGCTAGGGTTGTGGGATGCGGTGATCATAATTCCGCCACAAGCGTTTAAATGATGGCATAAAAAAGAGAGGTAAGGGGTAGGCATCAAAGTATCGGTGATGTGCACCTCAAAACCGTTTCCGCTAAAGACGTGCGCTACAGCATGAGCAAACTCTTTGGAATGGTGGCGACAGTCATAAGAGATGACAAATTTTTTACTTGTAGAGTCTTGTAAACAAAGCGCTGTAGCCTGAGCAAACTTCAGTACCGTTTCAAGATTCAACCCATCTAGACCCTCTTTCATAGGGCCACGAAAACCTGCCGTTCCGAACGGGACCAATGGAATTCTTTGCATATTTGGGTTTTAACAACAAAGAGGATTAAAACAAAAAGAAAAATCTTAGTTTGAGGTGGATTCCCCATGGATATTTGAGCGGATTTGCTCAAATGTAAAGTGGTCTGCTTCGGGGTGATCTAGCCCCTCACAACGGATTTTTTCGTTTTCGAAAGCTTTTTTTGAACGAAAGATTTCGGGCCAAAAAGGGTAGGTTTTACACTGTTTCGGGCGAGCCTCATAAAGGGTGCAGCGGCTTTCTTTCAAAAAGACGCAATCAAAATTTGGGTACTCCAAAAGGGCGGTTCGACCATGGAGCTTACGGGTATAGGTTTCTAAAAAAGTTTTTTTTGAGATCTTTAATTTAGAAGCCATTTCCAGAACCTCTTCGTCACTGACAAAAACAGCCCCCGGCTCTTTAGCACAACAATACCCGCAACCTGTGCACTTGAATCCTACTCCTGATATGTACCAAGGCTTCATGTGTGGATCTCTTTAAGATAAACCCTATCATTTTTCCAGGCCTCGTCAGAATTTTTTTTCTCGACGCGACGCAGTTCTACTTTTAAAGATTTTGGGCCAAATTCATAAAAATTATACCGACCGAAGCTTCCTCGGGAGACTCCCGGATTTGCAACTACCGTATTGTGCAGGTGATGAAGCGACTGCTGGTGGGTATGACCGTGGGCAAAAAGGACAATTTTTGGGTGGGCTTCAACAATTTTTTGTAGATTGGAGCCTCCCACTAGGCGGTTGTTTTTTCCCTCCGCAATAGGAGGCGGATAGTGGCACAAAATAGCGATTTGCGGTTTTTGGGATGCAAGTAGGTGAGATTCTAAAGTTTCTTCTAAAGAGCTACAAAAAAGACCCGAGTCCCTTTTTTTATTATTGTGGGACAAGTCCAAACAGATAAGATCAATTAGGGGATGAATGGATATTGTCTCTACAGGAGAAAAGCGCTCCTTGTTTAAAAAAAGTTGTGCCAAAGAGTGTTGCAAATTACTCCTTACGTCATGATTGCCCGGCACCAAACGAATTTTCAAAGGGGAGTGAATAAAGGGGGCTAATTCCCCTTTAGCATAAGCAAATTCTTCTAGAGTTCCCGAAACACTGATATCGCCCGAAATCCACAGCTCCTGGATATTTTGTTCCAGAATCTCGGTCAAAAGATTTTTAAAAATTCGAGAATGAAAAATTTTTTTTCTAAAAAATAGATGGTTTAATACCCCGAGCCCGTTTTTTCCCAGATAGCCCACCAGCGACTTGGGGTAGGAAAAAAAGTGTAGATCACTAATATGGGCAACGCGAAGCATACGCCTCTATATTGCCCCATATCGGGGGCTAAATCAAGAGAAGTTATCTCTTTTTTTTGCCCTTATACTCTTGCTTATGGGTAGTAAGAGATTTATTGATCTTTTTGGAACGGGCCAACCCGCTCTCCTTACGATTGTTAAGAATTTTCCTATGAGTATTATGTAAAGGGTGTTCATCCCGATAACAACCGATTTCTTCTAAAGAATCGGCCCTTTTGGCATGTTTTTTTGCCCTTTTTTTCTTGTCTGCCTTAAGCTCATGAATGAAACGCCGGATCTGTTTTTGTTTATCCTTGGGAAAAAAATGGGTCAGGATAAAAGGGAGAACCTCGCCAGTAATCACAATCTCTTCCTCCTCAGTGAAAGGAAGATAGGTCTCAGCTTTCATCCCTGAACGGATGGCTTTTTTTCTTGTATGCTCTTGTCGGTGAGTTCTTCTTGGCATGGCTCCCTCTTGTCTATAATTTTATATATAAATTATTTTACTTTTTTAGGGAAATAGTTTATCAAATTTTTAGAGACCTCTTTAAGAGAGGCTAGAAATTTTATTGCAACACGTTAGAGGTAAATAGGTTATGAAAGAGTATAAATCCAATATTTCCAAATGGATTAAAGAGGGGCAAAAAGAGCTAAACCCTCAGCGCATGGGGCAGATGAAAGAGGGGCACATGGATGAGCATCACAAAAACATGGGAGCCAACAAATTTCATGGGGCTAATGAGGACTTGGATAAATTTCAACAAATGCGCCCGATTCACGGTTCGCCCATGGGAATGAAGAAAAAGGGTAAAAGAATCTAGGTAACAGAGTTTAAAAAAGCTCTAAATTTCTAGATTTGATGCAGCTTTTCATAAAGCGGTTGTTTTTTCACCTCGTACTGGTCTGCGGCTATTTTTGCCGCAACACTTATGGGGAGAGCATATTTAGTGACAAGAAGCTGAGCAAAAATAAAAGCATCCTCATCTTGAGACAATAGGGCATCTGGTTCTAAAGCCACCACAAGTTCTCCTAAATGCTCTTTATTTTTTAATAGAGCTAAAATTTCCTCTCTAGAACCCTGCAGGCGCTCCTCAAATTTTTTTGTCAGCTCACGAAAAAGGGTAATCTTACACTTGAAGGGGATATTTTCTATTGTTTTCAAAATTCTATGGGGGCTCTCAAAAAAAAGTGTCACACCATCATAAGATTGCATTTGTTTGAAAGCCGCCTGCTGTTCCCCCAGTTTTTTTGGAAAGAAACCAAGGAATTGGAATGGTTTCATGGTTCCTAAAAGGGAATAGGCGACTATAGGGGCAGCGGCACCGGGAAGCGATTCGACGGCAAGGTTTCTTTCAATACAGCTTTTGACTAATAAAGCACCCGGGTCACAGACGGCAGGAGTCCCGGCATCGCTGATTAGTGCTATTTTTTTGCCCGATTCAAGCGCTTCTAAAATTTTTTGGAGTTTGCTTTTTTCAGAGAACTGTTCGTAGGAAATTAAGGGTGCATGAATTTTATAGTGTCTTAAAAGCGGGGTGGAATGTCTTGTGTCCTCGCAAAGGATGAGATCCACAGATTGTAAAACCTCAATTGCGCGCAGGGTAATGTCTAAGAGGTTGCCAATAGGAGTCGCTACAAGATAAAGCACGTTAGACCCAGACTTAAATGTTTAAAAGAGGAGTGTAAAGGAGGTGGCCGGATTTGAACCGGCGCGTGGAGGTTTTGCAGACCTCTGCCTTACCGCTTGGCTACACCTCCCTATAAGACCTAAAATTAAGATTTTAAGTTTAAAGAGGATTCTAGAATAAAATCCTTTGTGATTTTAAACTATAGCCCCTTTTTTGTCTTTAAAAATCCCAAAGAAAAGGGGCTGTAGCGGTTTTTTGAAACCTCGGCTTAACCGTATCTTTCTTGAAGTTTTCCCTCAGGTATAGACAAAACAGCAAGAGCGACGGATGCCAAAATCAAAAGACCCATGGTTATTAGATCCAAACCAGAGAAGAAAACGCAGATTGCCAAAACCAAAGCCAAAACAAAGTTGAGTTTTCGAATTTTGCGCGCTACTTCCGCCATACTCAAAATAGAGACTACAACAATTAAGGCACCAAGAGTGTGAGAAAAATCGCTTATCAATCCCTCAAATTGGAATAAAAATGGGGAAAGCATGAAAAAAATTCCCAAAAGCGTGCATCCGATAAGGTAGGGCTGAAAGGTTACACCACGCACCATTTCAACAAGAAACTCCTTGAGAGATGGGGGGAATTTTTCCGCTGCCAAATCATCAGACACCCCTTCCGGATACGTCCCTTTAAAGAAAGTGCGCACTAAATGCCCCTCTTTGTAGGCGGTGATGAGAAGTTGCGTAACAGCCACGACCTCATCCAAAGTGAGCATACACATCAATAACATACAGAAGGCGGCTAGTAGACAAAGACTACACCATGCACCCACAATAAGGGGTTGTAAGATGACTAAAACAATACTGACTAGACCCAAAGGGACGACCAAAAAAGAGAATCCCACAACGAGCCAGGGCATAGTTCTCCACCTTGCGGTACGCCCTTTAAGCCCTAAAAGAACCTCAAGAGAGTAGGCTAGTGCACCTAACCCCGCATCAGGGAGCGGGAAAGATTTGGAGATATCAGAACTGATCACTTTTTCCGTCCCGTCAACAAAAAACGGATCCCAGATATAATCAATATATCCAAGTTGGTAAGCGCACATCAAACGGGCAGCAAACCAACCTATGGTTCCAAAAACAAGGATGGGAAACCGTTGGACCCAAGAAGAGGGATTATAGGACCAGCCCTTGGGGATTTGCCCTTTGTCCTCATCCATCACACCTTTTATTCCCGGGAAAATAAGACTGAAAAGGATCAAAAGGATCCCGGAAACTGTATCATTCAAATAAGCTGAGGAATCTTTAGCCCAAAAAAGCATAGGGGCAAGTTGGAGATAGACGCCGGTGAATCCAATCACCCATGGAGAAAAAGCCCCCCCTCTTAGGGCAAAAAATGAGGCGACGATGGCAATTGCGCCACAGATACGATCACTAGAGACGATCTCGGACTGAGAGATGCCAAGCATATCTACTGTAAAAAGGAGCCAAAATCCTAGAAACAGCGTAACCAGAAAATACCAACTTTTGTGGTGAGTCTCTTTAGCGAGGTGGTTTTTTTTGAGCATCTTCACGACTCCATTGTTTTTCAAGACTACTTGGAACTATAAGATTATTTTCCCGATAGAAATCTCTAAGGTTATTTTTTGCCCAGGCGATCAATTGCTCAAGTTTTTTATCCAGAGAATGTTGGGGTTTCCAACCCAATAAATTCTTCGCCTTGCTGCAATCACAATCATAGTGCAAATCCGCGATATCAATCATAAATGGTTTTATGAATGAGTTTCTTAAAAAGAAGGAGCCGATCTTCGCAGCGAATTTGGGAACCCATATAAGGGGGAATTTGTAACCAAACAAAGCTTTGCTCATTCTTTGGTGAAGCTCAATAAAGGAAAAAGATTTGTCTTCAGAGGCTAAAAAAGTGACAAAATTTGGGAGGGAGGAGGCTTTTTCCATGGTAAGTAAAATCATATTTACTAAATCATCCATGTGTAAGAACGGGTTTCCATGAGTTCGTTTACCTGGGTAGAAGAAAGCCAAAAGCTGTTTTTCCATAACTCTTTGCAACTGATTTGATAGAGGAATCGAATGAAATTGATCATCATAGATCCCGGACATGCGGATAATTGTGACCTGTTTGATGGAGCCCTTCTCTTCTTGGATCACCGATTCAGTGATAATTTTCGATTTGGGGTAGTTCCAGTAGGGGCAAAGCGGATCCTCTTCCGTGATTTTTTTTCCGACGGGGGTCTCTTTGTGAACAAGCATGGTACTGGAAAACATGAATTGATCCACCTCAAAGCTCTGCAGTAGCTGTAATAAAAGCCGTGTTCCCTCAACGGTAATTTTTTGGTATTTTTTGAATTGGGAATTGTCCTCAAAACTATAGTAGGCGGCCAAATGGATAACGCAGTGGATTTTGTTGCCATGTTTTTGTTTGATGTTATTGAAAGTGGAGATCATGGATTCTTTATTCGAAACGTCAAGGGGAATAATCTCTTGATCCTCAGAAAAAAAGATGGCGCTGGAGCGATCAAATCCAATCACTTTGAACTGATCAGCGATTCGCTTGATAACAGCTCTACCAATACGCCCTCCGGCTCCAGTGATAAGGACTAGCCGTTTTTTACCATTTTCCATTATAATTCTCTTTTAATTGTCTTTTTTTGTCTCATACTGTTTTTACCGTTTTTCTATCAAGGTTCTCTTAAAGATTTATAAAATAATTATTATAAATTAATTTACTATAAAGAATGCAGGTGCGTTTTCTTGATTTATAGAGTGAAAAACAGTTACCTTTAGGAATCTGATGCAACAGCTTAAGTTTACAGTAGATAGCCGTCAAAAAAACGAAAATGGGGTTTTTTTTGCACTTAAAGGGGCAAAAACAGACGGTCACCTTTTTTTAATGGAGGCAAAAGCAAATGGGGCAAAAGTGGCCTACGTCTCCGATGAATACAAGGGAGACGATTTTGGATTAGAGCTGCATCTAGTAGAGGATCCATTTAAGACTCTCCAAGAGCTGGCTCGACAAAAGATTCATGCCGCTAACCCATTCATTGTGGGAGTGACCGGCTCTTTTGGAAAAACTACCACTAAAGAGGCCCTTTACCTGGCGTTTTCCAAACAAAAAGGGTGCTTTCGTAATCCTTTAAACCAAAATTCCCAAATCGGTTTACCTCTTTCTATATTAAATTGTTACAGCAACGAACCTTTGCTATTTTTAGAGATGGGGATAGAAATGCCGGGGGATATGGAAAATCTTGCTAGGATTGCCCCGCCTGATGTCGCAGTGATAACCCGAATAGCTGAAGCGCACTTAGACACACTCCAGACTTTGGAAAATATTGCCCTAGAAAAGGGTAAAATTGTCGTTACCCCAAAAACAAAGGTGCAATTTGTTCACTACTCGGCAAGCAGATTTTACACCGATAATCAAAAGGGTGAGCTTAAGCAAATCATTTATGGCCAAAACGGCGAGCCCCTATTTGGGGATGTGTTCGATCTAATCGAAAAAATGGGGGGGGTTCTAGGGCTTGTTCCCCAACCCTTTACATGGAAAACCCCAGATTTGAGGTATCAAACAAAAATGTACCAAAAGGGTGGGGTAATTTTAGATTGCTATAATGCTAACCCGACTACAATGAGGATTTTTTTTCTTTCTGACCATAAAATGCCGACGGACTTGAGGAGAGTCGCAATTATCGGGCAGATGGAGAGTTTGGGAGAGAAAACAGAAGATTATCATATGCAGCTAGCTATAGATTTACAAAACTCGTTTGATGTGGCTTTTTGCATAGGAAAAAAAATGCAACTGGTGTTTGATTTTTGGGAAAAGCAGGCTAAACAGGTTTTTTGGGTAGAAACTGTTGATCAGTTAAAGCCTATTATCAAACAACAAATACAACCAAAAGACTTTGTTTTGGTGAAAGGGTCTAACGCTAATCGACTTTGGGAGGTAGAGCCATGGTTAGAGCAGGCATTGAATACATAAGCCCTTTGTTAGTGGCGCTGTTTTGTTTTTTGCTTTCCAAATTTTGTTACCCCTTCTGGATACGATGGATAAAAAATTTCCGTCTAGATTCTAAAGGACATGTTGATCACATCATAGATCCCGATACCAAGCTTTTAAAAGAAAAAACACCCTCTTTTGGAGGTGTTCCTTTTCTGATAATCCCCTTTTTCGTCGTCCCCTTTTTCGTTCAGCCTCTCCCGTCTGCCTACTATGCTTTTTTGGCGCTCGTGATCGGGATGGCTATGGTTGGGTTAATCGATGATCTCTATAAACTTATCCCCTCAAAAAAGGGGATATCGGCCAAGGGAAAATCGCTTGGACAAATTGTTGCCGCTACAATTTTTTTGACCCTTTTATTTTCCGGTGAGCACGACTTTCTATTAAAAATCCCTTTCGGATCGGAAATCAACTTTGCAAGTGTAGGTTCAAAATGTTGTTTTTTGTTTTTTTTGGCCTTTATACTAGTTGGGACTTCGAATGCTGTTAATTTAACCGACGGTATGGATGGACTTGCCGGCTTATTGAGTATTGTAAGCCTCTTTTTTTTAGCACTCATCAGTTATTTTGAAGGGCAGGTCTTTACCACTTGTATGATTATGGCATTTACTGGCGCTCTTTTCGGTTTTTATCTCGTGAATAAAAAGCCGGCACGGATATTCATGGGGGACGTAGGGTCATTACCCTTAGGAGGCCTGATAGCGGGATTTTCTATCTACCTTCACCAGGAGTTGGTACTCGTTTTTTTGGGCGGTATGTTTGTTATAGAGACTCTATCGGTGATTCTTCAAGTCAGCTATTACAGGCAAACTCAAAAGAGAATTTTTCTTTGCGCTCCTTTACACCACCATTACCAGTTTCATGGACAAAAAGAGGAGGTGATCGTCAGCCGATTTGCTCTTGTCCAAATTCTTTTTGCTTTTGGGGGATTTTTACTCTATTACCTTGCGAGGATGTATGTATAGACCTCTCATTTTAGGGCAGGGGCAGAGTGGAAAATCGGCTTTTCGTCTTTTTTTAAAAGAGAATATTATTCCTCTACTTTACGATGATCAATCAAAAACTGCCGTTGATTTCACGTTAATAGACCGTGTTGTCGTTTCACCGGGTTTTACTCAGGAGCATCCCCTGATACAGATGGCCTATGAAAAAGGGATCAAGGTGCAATCTGAAGTGGATCTTGCCTTAGAAAAAATGTCAGCAGGTTGTCTTATAGGGATCACAGGTTCTAATGGGAAATCCACATGCGTAAAAAAAATGGAGCATGTTTTCCTTTCTTTAGGATTCAAAGCCAAAGCGCTTGGAAATATTGAGATCCCCTTAACCTCAGAAGATCTTAGCGGTTATGACATAGTCGTAATCGAGATGAGTGCGCAACAACTTGAGACTACACACTCCAGAGTATTAGATCTTGGTGTGATTCTTAATATCCAGCCAAACCATTTAGATCGCTACCATACTATGGAGAGGTATGAGCAGGTAAAAAGGAAAATTTTCCATTTAGTAAGGGAAGGGGGAACCAGTTTAGGTCCTAATACCTCTATGGAGGAGATTTGGGATTGGGTGGCCAAAAAGTTTTCGATCGATAAAGAAAAGATCTACGAGGCTTTAACTACTTATCAAAATTTACCACATCGAATAGAATATCTTGGAGACTTTTTTGGAAAAAAAATTTACAATGATTCTAAGTCTACCACAATTAGTTCTACCCTTTACGCTTTGAACGCTGTTGAGGGGCCGGTGCAGCTGATTCTCGGAGGGAGATCCAAAGGGGAAAATCTCCTCTCCTTTCGGGAAAATCTTCTTAAGAGACCACTAAAAAGGATTTTGGCGATCGGGGAAACCATGCACATCATAAAAGAGATTTTTGATCCTAAGATCGAAGTTGTGCTTTGTGAGACCTTGGAAAAGGCTGTAGATGAGGGTTTAAAAGGGGAGGGCAATCTTTTATTGTCCCCCGGCTTTGCAAGTTATGATCAATTTAACTCCTATGCTCATAGAGGGGAGTCGTTTAAACAGAGGATAGAATGGGAAAAAAAGATGCTATCTTAATCACAGTTTTGATGAATTGCATCCTGTTATTTTTTGTTTTTTTTACAGGGCGTCAAAGTGAACCTCTGAAACCTTCTCCCAAGGAGGCTTCCGTTGCTTTGGAGTCCACAAAAGCCGACCTTTCTAAAAAAGAGGGGATTGACGAGGTGGATCAATTACTCAAAAAACTGACCCAAACACATCTTCTTGAAGAAAAGCCCGCAGTAGAAAAAGTCGCAAAGCTCAAAGAAGAGCCCCAAAAACCGTTGGAGGCGATGCCTGAGGGGGAGAAAACGATTCCGCAAGATATAATCGTCCGAGCAGGCGATACACTTGATAAGATTGCGCGTAGCTATGGATTGAGTGTTGAAGAGATCATGCGCACGAATCATCTGATCGATTCCAGACTACAAATTGGGCAGGTTTTGAAGTTAACGAAATCCTCAAAAAAGGGTCAGGAAAAATACTATACAGTGAAAAATGGGGATAATCCCTGGACGATTGCCATGAAAAATCAGATGAAAGTCGACGAGCTTTTGCGCCTCAATAATCTTGATGAGGAGAAAGCAAAAAGGCTCAAGCCGGGAGATCAGCTGAGAATACAATGAGCCTAGTATCCAGACTTTTATTGATTTTGACGCTCTCGGTATTTTCTCTAGGACTTGTGATGGTATATAATACCACTTCAGGCGAGCTACTGGATCGGATGCATGAGTTTGGGTTGATAGATTCCCTTTTAAAACAGGGGGCTTACGGGGTCTTAGGCCTTGTTATGGGGACAGTTGTGTTTGTGACTGGCCACAAAAAATGGATTGAATACTCCCCCTTATTATTTGGGGTTTTTTGCCTTCTTTTAGTTCTTGTATTTGTCCCTAAAATAGGGTGTACAATCAATGGTGCCAAAAGATGGATTAAGCTCTTGGGGCTCACTTTTCAGCCCTCCGAGATGATGAAAATTTTATTGCCGTTGTTTTATATTTGGTATCTACAAAAAAGGGAAAATTTCGGATCGCTTAAAAAGTTTCTAGAAATTTTAGGGCTGCTAGCGGTTCCAATTTTTCTCATTTTGGTAGAGCCCGATAATGGGACAGCTCTGATTCTAACCTCTACCATCATAGTACTCCTTTTTCTCAGCCGTGTACCTTTCCGTTTTTGGTTAGCTCCCATCATGGTTTTTATTAGTATTGCCGCAATTTTCGCTTCAAAAATGCCCCATGTGCAGAACAGAATACAGATCTATTTAGACCCCGAGACCGATCTTTTAGGGAAAGGGCACCAACCCTACCAAGCCAAAATAGCTGCCGGGTCCGGAGGACTTCACGGCAAAGGGCTAGGGCAGAGTTTACAAAAGTATAATTACCTCCCTGAGGCTAGAAGCGATTACATTCTGGCGATTTTTGCAGAGGAGTTTGGCTTAAGGGGAATTATTGCCCTTATATTGGTCTACATGTGGATCATTTTTTTAGGATTTATTGTAGCGATGAGAACTACCGATAAACAGAGTTTTCTTTTAGCTGCATCTTTGAGTTATGTTTTTGCCATTCAGGCCTTTTTAAATATGGGGATCGTATCGGGGCTTTTGCCTAGCAAAGGAACAAGCCTGCCGTTCATGAGTCAGGGGGGATCCTCTTTAATTGCAAATGCAATACTGATTTGCCTTTTGATGGAAATAGATGAGGTAAGATGTCGTGTAACCAGATTGCACTTAGCGTAGGGGGAACCTTTGGTCACTTGCGCCCGGCGTTAGAGGCGGCAAATTCGGCTAAGGGGCGCTCTTTTTTGATTGGAATAGGTTTAAAAGACTCCCCATTCTTAAAGGGTATAAACTGCGAGGTTGTCTCTTTAGAAGGGGCTCGGGTGTTCCATCATCTTTTAAAAAGCTGTTGGCAAGCTTTTATCGCCTTTCAAAGGAAAAATCCCCAAATAGTGATCAGTTTTGGTAGTTTTCATAGTTTTCCAGCTACATGCATCGCTCTATTTTTAGGGAAACCGATCTGGGTATTTGAGCCCAACGCTACTATGGGTAAGGCGAATAGATTTTTCTCTTTTTTTGCACACAAAGTGCTTTGTTACGACGAAAATCTTGTGCTCGAGTTTCCTAACCGGGGCGTGTTGATCGCTCCTGAAATAGAACAAAAAGAGAAAAAAGCGATCTATACCTCGTTTGGTCTTAGGGAAAATAGGCCGGTTTTGTTGATTATTGGAGGTTCCTCAGGTTCCAAATTCATCAATGAGTGGGTAGAAAAAAATTGTCATAAACTTAAAGAATTCCAATTAATCCATTTAGTCGGCCCAAAAAATGATCCCGACCGCTGGAAAAAAGTATACAGCTCCTTAGAGATCACAGCCTATGTAGAGCCATTTATTTCCAATGTAAAGGAGGCTATGCAGATTGCAGATATTGCCCTCACCAGAGCAGGGGCAAGCACTTTGTTCGAGCTTTATCATTACGCAGTCCCCTCTTTAATCATCCCTTTCGAAGGGGCTTACGAGCACCAGAAACAAAATGGTTTAAGCTTTATAGAAAAAGGGGGGCAAGGGGTTCTTGTATCCGAAAATGAAGAGGAAAAAATACTCTCTAGTCTTTTGGGGCTAATGGGTCTTAAAAAAGACCAAATCTTTGACGTAAAAGGGAAAAAATGGAGCGATATCATTTCATTGGCATAGGGGGAATTGGCATGAGTGCACTTGCCAGTATCCTATTGGATCAAGGCCATACCGTTTCGGGCTCTGATTTGGTACTGAATGAAAGGGCTCTGTACTTGCGAAAAAGGGGCGCTGAAATTTTTGAAGGGCATGAAAATACTGTAATCCATGAGGAGGCAATAGCGGTAATACACTCGCGCATACCTCAAGATCATCCAGAATTGCGCCATGCCAAAAGAAAAATCCACCGCCTAGATTTATTTACCAAAATTGCGGGGCAAACCCCTGTGTTTGCCGTAGTGGGGGCGCATGGTAAAACCTCTACTTCCGCCCTTTTAGCTCATGTTTTGCATTCCTATGACTCCAATACTGGATTCAAAGTTGGAGGTGTTTGGAAACAGTCGGGGTTGAATGGGAAAACTGGACGGACAAAATATGTTTTGGAAGGGGATGAGAGTGATGGTTCTTTTCTGAGAATCCATCCAGAAGGGGCTATTATTACCAACGTCGACGCAGATCACCTGGATTTCTGGGGAAGCTTTTTTTCTTTAAAAAAAGGGTATAGTGATTTTTTAAAGACGGTAAAAAAAAGCGAATGGATTTTTTATGCTGCAGGTGAAGATGAGGGTCTTGTGCAAAGTGGTACCTCTTATGGGATTGGGAAAGGGGACATTCAGGCGATCAATTTGCGCATTCATGAAGACGGCTCTATTTTTGATATAATACAGCCTTCAGAAAATTTGTTTGTAAAAGACGTTTACATACCCTTGATGGGAGAACATCAGGTGAAAAATGCTCTTGGGGTTTTTGGAATGGCAAAAGCTTTAGGGGTAAAACCAGACTTTATCAAAGAGTCTTTTCGATCTTATGAAGGGGTCAAAAGGCGTTGTGAAAAGGGGCGAGATTTTTACCGTTGGAAAACATTTTTAGATTATGGTCACCATCCAAAAGAGCTTGAGACTACCTTTGAGGCGCTGAAGAAACAATACAATATTCCTCTATTCGTTGTGTTTGAACCCCACAAGTATTCGCGCACAAAAAACCTTTTTCAAGCTTTTGTGGAGGTGCTGAAAATTCCTCAAGCAGTGTGTATACTACAGACATATGCCGCGGATGAAAAGTATGACTATGAGGGTTCCTCAGAAAAATTAGCAAAAGCTCTGGGAATTGCGGTTACAAAAAAGGGAGAGATAAAAACCGTTTTAGAAAAAATGGGTAAAGACAGTGGGGACAAGGGGGTGCTTCTTTTTATCGGTGCCGGAAACATAGATAGGATTTTTGAGGAATGTCTTTAACTCAGCGCTTGGGGCTTGTTTTGATCCCCCTTTTTTGTATTTGTGGAGTCGGGTTTTTTTTGGGTTTTCAATTCCAGCCGGCAGAAAAAGAGGTGGACTCGATCCTTTTTTGTAGCGATAAACCCACACTTACCGAGCCTAGATGGCTTTTAAGCTACCTAAAAAGTCAAGGGGGCACAGAGGGTTTTAGGGCCGAAATACAAGAAAAAGATCTCCACCCCATTTTTAGACACTTGACCGTATCAAACTTCCCCCCCTCTAGCGTTTATGTCTATTACGGTCTTAGAGAGGTCGCTTTCATTTTAGGTGACTATGAGAATTTGGGTTTAGACCCTGAGGGTGTTCTTGTTGCTCTACATCCATTTCAATCCCCAAAAAAAGTTCCCAGACTCTTTTTGGGCCCGATCAAAAATTTACGCTTGGCCTCAAAGCTGGATCAGACCCTTTTCAAAGAGATTCTTGAGTTGAAAAGTGCATTTCAAGACACGTTAGATTTTATCGACCTATCCAAAAAAGGGTGTCTTTTGCCCTATCGGACCGTGAATTTAGGGATCAGCCAAAAGAAAAATTTTTCTAATACAGGGAAAATGCTCCTTGTTAGGCTTAACCCAGACCATCTTAAAGAGGGGGTAAAGGAGCTCCAGGCTTTCTTGCATACGGTGCCGATTGTGGGAATCGATAAAGTGGTAAAGCTCGATTTGCGGACTTTGGGTATCGGGTTTTTACAAACGGTTGATACCCATAGAGAGCAAAATTTTTACTGGGACGAACCCCATTTTTGGGAGACTAGAGCAATTTCTTAGATGAATAGCCCCCAAATTAACCCTTTAAAAACTAACGATCTAGGTTTTTTTTTAATGACCATCCGTTTTGAGAGATGTTTAGCCCTTGATTTATAATAGGTTTTTTAAGATTTTGAGGTTAGAACGGAGAAAACAATGAGCATTAATCGGTTCGATGAAAATGGAGTATCTTTTCTCGAAATCATTGGAAGAGTGGATTTTGCGAATGCAGCTTACCTTGAGGAAGAGCTCAAAAAATGCATAAGCGAAAACCGCAGCGCCATTGTATTGGACTGTTCTCAGCTAGAATATATCAGTAGTGCCGGCTTAAGAATCTTGATCTCTTACACAAAAAAAACAAAACTGGTACTATTATCCCCTTCGGAGGACCTAAAGTACATTTTGCACTATGCGGGCCTCGACAAAGTTTTAAAAATTTCCCCTTCGAAAAGTGAACTCAAGAAATACATATCCTTTTAACGCCCTTTTCCTTGCCGGACCAACAGCCTCCGGTAAAACATCTTTAGCTATTGCTTTGGCCAAACGTCTTCAAGCTGAAGTCATTACCGTGGACTCGGCTCAGGTCTATAAAGGGATGGATATCGGAACTGCAAAACCCGATTCTACCGAGATGGAGGGTGTGGTTCACCACCTGATTGACGTGCACGATGTGACTTGCCCCTTTAGTGTGGCGGAATTTATCGCTCATGTGGAAATCCTCCTAAAGGACATGAAAAAAAGGGGGGTTTTCCCCATCTTTGCAGGTGGAACAGGGCTCTACTTTCAGGCTCTATTGGAGGGGTTGCCGAGTACCCCGCCTGCAAATCTGTCAGTGCGTGCCCGTTTGGAGGTGCTAGAAACGGGTGAGCTCTATCAGATTTTACAAAAAAAAGATCCCGATTATTCTAAAAAAATCACAAGCAACGACAGGCATAAGATTTTGAGGGCTAACGAAATTCTTGTAACCACACAAAAAAGGGTTTCTGACTTTCAGGAAAAAACAAAACCGTTTCATTGCAGCCAGCTAAACCCTAAATGCTTTTTTATCTACCGCCCACGCCCCATCCTCTACGAGCGGCTCAATATGAGGGCTAAGCATATGTGTGAAAATGGGCTTATTGAGGAGGTAAAGATCCTTCTCAAAAAAGGGATAGAATCCAATCCGAATGCAAAAAAAGCTATTGCTTACCAGCAACCGCTGCAATATCTGAAAGGGGAGCTCTCCTACGAAAAAATGCTTCTAGAGCTGCAACAGGCCAATCGTAATTATGCTAAAAGGCAGTTTACCTGGTTTAAACGGATGGATGCGTTCACCCCTATTGACTTAGAAACGGTGGGCACACAAGACTTTATAGAATTGTGTATAAAAGAGCTTCAGATCTAGTTTTATCGATTTTGGGGGGTGTTATTCCCCTATTCTTTTAAAAAAAATTTCTAAAAAAACGCTTTTCTCCCTTTTTTTAAAAACCTCTATAGACGGATTTAAGGGAAAGCGAGTATAGTCTATGCCCATATGGATCAAGAAAAACTTCGACTAGTAGCTCAAGCAATTTATGATAAAAAAGGGACCGACATCCTCTGTTTTGATGTGAAGTCCGTTTCGGGAATTTCCGACTACGTGATTATCGCAACCGGAAACGTCGACAAACACGTTAAAGCGATAGCACGCGAAGTGGAAGAGCAAATGCGCCTTTTCAAAGAAAAACCGGTCTACGCCGAGGGTTACGAGGAGGGGAGATGGATTGTTTTGGACTTTGTGGGGCTGATTGTGCATCTTCTTTTGGCCGATACAAGAGAGTATTATGACCTTGAATCTCTTTGGAAAGGGGGAAAAATTGTGGATTTAAAAATCGAGGCCAAGTGAGCAGACGACGGGTTGTTATTACAGGTATGGGGACAGTCTCCCCGTATGGTTGCAATACAGAAGAGGTTTTTGAACAGATTCTTGGGGGAGCAAGCGCCATTAAGGAACTGCAAATCTTTCCTGCCGATAGACCCTTTAAAAGAGCTTTAGGTGCAGCCCCTGTGGAAGTCCCGATTGAGGAGTATCTGCCCCAAATAGAGAAAAAAGAGATCAGACGACTTGACCCGTTCATGAAGTATGCTCTAATCGCATCTCAAATCGCTTTAGAAAACGCCTCTTTATTCCCTTTCGAGAAAAATATTGATAGAACACGAGGGGGTGTATTGATCGGATCGGGGATGGGGGGGTTGTCGACGATTGAGAACAACATGTATCTTACGATTGAGGGATACAACAAAATCAGCCCATTTTTTATCGCCCACTCGATCGTGAACATGGCTGGAGCAAGGGTAGCAATCGAGTATGGACTCAAAGGTCCTTGTTATGATATTTCCACAGCTTGCGCCACCTCTAGCAACGCCCTTTTGGCGGCAAAAGAACAGATCGAATTAGGTAAAGCCGATTTCATTTTGGCTGGCGGATCGGAAGCTGCGATGGGTGTTCCAGGTTTTGCAGGTTTTTTTGCATGCAGGGCTTTATCCCATTGGGACGGCGAACCTAGTGGGGCATCGAGACCATTCGATAAACAGCGCAGCGGTTTTGTGATGAGTTCAGGGGCTGCTGTTTTAGTTTTAGAGTCGTATGAACATGCGCTCAAAAGAGGCGCAAAAATTCTTGCTGAATTTAAAGGGGGAGCCACTACTTGCGATGCTTTTGATATTGTTTTGCCCGATCTTAAAGCATCAAGCGCCATACGTGCTATGCAGCTTGCTTTAGAGGATGCAGATTTAAGGCCACAGGATATAAGCTATATTAACGCTCATGCGACCTCCACTTTCCAAGGAGATATCAGCGAAATGCTGGCAATAACCAACGTTTTCAAGGGATGCGAAAGCACTCTCAATATCAGCTCCACAAAATCGATGCACGGCCATAGCCTTGGTGCATCGGGTGCGTTCGAGGCGATTTTGGCAATTATGGCCCTAAGGACCGGGAAAATCCCCCCAACAATCAATCTGGACGACCCCATTGATGAGGTGAAAGATTTTGATTTAACCCCCAATATTGCTGCCGTAAAACCTTTGGAGCAGATGAGAGCTGTAATGAAAAACTCCTTTGGGTTTGGGGGCCACAACGTTTCATTGGTATTTACAAAATATGAGGGAAATTAAAGATGCTAAGGAGTATTTATCTAGAAAAACGGGCTACTAAAGAATTTTTTTTGATTCTCTCGTTAGCCTTAGCTATTACTTTCTTGGGAAAAATTTCGTTTTTTCTCCCTTACACCCCCATACCCGTCGCTTTAAGACCGCAGCTTGTTTTGCTATTTGCCTGGTGCTTTGGCTATAAAAGAACCGCTATGGCCCTTGTGGGATTTTTGACAGGTTGCTTTGTAGATTCGCACCTGCTTGCGTCGTTGAAAAGTTTCTCTCTCGGGGTTTTTGGCCCCACATCAGGATATTTGATGAGCTATTTTGTGGTCGCTTACCTGGCTGAAAAAATGAAGATCAGGGGAGTAGGTATGACGGGCACCTTTGTTCTATTATCTTTATTACTAGATCTATTAGGCGCCTTTGGAGTTAGTCTGTATTATGGAATTGAGAAAGGTTTACTATTGGGATTCTTCCCTTTTATTGCGGGTGACCTTTTAAAATCGGTCCTTTTTTCTCAATCTCATAAACTATGGGCGAGATGGGGACGATAAAAGAATATTTTGTGCGATTTTCGCGATGAGCATATTTAATCTTAGATTTTTTTGATTCATCAAGTTTTCCACGATTTGTGAAGGACTAAAAGCACTTTGTATTTTCATAATTCCCCTAGAAATATTGTTTTCTTTTCCCATTTTTTCTCTAGATTTTGCTAATGCTACAACACATAGCGTTAGAAGATCCAAGAAATATGGGGAAAGCTCTAAGTGTTTTTTAAAACAAATCTATTGTTTTATTCAACTCTTTTTAAAAAATCTTTCATGAGTCGTTTGATTTTTTTACAACTTGTACCCCAAGGATACATGTTTGCCAGGATCTCGTCCTCAAAACCTTCGAGGAAGCTTAATTGATGCTCTTCGGGGGGATTTTTGTCCGGTAAAGAATGTTTCTTCATCTCTAATTTAGAGGATTTGTCCATACCTCCCCCATAAAATACGACAACCCTTCGCGTCAATATTTTTTGCAAATTTTAAATGAGGAGGTTGCCCCGCCCCTTTTAAAAAAAAATTGTAGAAAAAGACCCTTTTTTGCAAGAAGAGAATAGGTTAAGGTTTGATGTGATTAGAGATATTAGCATCCGGATTCTGTCATTTACAGTGAGGAGGTTGTTTAGCCTTCGCTATCGTGTGCATTTGCACGGGCTAGATGAGGTAAAAAAAATCCTCAAATCAGATAAACCTGTGGTGGTTTTACCCAATCATCCGGCCATGACCGATACCTGGCTTTTGTACTCAATTATCGGGCAGATAGTATCACTTAAACCGGTTATGTTAGAAAAATTTTTTACCCAAAAAGGGTTGTACTGGTTTTACAGATTAGTCCAGGCTATACCGGTTCCCGATTTCGAGGTTATCGTAAATGAGTGGAAAGCCCGACAAGGGGATAGGGCTTACGAAGAGATTCTCAAAACTCTAAATCGCAAAGAAAAGGTGATCATCTATCCTGGCGGTACGTTAAAAAATTCGAGCCAAGAGAGTTTAAGGGGAAAGTCCGCTGTACACAGGTTGCTATCTGAGGAGATTGATCTCGAGGTCATTCTTGTGAGAACTACCGGTTTATGGGGAAGCTCTTTTTCGCATGGGATTTTAGGAAATACTCCCGATTCCTGGGAAACATTGAAAAAATCCTTTTTCCTTTTATGGAAAAATTTGATTTTTTTTATGCCTAAAAGAGATGTAACAATAGAATTTTATCGCCTTCCGTCCGATTTTTCCATTCCAGAGAGTAAAATGGAGTTCAATCGGTTCCTAGAGGGTTGGTACAACCAGTATAAGTATCAGGACGCTACCGAATCTGAGGAGAGACCGAATCTTGTTCCCTATTTATTTTGGGATAAAAAGGGTTCCACCCCGAAAGCTTATCTATCTTGTTCAAAGACGTTAGATAAAGATGTTAAGGTTCCGGTAAATATGCGGGAGATGATCTTAAGCAAACTCAGTAAAATGACAGGTTTTCCAAAAGAGCACATTCATCCTGAGCAGAATTTGGCCGTTGATCTTGGTTGTGACTCGATCGACCTGTCAAATTTGATCCTATTTTTGGAGCAAAAATTCCCTGTAAGTTCGAAATTCTGTTCCTTAGATATTGTCTATGTGCAGGATCTTTTTCTAGTCGCTCTAAATAAAAAAGTACCTTGTGTGATTGAAATCTTATCGAAAGAAAACTCTCGGGGTTGGAAAGAGCAGGTGATTGCTGTAACGAAAAGATTTGAGGTGCTTGGTAAAACCATTCCTGAAGCTTTTATTCATCGGATGAAACTTGTAGCAGATAAAGAAATTGTTGCAGATAAAACAGTTACTCTTACAGGTAAAGAAACGCTTTTCACAACGATTCTTTTAGCTGGTAAGATCCGTAAAATAGAGGGTAAATACATAGGGATAATACTTCGACCATGTGTCGACGAATCCTTGATTCTTTTTGCTGCAATGTTAGCCGGAAAAGTTCCAGTATTGATCAATTGGAATAACGGTTATGCGAGCACAGATGAATTGATGCGAATGCTCTCTATAAAATCGGTATTCACATCGCGCAAATTTCTTGATCATGAACCTCATTTTGAATTGGGGGATATAGAACCTTTGCTAGTTATGATAGAGGATTTTTACACAGATATTTCTATTTTTGAAAAGTTAAATGCCCACCTTTTGGCCTCCAAATCCACAAGCTCTATTTTGAGCCATTTTGGGTTAAACGGTTTGTCCGAGGACGTGAACGCTCTTGTGCTATGTAAATGTAGTAGCGAACATCTACCAAAATTTATTCCGCTTACACACAAAAACCTGATTGTTAATATAGAAGATCTAGGGGAGAGATTGTTATCTCAAGAAATCTCCACCTTTCTGTGTTGCACTGCACTTTATTACTCTAATGGGTTGATAGTTACGACCCTTCTTCCTCTTTTGAACGGAATGAGGGTCTTTTTTTCGCAAGAATTGACCTATTATCCTTTTCTCGCTAAACAGATTCAGGACTGGGGTATCGATTTCTTAGATTTGACTGTTTCAGAACACTACAGAGAATTATTCAATTGCTGTGAGCCAGCTCAACTTGTGTCGCTTAGGTCTCTAGTAAGCGAAAATGCGACGCAATCCGTAAGAGATAAACTAAAAAAGATCAATCCCAAAGCGAAAATTTACCTTGGGTTTGGGACGACAGAGACTTCAGTGTTGACTTCACAAACTCACAACGATCATAAGCCTAAAGGTCTCGGAAGGGCTCTAAAAAGAGTCGAATTGATTGTGGTTGACCCACAAGATTTAAAGCCTGTATCGCAAGGGGTAGAAGGAGAAGTACTGGCGCATGGTCCCTCAATTTTCAACGGTTACCTTGATGAAAAATTAGAGTCCCCTTTTGTAAATTTAAATGGTAAATCTTTTTTTCGAACAGGGTATTTTGGTTATTTGGATACGAAGGGAAATCTGATCACTGACAATAAAAGGAGAGGAAATACTCTAACCAGGGTCTCGGGTAATTTAGTCATATTGCCCATGATAGAGCAATTTTTGACCTACAAGGCTAAAGAGTTGGGTTGGTCAAGCGCTCTAGGAAACAAAGGGAATTCGTTTGTTGTAATTCCTCTCCAAACAGAGGATAAAAAAAACGAGCTTGTATTGATAAGTTCACTTGACGTTTCTTTAGATGAGGTAAATAAAATCATAGCAGAATCTGCTTTACCTAACTTCTGTAGATTACACCGACTATTAAAAGTCACAGAGATCCCATTGCTGTCGAGTGGTAATGCGGATGTCAAGGCCTTAACCGAGCTAGCGCACAGAGAGTTCTTATGATGGTCGAGGTAAAAAGCAGGACTGATTATTTAAAATTTTTCTCATCATTTAACCTTTCTTTTGGTTTTTGAAAAAAGGCTAAAAATGGGCTACAACAAAATGGGGTTTGAAGAAGAAGTCCCTATTTTGCTAGAATATTAGCAGTTTTTTTTACACATAATTCAAGGGGTTAATGGTGATAAGAGATATTTTTATCAGGATCCTATCCTTTCTTTTAAGGAGGCTGATTAGCCTTCGCTATCGCGTCCGATTAAAAGGATTGGATGAGATAAAAAAAATCTTGAAGTCAAATAAACCCGTCGTTGTGTTACCTAATCACCCGGCAATGACCGACCCATTGCTACTCTACTCTATTTTGGGGCAGATAGCATCGTTAAAGCCGGTTATGGACGAGCGATTTTTCTACCAAAAAGGGGTGAACTGGCTTTTTAGGTGTATCCGTGTCGTGCCAATACCCGATTTTGAGCTCGTTGTTAATGAGTGGAAACAAAGACAAGGGGAGCAGGTTTACCAAAATATTCGCCGCTCTCTAGATCGCAAAGAAAAGGTGATTATCTATCCCGGGGGTGGACTCAAAAGATCTGGCAAAGAGTATTTGGGGGGAAAGTCTTTTGTCCATAGATTGCTTTCAGAGGATCCCAATCTAGAGGTAATTCTCGTAAGAACGACCGGTTTATGGGGCAGCTCATTTTCAAGAGCGATTATTGGAGACTCTCCGAATTTCTGGGAAACGACAAAAAGGTCTATCGTCCTGCTTTGCAAAAATTTAATTTTTTTCATGCCTAAAAGGGATATAACAATAGAATTTTCGCCCCTGCCTGCCGATTTTCCCTACCAAGTAAGCAAAATTCAGTTAAATCGCTATCTAGAGAGCTGGTACAACCAGTACAAGTATTCCGATGGTACCGAATTACAAGAAAGACCTAACCTTGTCCCTTATCTATTTTGGGATAAAAAGGGTTCGACTCCAAAAGCATTTGTGTTTAGCTCGCAAACCTTAAGTAGAGATGTCGAAGTTCCACAAGAAATGCGAGAGGTCATCTATAACAAGCTTAGTAAAATAACTGGTCGCCCCAAGGTTCAAATCAAAGACGACCAAGATTTAGCCGTTGATTTGGGTTGCGACTCTCTAGATTTATCTAATCTTATCACCTTTTTGGATCTCAAATTCGGTATTGATAAGAAGATCTCTTCAATGGATCTGGTACATGTATTTGACCTCTTTTTGGTAGCTTTGCAAAAAAAAGTGCCTAAAGCGCGTGAAATGCAGTCAAAGGATATGCTGCGAGGCTGGAAACAGAAAAGCGTTTTGGGGACAAAAAAACTAGAGGTGCTTGGTAAAACTATTCCTCAAGCTTTTGTCGAGCGGATGAAACGTCTCGCAGGGAAAGAGATTATCGCAGATGAGACTGCCACTCTTACTGGGAAAAAAGCGCTGATAGCGACGATTCTTCTAGCAAGCAAGATCCGTAAGCTTGAGGGGAGATACGTAGGTGTCATGCTTCCGGCAACGGTTGGCTCAACACTAATTATCTTCGCGACGATGTTGGCTGGAAAAGTTCCCGTGATGATCAACTGGACTTCGGGATCCAGGAGCACTGATCACGTGATTCATACCCTGTCTATTAAATCGGTATTGACAGCTCGTAAATTCCTAGATCGGGTGGCCCACATTGAATTGGGGGCTATAGAACCCCTATTAGTTTTTGCCGAAAATCTTAAACTAAGGATTTCAATTTTAGACAAATTAAAAGCTCTACTACTGTCTTCTAAACCCACAAAGTCTATTTTGGCTCATTTTGGGATCGAAAGTCTTTCTGATGAGATGAATGCCGTTGTTCTTTGCACAAGTGGAACAGAATCTCACCCCAAATCGGTACCGCTGTCGCATAAAAATTTGATTGCGAACATCGAGGATCTTGAGGATGTAATTTATCCCTTCGAGACAAAATCTTTTCTAAATGCTTTACCGCAGTTTCACTGTTTTGGACTTACCGTGATGACCTTACTTCCGATGCTGAGTGGTATCAGAGTCTACTTTTCCCCCGATCCGACCGATTCCCCAAGAATCGCTCAGGAGATTCAAGCCTGGGATATCGATCTTTTGGCATTGACACCAAGCTTTTATGCAAACCTTCTAGCCTCTAGTGAACCAGGTCAGCTCCAATCGCTCAGGGTATGCATTACCGGGGCTGAAAAAGCGCCGAAAGCTCTAATTGAACATCTTTATAAAATGAATCCTCAGGCAAAACTACTAGAAGGATATGGTATCACCGAGTGTTCTCCTGTTTTGTCTGCTCAGCGTTTTAGGGATGAGAACCATATAGGTGTAGGTCGTGCCTTAAGCAAAGTCGAATTGATTATTGTCGACAGAGAGAGTTTAAAACCTCTTCCTCAGGGTGAAGACGGGGAGATATTGGTACGGGGCCCCTCCATTTTTAAGGGGTATATTGAAAAAGATATCAAATCCCCTTTTGTGTTGATCAATGGGAAATCGTATTATCGTACAGGAGATTTTGGTCAACTGGATGCCGAAGGGAACCTAATTCTAAAGGGGAGGTTGAAACGTTTTACCAAAGTTGGTGGCGAGATGGTGAATTTGCCCCTGATAGAGGAGATTTTGACTAATACTGCAAGAGGTTTGGGTTGGTTTACCGGTATGCGTAAAATTGACAGTCCCTTTGTTGTGATCCCTATTGAAAAAGAGGGAGAAAAAACCGAACTTGTATTGATCAGTATCGTGGATACTACTGTCGATGAGGCCAACAAAATCCTGTTTAAGTCGGGATTGCCTAAATATTTTAGAGTGCACCATGTAGTAAAAGTCTCTGACATGCCGATACTTGGCTCGGGTAAAGTCCATCTTCGGGCGTTAACCGACTTGGCTAAAAAGGAAATCTCCTAATGTTACATTTGTTCAATACCCTGACTCGGAGGATCGAAGCTTTCCAACCGATGGGGCCTAAAGTAAAAATGTACACATGTGGTCCTACCGTCTATGGTTTCGCCCACATCGGGAATTTCCGCACATTTATCACCGAAGATCTATTAAGGCGTGTTCTTGAAGCTAACGGGATGCCGGTAATTCAGGTGATGAATTTGACCGATGTGGACGACAAAACAATGAAAGGTGCCAATGACCGAAACATGCCTTTACGTGAGTTCACCGACATCTATATCAAAGCTTTTTTTGAGGATCTCCAATCGCTCAATGTGGAGGGGATTGCCCATTTTCCCAGAGCGACCGATGCTATACCCTCGATGGTATTAATGATCCAGAAGTTGATCGATAAGGGGTATGCTTATCAGGCGGAGGATAAAAGCGTCTACTTTCGCGTCCATGCATTTAAAGAATACGGCAAACTCTCTCATATTGATAGGCAATCTTTAGTTGCTGGTGCAAGCGAGAGGGTGCATCAAGATGAATACACCAAAGATAACTTATCCGATTTTGCCCTTTGGAAAGCTTATGATCCCAAAATGGATGGCCCTATTTTTTGGGAGAGCCCTTTTGGTCGAGGTAGACCCGGCTGGCATATAGAGTGCTCTGCTATGGCGCAAGACTTTTTAGGCCCATCGATCGATATTCACTGTGGAGGTGTAGATCTTGTATTTCCCCATCACGAGAACGAAATTGCTCAATCAGAGTGCTGCAACCATGCCCCCTTCTCAAAATACTGGCTACATGTGGAGCATCTCCATGTAGACGGCAAGAAAATGTCCAAGAGTTTAGGGAATTTCTATACATTAAGAGACCTGTTGGATAAGGGCTTTACCGGTCGTGAGCTGAGAGCTTTGATAGCACAATCCCATTATCGTATGCCTTTGAATTTTACCCTTGATGGGCTGAATAGTGTGCGTCAATCACTCGATAGAATCGACCAATTTATAGAAAGGTTAAATAACAGTGAGAGTTTCGGCAACGAGGAGTTTTTTGTTGAACAGACCGAAAAAGCGATCTACGAGGCTCTGAATCAGGATTTAAATTTCCCAAAAGCTTTTGCCATTTTGTTTGATATGATCCGCGACGTCAATAAGGGGCTGGATCAAAAAAGATGGAGTCAGCATGCTGTGAAAAAAATCCTCTCTTTAATAGATAAGCTCGATCAAATTTTGGCCTGTCTTAAGAGAGAGCAAGAGAGCGTTCCTGCGAAAATTTTGGAGCTTGTTGAGGCGCGTCAGCTGGCACGAAAAGAGCGTAAATTCCAAGATGCGGATAGACTGCGTAACGAGATTGCCGCTTTGGGGTACGAATTAGAAGATGTAACGAACGGAACAAAAGTTAAAAAGAGACATGCATGCAACATTCAGAAGAATACCGTAACCGATTAAGAAAATTGGATGAGATCCGTGGTTTAGGTGTCGAACCCTATCCAGCAGATGCTCTTAATCCGATACTTGCCGGACATCTGGCAAAAAAATATCACGGACATCCAGTTGGCCAATCTGAAGAGGCGCAGAAAGGGGAGACCGATTGGGTAGAGGTTGCCGGTCGAGTCGTCCTATTTCGGGCTATGGGAAAAAATGCTTTTCTAACTCTGCTTGATGAACATCACACTATTCAGGTGATGCTGAACCGCGATGATACCGCCGTGATGGGGCTTAATCCCAGCGAGGAGCTTTCAGGGATAAAGTTTGTGGAAAAATTGGTGGACTTAGGCGATTTTTTATCGGTTAAGGGGCATCTGTTTCGCACCCGCGTCGGGGAGTTGACTGTATATGCTAAAGAGGTCACCTTTAGAGCAAAAGCCCTTTTGCCCCTGCCAGACAAATATAGCGGTTTGAGCGACATCGAAATGCGTTACCGTAAGCGCTGGCTTGATCTTATCAGCAATCCTCAAGTGATGACTACATTTCAAACACGCTCGCGTATTCTCTCTCTTATTCGTCGGTTCTACGAGGATCAGGGATTTATGGAGGTGGAGACCCCTGTTTTGCAATCTATTTACGGTGGAGCGAATGCAAGCCCTTTTATCACGCATGTTAACGCTCTGCACATGGATACCTTTCTCAGAATTTCTCTGGAAATTCAGTTGAAGAAGCTGATTGTGGGGGGGATTCGAAAGGTATTCGAGATGTCGAAGGTTTTTAGAAATGAGGGGCTAGACCGCACGCATAACCCCGAATTTACAATGATAGAATCTTATGCAGCCTATCAAGACTACTACGATGTAATGGATTTTACCGAAAAGCTTTTTGTCTCTTTAGCTCGTTCGCTTTATGGTACAACCGATTTAGGTTCTCGCCAGGATAAGAAGGGGAATACCCATCACCTTAATTTAGCAGGCCCCTGGAAGCGCTATACCATGAAAGAGTCGATTCGTATTTACAAAGGTTTGGATGTCGACCAAATGAGTGATCAACAAATGCAAGAGGTTCTAGCATCGACCCCGTTGGATCCTCTTGAAGTAAAAAAGCTCCCTAGAGGTTTGTTGATCGCAAAAATTTTTGAAGAGTTTGTAGAAGAGCATCTGATAGAGCCCCATTTCATTATTGACCACCCGGTTGAGACGACACCTCTTTGCAAATTCCATCGAAATGTTAAGCAGAAAGAGGAGGGGATTGTTGAGCGATTTGAACTATTTATGCTCGGTATGGAAATGGCAAACGCCTATTCTGAACTCAACGATCCGATTGTGCAAGAGACCCTTTTACGTCAGCAACAAGAGGCTAAAGACGCCGGAGATAAAGAGGCCCATCCTATGGATGAGGAGTTTATTGAAGCGCTCAATACCGGAATGCCTCCGACAGGAGGTCTGGGGATTGGGATCGATCGCCTCGTCATGGTGCTAACAGGTGAGGTTTCCATTCGTGACGTCATCTATTTCCCTATGATGAAACCGCACCAGTCTTAAACATTCTTATTGTAAAAAAGACCTCTTTTTCAAGAGGTCTTTTTTACAAAAAACTTCTTAAAAATTCTCCATAGAGGGTTTCCCTCCGTAGCTTATGGTCAAAATCTTTTCCGGGTTATCCCTTTTACAGAAATGCACTCTGATAGAGACCTTTTCGAGTCCCTCAGTGGGTAGGTCTTCATAAACAGAGAATAATCCGTCAGTAATTCTATCTTTTAGGAAAGAAAAAGGGTTTTGTTGTTCTTCAAGGTAATTTTGTCTTATACGATTTAAAAAACTTTGGATTTCTGGGGATGCATAAGGTTTTTTTAGCAACACCAACAGTAACTGTATTTTTGGATCAGTCCGATCGCTTTTTTCGATCTGCAAAGATTCCTGCAAAAAAAATTGATAGAGCTCAGCATTATCTTCGGGGATATCCCTATCTAGAGGCGAATATCTATATTTTCTTTTTTCTAAATACCTCTTTTCTCCATTAACAGATTTAAGGGAGGTCGCGGTGATTTTTAATATTTTAATTTTTGTACTCACATCAAGAGAGCTTTGCAGATTAGCATAAAAAAAAGGGAGATCATCGGTAGAAATTAAGGGGGCCTGTGTGCAAGCGGATGACATTAGAAGCTCCTAAAATAGTTGGCACAAGGATAAATAATTTAAAGATTTTTTAAAATTTTAAAATTATTGAATTAAAAAATTTTTAAAAAAACGTCTGAAGAGGATCCACATCTACCAGGCATTTGATTTTTTCATGCTTCGGTATTTTTAGAACCATTTTTTTCAAAGAGGAGAATTTAAGGGCTTTTAAAAGAATTTGTCCCCGGTGTTGCCCTTTAGCTTTTGTCAGTCCACAAAGTGTGTAGGGCAAAATATCCACATCCGTTTCCCTGGTTTTTTCAAATAGATGGGTAAGATAGGCCCCAAACTGATCTAAAAGGGTACTTTCAGAGGACTGTAAAACAATACGGCACAATTTTTTGAAGGGGGGGTAGTGGAATTGTTTGCGCAAGATAATCTCTTCATGGAAAAAGGTTTTGTAATCCTCTTTGGAGGCATGGTGAATTACCGGATATTCGGGTAGACGAGTCTGTAAAATCACCTCCCCGGGAAAATCGCCCCTTCCCGCACGGCCTGATACTTGACTGAGTAATTGGAAAGCATTCTCTTGGGATCTGAAATCGGGAATATGGAGCATCGAGTCTGCATTAAGGATACCTACTAGAGTGACTAAAGGAAAATCGAGCCCTTTTGCAATCATTTGTGTACCAATGAGGATATCGGCCTTTTGAGACTTGAATTCTCGATAGAGGGCGTCGTGGCTCCCTTTGTGTCGCGTTGTGTCGCGGTCCATGCGTAAAACTCGGGCTTCTTTGAATAGAGCTTTTAAAGCCCTCTCCACCTGTTCAGTACCAGGTCCCTGAAACCGCATGGTCTCTCTTGAACAACATTTTTTACAAAATGCTTTTTGGGGGTCTTGGGTAAATCCACAAAGATGACAGGCTAAAATATTCTCGCCTTTGTGGTAAGTCAGACAAACATCACACTGATCGCACTTAAGGGTTTCATTGCAGCTTGTGCAAATTTGGCATTTAAAGAAACCCCTTCGGTTTAAAAAAAGGAGTGTTTGCTCCCCCTTTTTTAGCCGATCTTCGATCTTTTCTAATAAAAGATCGCTAAAAAGAGCGCGACATTTTTTCTTATCGTCCTCATGGCGCATGTCGACAATTTTTACATCGGGCAAAGGATTTTGTTTTGCTCTTAGCGTAAGAGTGCTCTGGCCATATTTGAGGTTTTCTGCGTTGTAATAAGTTTCAAAACAGGGGGTAGCGCTCCCTAAAATACAAAGCGCATTAAGGTTTTTGGCTCGTACAATAGCTACGTCTCTTGCATTATAACAGGGCATCTCCTCTGTTTGTTTAAACGAGCCATCCTGCTCTTCATCAACGATGATGAGACCTAGATTCTGCACCGGAGCAAAAATCGCCGATCTTGCCCCAATGACAATCGAAATTTTACCGCTAAGAATCCCTCTATAGGCGTCAAACCGCTCTCCATCGGAAAGACGATGATGTAAAACGGCTATTTGTTCACTAAATCGTGAAAGGAGCCTTTCGATCGTTTGGGTTGTAAGTGCTATTTCGGGAACGAGGAATACTACCCCCAGCCCCATGGAGCGGGCCTTATGGATCGCTTGTAGATAAACCTCGGTTTTTCCGCTCCCTGTAACACCAAAAAGAAGCTCGGTATGAAACGTTTTTTCATCAAGTTTTGTGGTGATTTTCTTTAGAGCTGCCATCTGCTCGCTATTGAGTGTTTTGCTAGGGGCTAAGAGGAAATCCTCATGTTGAAAAAAAGAGCGGTCCACCTCAATTTTTTTGAGTGCTAAAAACCCTTTTTTTACTAGAGTATCCACTGGGCTTTTGGAGGTTTCAGCCAATTCCAAAAGCTTGGAAAGGTAGATCCCTTTATCCTGCTTTAAAATCACCTCAAGCACTTTTTTTTGGGGATGATTTTTTTGACTGATTGAGGCGGCTAATTCTATGAGGGTTGCCAAAGACGCCTTTTTCTCGACAAAAAATTGCTCCTCTTTTTGGGTCTTTTTTTTCAGCGACGCGGGCAAAAGGGTAGTCAATACTTTTTGGAATGGGGTCATGTAGTATTCGCTCATCCAGGTGGCAAGCTGCATCAAATCCTCTGTAAGAGATTCCTCCTCAAGAAGGGAGTGGATCTTTGCTGTTTTAGCAAAAGAGGGTTTTTCTAGCGCCTTGACTACGGTAGCCTTCACTATTTTGTTGCGTAACGGCACAAGAACGCGGGAGCCTACAAAAAGAAGAAGCCCGCAATTTTCATAACACAAGGGTTTGTCGATTTTTTGATCGACTAGAACCTCTAGGAATGGGGGAGGGAGAGCAGAGCTTGCCATAGCCGTTTTTTCCCCAGAGGGGTTTGGAGTATTTCGTAAGGTTCTAAAGGGTAAATAGGAATTTTCCAAAGGGTTGGAGTTTTTGTTTCAGGGTCGTATTCTATCTCTTTTTCCAAGGATTTGATCCAATCTAAATCTAAAATCAAAAGTCTTGATTGGCCCACAAGCTCTTTACTCAATTGTTCTTTTGCCAAAACCATACAGGGGACAAGATACTGGTGAATCGCCGTTTGGATAGCTTTGTAAAGTTCTTTCCCTTCTTTAAGTTTCTTTGGGATCACAACAACTACCGATGCCTCTTTTGTTCCATCCAAATAGCGTGTTTTCGCATCAAAAGCCCTTTTATCGCTAAGAGGGGTGATGGCTTGTGTTTTAAATCTTTTTTGATACCAATCGGTCAAATCATGAAGAGGGGGGTGGAGAACTTTTGCTGGGGTCAACTCCACTTTTTTCTCTGTTTTCTTCTCCTCATGCCGTAATTTGGGTAAAACAATTGGCTGAGGCAAAGGGGAGTTCATACTGGCAAGAGCTGTTTTTTGAGGTGTTTTTTGCACAGAATCGTTCACGGGGTTTCTCTTTTTGGGAGCAACCAAAAATTTCAATTCACGTACAAGTTCTAGTAACTCTTTTTCCACTAAAATAACGACTCTACGTACTGGTTAGCATCAAAGGGCTGTAAATCGTGCAAGCTTTCCCCTAGCCCGATCCATAAAATCGGGATCTTTAACTCTTTTTGCACTCTTAAGGCTACCCCCCCTTTTGCCGTGCCGTCCATTTTTGTCAGGCATATGCCGGTTACAGGGCAGACTTGTAGAAATGCTTTCAATTGATCTAAACCATTTTGTCCAAGAGTAGCATCCAAGATGTAGAGGATTTCCTGAGGAGCTTCGGGCTGCAATTTCTTAGCCGTCCGGATCACCTTCTCCAGCTCCCGCATCAACTCAACCTTCGCATCCAGCCGACCCGCAGTGTCAGCAAGGATAAGATCATATTCCCCGCTTTGCCCTTTTTGTAGCGCTTCGTAGATTACCCCCGAGGGTTCTTTCGATAAGCTATCAACCATGTCGACTTGCGCCCTTTTTGCCCATATAGAGAGTTGCTCTTTTGCAGCTGCTCTAAAAGTGTCGCCCGGTGCTACTAGAATTTTCTGGTTTCGCTCCCGATAAAAATGGGCAAGCCGGCCAATAGTTGTGGTTTTACCAGAGCCATTTACCCCAACAACTAATACTAAGGACCCTTTTGGATAGGATCTAGGGAGAGGCTCGTTTTGTAAAGGGAACAAAGAGAGCATAAATTTTTTCATCCATTGGATATAGTCGCTCTCCTCAGCTTGCGGATGAGATTTATGAAAAAGCTTAATCCCCTCAAGAATCTCATCCACTAAGGATCCCCCAAGGTCTTGCATGTATAAAAGCTCTTCCAGACGATCCCACTGCTCCTGGTCCATCTTTTTGGAAAAAATCATGTGGAGGGAGTGGAGGAAAAATTTTTTAATCTTTTTATACTTATCTTTTAGCAAGCTGAACAAGGAATACCCGTATTTCGATCTGTAAGCCCCTATCTTACCATAAACAGCTTAGGGATGACAAGTAGAGCCAAAAACAGGGAAAAAAAGGGGGGTTACTCATCCCCAGCGTTCATAAAATATTTTCGAAAGAAAAATGGTTTTAAAAGTTATTTCCCTCTCTTAACCAATTATATAAATACAAAGATAGCATTTGATAGTTGAATTATAATGAATTTTTAGAGATATAGAGGCGAGAGGAAGAGATATGAATATACATGAATACCAGGCAAAAGAGCTTTTGAAAAGGTATCATATTCCTGTGCCTGAGTATATTGTGATTCGTCATCTAGAGGAACTTAAAGAACTAAATCTTGACGAAGCGGTGGTGAAAATCCAGGTGCATGCCGGGGGTCGAGGAAAGGCTGGCGGGGTGAAATTTGCGAAATCCCTGAAGGAGATAAAAGAGGTTACCAGACGCCTTTTAGGGATGAAGATGTGTAACAACCAGACCGGGCCTCAGGGTGTAATTGCCAACGCAGTGATTTTGAGTAAGCCTGTGGATATCGATAAGGAGTACTATTTAGCGGCTATTATCGACCGGGCTAAAAAACAGATGATTCTTATCGCCTCAACGGAAGGGGGGATGGATATTGAAGAGGTGGCCGAAAAGCACCCTGAGAAAATTCTAACCTTGCCAATTAGTTTGCCTGGTAAATTAAGGATGTACCAAATTGTCGCCTTTAATAAATTTATGGGTTTTAAAGGGGACGTTGCGAAGCAGGCCGCGAAAATTATCCAAAATTTAGTCAAAGCTTTTTACGAGTTAGATGCCTCTATTTTAGAAATAAACCCCTTGGTTTTAACACCCAGTCAGCAACTCGTTGCCTTGGACGCCAAATTTGGTATCGATGATAACGCGCTATTTCGTCATCCCTTGATTGCAGAAATGCGTGATCCCTCTCAATATAGCTCCGCAGAAAATGCCGCTTTTGAGAATGATCTTTCGTATGTCTCTTTAGAAGGAAATATCGGTTGCATGGTGAATGGGGCGGGTCTTGCCATGGCAACCATGGATATTATTCAGCATGAGGGGGGAAAGCCTGCGAATTTTCTGGATGTGGGGGGCAGTGCCACAAAAGAGAGGATTGCTTTCGGGTTTGAGATGATCCTTAGCGATCCTCAGGTGAAGGGGATTTTGGTGAATATTTTTGGTGGGATCGTCAGCTGCAAAATGATTGCAGAGGGGATTATCCATGTGGTTAAAGAGCGCAAAATCAAAATTCCGATCGTTGTACGCTTAGAGGGTACCCATGTGAAAGAGGGTGAACAGCTGTTGGAAGACTGCGGGCTTGAAATCATCGCAGCGGTAGATCTTTTGGATGCAGCCAAAAAAATTGTGGCTCAAGTCCAGGAGGTGATCTAGATGGCTGTTTTAATTGGAAAAAATACGAAAATTATCACGCAAGGGATCACAGGTAAAGCGGGAGCTTTCCATACGCAGGAATGTATAGCCTACGGTTCGAAATTTATTGCCGGAGTGACTCCGGGAAAGGGAGGCGAAAGTTTATCCAACCTCCCTGTTTTTGATACAGTCCATGAAATTGTCAGGGAGATGGAGGTAGATGCATCCATGATCTTCGTACCCCCTCCCTATGCGGCCGACGCAATTTTAGAAGCGATCGATGCAAAAATTGGACTTATTGTCTGCATCACTGAGGGGATTCCCGTTAAAGACATGCTGGAGGTGCAATCGGCCTTGAGGCTTTCTAATAGCCGATTGATAGGGCCAAACTGCCCTGGAATCATCACTCCGGGTGAGTGCAAAATCGGTATTATGCCAGGGTATATTCATAAAAAAGGGCATGTAGGGATTGTTTCGAGATCGGGAACCTTAACTTACGAGGCAGTCCATCAGACCAGCCAATTGAATTTGGGGCAGTCAACGTGTATCGGAATTGGGGGAGATCCCATAAACGGGACGAATTTTATCGACGCAATCAAGCTTTTTGAAAAAGATCCCAACACCCACTCTATTTTGATGATCGGGGAGATTGGGGGATCTCAAGAGGAGGAAGCGGGAAGATATATACGTGAGCACGTCACAAAACCTGTTGCAGCATTCATAGCTGGTGCAACGGCACCTGAAGGAAAGAGAATGGGCCATGCGGGGGCAATTGTCTCGAATGGTTCTGGAAAAGCTCAGGATAAAATCCGCGTTTTAAAAGAGTGCGGGGTATGTGTTGCAAAAACTCCAGCAGAAATGGGCCATGCGCTAGTTGAGGCCATAAAAAAATTTAAGGGCAAATAATGTTTGAGTTTGGAAAAAGTATCCCCGTAAAAGTCACTTGGCCCTTCTTTTTAGTCGCCGCCTTAATCGGCTTTTTGAATTCATTAAATCTTATTGGAACCCTATTTTGGATTCTGGTGATTTTTGTTTCGGTTTTAGTTCATGAGTATGGACACGCTGTTGTTTCTAAAATGTTTGGTCAAAAACCTCGGATTGAACTGATTGCTTTTGGGGGGTTAACCTATCCTGAGGGTCCGAAGGTCAACGGATTCAAGGAGTTTTTAGTAGTCCTAGCCGGCCCGATGATGAGCCTTTTTCTGTGTTTTTTAGGTTTTTTTATTTTCAATATCCCGGCGGTAAAAAGTTCCCCTTATGCTGCCTACCCATTCCTTTTTGGTTTTGTGAATGGATTTTGGACCGTTTTGAATCTTTTACCTATATTACCTCTTGACGGCGGACAGCTGGTGCGTGTGATATGTCAAGGGATTTTTGGATTTAAAGGTTATCTAATCAGCGCCGGGCTATCGATTTTCTTCGCATCAGCCGCTGTGGTGGGTTTTTTCCTTATTGGTCAGCTTTTTTTAGGGATTATCTTCATGTTCTTGCTTTTTCAAGGGATTGAAATTTTCAAACAAGTTAAGAGGATGGGTGAAGCCGATTTCAGCGAAGAAACACGAAAAAATATCACCCAAGCCGAGATTTTGGAGTCTGAGCATAATTTAGCAGAAGCGGAAAAAATCTATCAAAAAGTGAAAGAGGAGGCAAAAGAGGGCTACTGCTTTACCAAATCTTGCGAAGCTCTGGCTAAAATGGCCCATCTCAAACAAGATTACAAAGAGGCATACAACCTTCTTAATCCCATTAAGGTACAAATTTCATTAGAATCTAAAAAAATACTCCTTAAAGCCTCTTTTGAAGAGAAAGACTACCCCCTTACGATAGAAATGGCTACGTATATTTTTCAGGAGGAGCCCGGGCCGATCGAGGCTTTTCTAGCCGCCAAAGCGGGGGCTATTGTTGGGGAGATTGAGCTGGCTGTTCAGTTTCTTAAAGTTGCCTTAGACTTAGGACTGGATAAAAGTTCGATACAAGATCCCGTTTTTGATACAATTCGCTCTCATCCATTATTCCAAAGCATCATACTACAGAAATAAAAAACCCGGTTTATCACCGGGTTCTAGCGATTACTTTTTGTTGGTTTTTAGGTCTGGGCCCAAACTGACAAAAAGATATTGCCCCCGCTGGTTTAAAACAAGGAGCGTTGCAATTTTGTTTTCCACCTCTTTCATCGCTGCGACAAAGTCTTGCGCAGAGCGGATTTTCTTATTATTGATTTGGCTAATCACGTTACCGATCTGGATTTTCCCTTTGAGTAGAGAGTTGTCATCTATCGATTTTACCACAACCCCTTCCACATCCAAAACGGTATGTTGATAGCGCTGAAGAGTTCCTTGAGACGTAGGTTCAACGGTAATCCCGAGCCTTGCGTCATGACCTTCTCCAAGCTCTGTTGCAGTTCTGTCGTCGATGGTAGCTTTTAACTTCACCTCTTTTTTCTCTCTTAGGACACGTAAAACAATCTCTTTGCCCGGAGTTTTTAAACGCACCGCAGACTCGAGCTCTTGGGGAGTATTGATGTTTTTGCTGTCGACGCCAAGAATGACATCTCCTGTAAGGACTCCCGCTTTATCTGCAGGTGATCCCTTTTGCACAGAGGCAACAAGGGCCCCTTTCGAGGTGCCGAAAGCTTCGCCAAGTTCCTGATCAATAAATTGAACCGAGACTCCAAGGTAACCCCAACGCACCTGACCATCTTTTTTTAGCTGGTACATAATGTTTTGGCAGATAGAGGAGGGGATAGCAAATCCAACACCCATGTACCCCCCCGAATTGGAGAGAATAGCCGTATTCATACCAACTACTTCGCCATAAAGATTCAACAACGGTCCACCCGAATTTCCCGGATTGATAGCTGCATCGGTCTGGATAAAATCTCCCACATCGGTAATTTGCAAGTTATTCCGATTTTTTGCGGAGATTACCCCCATAGTGATACTGGTTGTAAGCTCAAAAGGGTTGCCCGCGGCGATCACACATTGGCCCACTTCTAAGTTGGAGTCTTCCGCAAAGGAGAGGTATTCGTGGTCTTGGACATTCACCTTAATAACCGCAACATCCGTTTTAGGATCGCCCCCGATGAACTCGGCAGGCATCTCGTTTTCGGTGTGATCCAGAAAGCTCACTTTGATGTTTTTTGCATTTTTCACCACATGGTAGTTGGTGAGAATGTACCCGTCTGGGCTGACAAAAAATCCGGTCCCAAGGCTTAACTTAGCTTTCTGCTGCTCTTGAGGGGGTCTTTTTCCAAAGAATTGGTTAAAAAACTCATCATCGAAAGGCCAGCCATGCATATCGGGTTGAGAATTGGTGGCGCATTCGACTTTAAGCTGCACAACCGTTCTTTTGGCTTTGGTTGAGACATAAATAAAGGGGCGCTGCACCTCATCTACTATTTTAACATAATTTTTATCTAAACGAGGTTCATAGTTAGTTGTAGACGAGGAGTTGGCGCCTAACATGAACCCAGATGCGAGGCCGAAAGGGATGTATAGGCCTACTAAATAATAGGAAAATGGTTTTAACATTAAAGCTCCACAAGTGTTGATGGATGATGCTTCAGGTTCTCAAAAGCCTTTTTTGCCGACAGAGTCACCGAAATACCACCCGTTAGGTTGCCTAGTATTTTTGCTGTACATTCCCTTATAGCAGAACGATCCGCTTTGATCAACCGATTCCGATCATCCAGTCTTTTGGTTTCAGTTCGACCTAATCGGTTACGCCAGTATTGATCATGCGCTCGCATATTCAGTAAAGAGATCTCCTCGGTCACCTGCAGAGCAGCAAGTTTAGCTTCATAGAGATCTTCGTCGCTAAATTGCCCCGCAATAATCGGATTGAACACCTCTTGAAAGATTTGGTAGGTTAAATCAATATTTGGATCACAGGTTGTAAACATCGTAAATAATCCTTGCTCAGGATCTATTGAAATCGAGGCTCCATAGGCCCCATGTTTTTCTCTTAGGATAGGATGCAGCTGTAGATGTTTGATAAGCTGAACCACAACCCTTGCGATAGGCGTTTCAGGATCATCAAACCTAAAACCATTGAAGACGAAAGCATTTTCACTGGCCTGGATAGGAACGCAATACCCGAAAAAATTGGATTGGTTTTTAGTCTCAACGACATGATTTTTAAAAGTAGTTTGAGTCTTTGGTGCGTGAAGAGAGAATGGGGGGATCTCTTTCAAGTCTGTACAAAGAGACATTTCCAATAATTCATCCCCTTTAAGCAGGCGCTGATAGAGTGTTTCCAACCCTTTGATGGTAGCATCTATAGGCTTTGTGATCTCTTTTTTCAACCAATTATAGAAAGAAAAGCCATTGGCGTTTTCTACTGCTTCAAATGCCGTTCTTAGGTGAGACTTTCCATGTAAAATACAACGACCGTACGATCGCTGAGTGAAGCGCGCTTTGAGTCTATTAAAAAGATCTTTCAGGATCTCTTGCAAACGCTCTTTTTCACTAAATACCGTCTCTTCAAGAATTTCTTGGACAAGGAGAAAACCCTCTTTTAAATTTTCCGAAAGACTCTCTGCCTCAAGATACAAAATTAAATTTTTTTCGGTTGCATCGAGCCGCAATAAAAACTGAGAAAGAATAGACTCTTTTTTTTCGATAAGCTGGTTAAAATTCCTTTTTTTCGTCCCAATAGCTCCTAGAAGGTGCACCAAAAGTCCTAGATAATGGGAGCCGTTTTCATCTAGATCGGGAAGATCGATCATCAAATGAAAATAGCTAAGCCCGTTAGTCCAGCTATTGTGCACAAAAATCGGGATTTCCCCCCCCTTCTTTTCTAAAGTGTAGGTGGGTGGTCGCAAAGGGAGCTGTTCCATGTGTAAAATGGGAAGACAGGAGGAATTTTGAGGTTTTGACTGCTTGGACTCAATTAAATGATTCTCTTGGGCAATCCTTTTTTTTGTCTCAGCATCAAGCGCTAAAGGTTTGGGGAGCTCTTCCTCTAAAAGATGGGGTTTGTTGGTAAAGTGCACCTCGGTCCGATGGGAATTATTCAGGAAGATCTGTTGTATTGCTTTTTTTAAATAGAGGGGATCGGCAACCCTTTTTTCGAGTTTTTCCAACCGCTTTTTAAAACAAAAAAGTTCTAAAGGATCTGCTCCATTAAAATAGGGGAGCACCCCTTTAAAAAAAAGTACAATCCCGGTAGGGTAGCCCTCTTCAACAGTATTTAAAAAAGCGATTTTCAGTTGGTGCAGGCTGGCATTTTTTGCCCCCTCATCAAATCCCTCCAAGCTTATTTTTTCTAGAGTTTTATCAAATGTTGCGATCAGTTTTTGGCCATCGAGAACATCTTTAAAAATAAAATAGATGTAGGGCTCTAATACCTCTAGGTCCAGCATAACATCTACTGAGCTTGCAAGGTTTTCCCCCATGATTGCCCTTTGAAGAGGAGATCCATCATGTCCGGCAAGATAGCTTTTTAAAAAAAGGGCGTCGAGAAGATGGTCCTGATCTCTTTGATCCCCCAAAACAAACCCGATAGTGAGATGTTTTGTTTTGTCCTCTTCCGTTGCAGGATAAAAGGTGTGGTGCTCTTTTTTTTGTGTAAATCGGGGCTGAAGAACTCTGTGTTTCGTGTGTTTTGGTTTGTCCGGAATATCCTTGATCGATTTTTCTATTGCAGTCAGCTGTGCATCAATATCTAAATTTCCATATAAAAAAATGAGTGCATTCGAGGGGTGGTAGTTCTCCTTATGGAATGCGACAAGCTCTTCATAAGTTAAATTGACAATCTCTTTCGGGGTTCCGCCACTTTCAAATCTATAGGAGGTATCAGGGAAGAGCTGACACAGAGTTTCATGGTGAAATCGATCATGCAAAGAGCTATTCGCCTGCTTCATTTCGTTGAAAACTATCCCTTTGTACCCCTCTTCAGTGTAACGGGATCCCTCCTGTAGAAAACTGGCCTTGTCGATAAGAGGGTGAAAAACAGCGTCTAAATAGACCTCAAATAGATTAAAAAAGTCTTCTTTCACATGTGCGGCAAAAGGGTAAGCGGTAAAATCAGAGCCCGTGAAAGCGTTTGCAAAACCGGCTATCGAGCGCCTTAACATGGAGAAAAAAGGGTCTTTGACATCGTATTTTTTTGATCCGCATAAAACCACATGCTCTAAAATGTGGGGGCAACCTTTGGAGTTTTCCGGAATCGTTCGAAAATGGATGCTAGCGACATTTTGAGGGTCAAGGTTATTGATTTTGATGACTTGAAGACCGCTTGGATGAACGTATTTCAAAAAGGTTGAGCAGATCTCATCGATGTAATGGCTCTCTTCAAATTTGAAATTGTGGACTTGCATACCCTATTCCTATACGTATTAAGATTTGAATTTAAGATTATAGCTTTTTTTGTTCCATCCTTTCCACTTTCTTTTTAAACGACAACCCCCCTTTCTTTAGGGGGGGGGTTGTGTTTATCTTAAGTCCAAGAGAGGTTAGAGGCCGATTGGTAATCGGTAACCCTTCTTTCGAAGAAGTTCCCCTCCTTCTCCAGGTCGATAGTTTCGCTTAACCAGGGGAAGGGATTTTTCGTGTGGTAGCGTGCCTCGAGGCCGATGCGCTCAAGGCGTCTGTCAGCAATATAACCGACGTATTCTTTGAACATACCGGTTGTCAAACCGAGTACCCCATGAGGCAAACAGTCTTTGGCGTAACGGATTTCAAGTTCTACAGCCTCATCTATCAAATTATAGATGTGTTGTTGAAACGCGTTTGTCCAAAGATGCGGATTTTCCTCTTTAATCGTATTGATAAGATCGATACCGAAATTGAGGTGAATTGTTTCGTCACGCAGGATGTATTTGAATTGTTCGCCGATGCCGACCATTTTGTTTTGACGGTGCAATGAGAGGATCATGGCAAAACCGCTGTAAAAAAAGATCCCCTCCATGATCACATAGTACCCGATCAGGTTTTCCAGAAATTTTTGAGCTCCCTCTGTGGTTTCGGTGGTAAAATCGCTTTTAAGAACCGCTTCGGTGATTTTCATCTCAAAAGCATCTTTATCATGGATCGAGTCGATTTCCTGATACATATTAAAAATTTCACCCGGATCGAGAGCTAGAGATTCAACTATGTAATGGAATGTATGGGTGTGGATCGCTTCTTCAAAACCTTGGCGTAAAAGATACTGACGCGCCTCGGGATTGGTAAGATGGCGGAAAATAGCAAGGACTATATTGTTCCCTACCAAGCTCTCTGCTGTCGAAAAAAACCCCAAGTTTCTCATCACAAGGAGGCGCTCCCCTTCAGTCAGACGATTAGATTTCCAAAGTTCGATATCCGACTGCATGGATACCTCAGTTGGCATCCAATGGTTTGCGCATCCATTGAGGTAATGCTCCCATGCCCAGTGGTATTTTAGGGGCATAAGTTGGTTGACATCTACTTTACTGTTATTGATCAGCTTTTTTTGATCAGCTTTCAATCGTTCTGTATTTTTCATTCTAATTCCCCTTAAATTTTTTTTACCACGGTCTCGTGGCTTAAAACACTACTTGTATTTTTATTGACAGCTTTCGCAACCCTCGTCCAAAGAGCACACCTTAGGCTTGCTTTCCGGACTACGGTCTACTTTAATATTGGCCGAGGCAGAGACACTCTTCATCCACTTCGGCTGCAATCCACGCTTGTTGATATCGGTGGTGGATTTCTCAATTTGGGTTGCGGCTCTACTACGTAAATAATAAGTAGTTTTCAACCCTTTCGTCCAAGCGAGCAGATACATGTCATGAATCTTTTTACCGCTTGGTTGATCGATATAGAGGTTCAAGGATTGCCCCATATCGATCCATTTTTGACGTCTTGATGCACATTCGATAATCCAGGTAGGGTCGATTTCAAATGCGGTCAAGTAGACTCTCTTCACCTCTTCAGGAATCCTTTCAATCTCTAGAATCGAACCGTCGTAATATTTAAGGTCATCGATCATCTCAGCATCCCAAAGTTGGAGCTCTTTGAGTTTGTTGACAAGATGCACGTTAGGTACCGTAAATTCCCCTGAAAGGTTGGATTTCACATAGATGTTTTTAAAAGAGGGCTCTATGGACTGCACTATCCCTGTGATATTAGCGATAGTAGCGGTCGGAGCAATCGCCATCGTATTGGAATTACGCATCCCGTTTTCCTTAATAGAGGCACGTACAACATCCCAATTGAGGCGTGTTGTGGTGTCTTGTTCTAAAAACCCGCCTCTCTCATCTTTTAAAAGCTGGATCGTGTCGATCGGCAAAAGACCACGATCCCATTTGGAGCCTTTGTATGTTTGGTAAGCGCCACGCTCCTTAGCAAGCTGGCTGGAGGCCAAGATCGCAAAATAGGAGATGTGCTCCATACTGGAATCTGCAAATTCGATCGCTTCATGGCTGGCATAACTGATGTCCATCATGTAAAGCGCATCCTGGAATCCCATCAATCCTAACCCGATCGGGCGGTGACGCAAGTTTGCGTACTCTGCATCCGGAATCGGATAGAAATTGATATCGATCACGTTGTCGAGCATTCGCACAGCTGTTGTAACCGTTTTTTCGAGCAACTTTGTGTCGAGCTTGCCTTGGCTTATATGTTTTTCGAGATTGATCGATCCAAGGTTGCAAACAGCGGTCTCTTTGATCGAGGTGTTCAACAGAATCTCGGTACAAAGATTAGAGCTGTGGACAACCCCCTCATGGTCTTGAGGAGAACGGATGTTTGAGGGGTCTTTGAAAGTCACCCAGGGGTGACCTGTTTCAAAAAGCATCCCCAGCATTTTTCTCCATAAAGCGGTCGCCTCTATTTTTTTCGATAGGCCAATTTTTCCAGCTTCTGCAAGCTTTTCATAGTGCTCATAACGCTCTTCGAATTCTTTACCGTAGAGATCATGAAGATCGGGGGTGTCGCAAGGGGAAAAGAGGGTCCAAGGCTTATTTTCGTGCACTCTTTTCATAAAAAGATCGGGAATCCAGTTAGCTGTATTCATGTCATGCGTACGCCTTCTTTCATCTCCGGTATTTTTTCTAAGTTCAATAAAATCTTCGATGTCAAGATGCCACACTTCAAGGTAGGCACACATCGCTCCTTTGCGCTTACCCCCTTGATTTACTGCAACGGCTACATCGTTTGCGACTTTTAAAAAGGGGATCACCCCTTGACTCTCTCCGTTTGTCCCTTTAATGCGTGAACCGGTAGCACGGACATTTGTCCAGTCATTTCCGAGGCCACCCGCCCACTTGGATAGGCGTGCATCATCCGAAACGATTTTGAAAATGTTTTCCAGATCATCCATTACAGTCGAGAGGTAACACGAACTCAGCTGCGAATGCTGCGTACCTGCATTGAAGAGGGTAGGCGTGCTCGATACAAAGTGGAATTGGGAAAGGGTATGGTAAAATTCGATAGCTCTTTCGGTGCGATTAGCCTCTTTAATAGCCAACCCCATCGCAACGCGCATCCAGAAAATTTGGGGTGTCTCCATTCTCTTTCTTTCGTGATGGATGAAGTAGCGATCGTAGAGAGTCTGCAGCCCAAGATATTTAAAACTGAAATCCCTTGAAATTTCGAGCGCTTCTTGGAGTTTTGTCAAATCGAAATCGAGTAGCTCATGGGAAAGTCGGCCGAGTGAAATACCGCGGCGGATATAGTTGGGGAAATACTCTTTGTGCCTACGGTTTAATGACGGATCCATCATCGAAATGCCAAGCGCTTCACGGTAGACAATATCTAGGAGCAATCTGGCCGAAATTTCTGCATAACAAGGGTCTTTTTCGACCATAGCTCTGGCTGCCAACACCATGGCTTGATCCACCTCGTCTTCAAGGATCCCCTCGTAGAAGTTTTGGATCGTCGATTGCGTAAGCTCTTCAACCTGGATAATCGATTCAAAGCCTTTGCAAGCAAAAGCGATTTTGTTACGGATTTCGTCTTCGCTGATGGAGCGTGGCTCTCCGCTTTTAGTTTTTACTTGGAAAGTATGGGCTTTGGCCGATCGTGGTTCAGTTTTTGGATGGACTTTTCCCTCGTTTGCTTGCTTGAGGATATAGGCTTTTGCCGCGCTGAAATGGCGCTTGTCCATTAGAGCCTCTTCAACGAGATCTTGAATCACATGCACTGATAAGAGCTCCTGGTTTTGCCACTTTTGGAGCACTTTTTCCAAAATAAGCGATGTAAGGGGGTTGACCATTTCAAAAAGATTTTCAGGGACAGCAATACTCTCGTTTTGGTGCCCAGTACGCAAAGCGAATTCAATCGATGAGGCGATTTTTACCGGATTGAGGCGAACTAAAGTAGAGCCATCTCGTCTAAAAATTCGGACGCTATCGATCCCTTGCTCCCGAATGGCTTTATGCTCGTTGCGGTAAGTGATGTAGCCTCTGGCGACATCGTGATACCCTTTTTTCATCAAGATGATCTCTACGAGGTCTTGAATCCCTTCAACGGTGAGTGTTTTTCCCTGGTTGCTATCCTGTATGCACGAGGAGACGACCACCTCGGTCAAAGAACCGATCTCTTGGTAGAAACTAGTCACGTCGGGGGTCTTCTTTACGTCCTTAAATGCAGACTCGATCGCACGATGTATGCGCTGGGCGTTGAACGGAACAACATGGCCGTTACGCTTGACAACAGTTAAACTGACGCCGTTGTTATTTTTCACCCAGGATTGATTAATCAAGGCTGAACTGGTGGTTGTCTTTTCTTCACTCATGATTCCTCGCAACACTACATGTTGTATTCATTTACGCTTATGACACACTATATATTGTAAATCGACACAATTTGTCTAGTTTAAAAAAAACAAAAGCTTTTCTTCTCCTCTGAGGAAAAAATTTCTTTCGAGGGGAAATTTTTTTTAAACTAGGGGATGTTTGGGTTTAAAGAATATCGTTCAAATATAAGGTGGGCTTCGTGCATGATTGTAGCAAAAATCGGGGTTTAAATCACATGAAAAAACCATATGTTGTTCCCAACGTCATCACAGCCCTTGGACTATCGATTGGATTGTTTGTTATCTTTAAAGCGACCCTTTATGATGCTACTTTAGAGCCAAAAATTTTACTTTTCAGATCTTCACTTTTGATTTTGGCCGCTGCCTGTATTGATGTTTTGGATGGCTTTGTTGCGCGTCGGTTAAAAGGGGAGAGCCTCTTTGGGATGAATTTTGATTCTTTATCTGATGCGATTACATTCGGTTTAGCCCCTGCCGTTTTACTGATGAAAACTGCACAAGTTGTCCCAAAAACCCTCCCCTATTTTTTCACTTTTTGGGGGGCTATGCTTTTTTCGTTGTGTGGTGTTCTAAGGCTTGTACGGTTTAATGTTCTGACTTTAGGGGAAAAAAAAACACAAAATCACAAGATCTATACCGGCTTGCCTATACCTGCAGCCGCGATGGCCGCCCTATCGATGCAGCTGTTTTTTTGCAACCCTTCTGTTGTAGAGCTTTTCGGTTCCCATATATTGTCCTATTTTGCCCCGTTTTTTATGATTTTGTTAGCGTACGCGATGATCAGCGTGAAAAGATTTGTCTCTTTAAAATGGATCCAAAAAGAACAATTAACCTTTTCTAGTGTATTTGCGATCTCTTTAATCATGTTGACGCTTCTTTTTGGTTTCATGTACCATTTCGATTGGTTTTTTTTCCTTGCTACATGGATATATGTAATGTGGGGGGTTTTGCAAGGAGCAACAAAGCAAAATCTTGTACTATTAGAGGATTGATTAATCTTAACGACAACCACTTTTAAGAAGGATTTTATGATTTTTGGATTAAGACGACTTAAATTTCCCCTTTTATTTTTCTTATGGGTAGGTACGATAATAGCCAAAGAGAGCATCTGTATCCAGCCAGATATTCGGGGAGATGAGATCGTTTTTATCCAGGGGGGAAACCTTTGGTATGGGAGAATAGAGCAAAATCATGTACGGGCAACACCCCTTTTGAAGGATAACGGGTCGATAAGCTATCCTAAATTTTCTAAAAATGGGGAGAGGATTGCGTTTGTAGGAAAAGTCGATTTCCTACCTAACTGGGATCTGTTTTCTGTAGCTCTTAACGGGGATAATCTTGAGAGGCACACGTATACGGGGATTGAGTCGAGTCCCTGTAGTTGGTTAGGCGATCGAAAAATAGCGTACCAGACCTATTCTAATCATATTTCAAGAGAGAAAACGTTAGCACTAGTCCATCTGGACAATCCTAATAGCAAAGAGAGCACACTGGGTGTCGAGCAGTCCGCCGAACCTTGCATCACCCCAAACGGGGATCTTTTTTTTGTGAGATTTTCCCCCCAATCGGTCATCAGCTCGTATAGAGGTGGGCAATTGCGCCAAATCTATAAAGGGCGCTTTGCCTCCAGAGATTTTCAGGAGAAAAAAATCCCCCTTTTTTCAGAGGCAAACTGCTTTAATCCCATGGTCATTGAAAACAGGCTCTACTTTCTATCCGATGTGACCTCCAAAGCCAGCTTATATGTGTGGGAGGAGGGTGAAATCAAAAAAGTTTATGAAGATGACCTATTTCCCGTCCTATCTGCATCGACTGATGGCAAGACCATCATTTTAAGCATAGCCGGGGATTTGAAAATTTTTGACACCAACTCCAAAGCAGTCTCGAAATTAAAAATAGAGCTTGTGGGGCAAAATAGGGAAAAAAAATCGAGAGTCTTTTTGAAAAAAGAGATAAAAGACCTGCTTCTTTGCCATAACCCTTCAGGATATTATATCCAAGAAAAGTGTGCCGTCCATCCAACAAATGAGTTGATCGCCTTTTTGATCCGAGGGGATGTACTTTGCTTCAACAGAGCATCTGAAGGATTCACCAGGATTAGATCTAAAAAAGGGGATTATATTTATGATCTAGCCTTCACAGAAAAGAAAATTTTTGCCCTCTCCTCAAATGAGAAAGGGGTAAGTTTGGAAATCAGAGATTTTACAGGGGGGGAAGAAACCCGGTTTTTAGGAGATCGCACGCGCACCAAACTGGTTGTAAATAATCAGGGGACAAAGGTGGCAACAATCTCACCTAAGCAGGAGCTATTTGTTTACGACGTTCAGACAAAAAAAGAGACTCTCATCGATAGAAAACTCCCTCTTGACTTAGGAAAAGAGGGTGTGGCTTTTTCGCCAGACGGAAAATGGCTTGCGTACTCGGTGCAAAAAAAGAACCTTTTTTGGCAACTGATGGTGGCTGATCTCAAAAAAGGGGCCTCCTATCCGGTTACAGCCTCTGAGGTGGATGGTTATAACCCTGTTTGGCATCCTAAACAGGCGGGGCTCTACTTTCTTTCGCGCAACAAGCGGATACCCGTCTTTCTAAATAATCCGGAAAAATCGCCTTTGAAAACTGTATCGGTCTCTTATCTCATGGGAGTGAGCTTTAATAGCGTAAATCCTTTCAAGTTTGAAGAAATCAAAGAGTCTTTAGAGATCAACCCCACCTTATTTTCGAAAAAAACTTTTAATAAACTTCCGTTTCTTTACACGTATAAAATGGTAGGTTTGGAAAAAGGGCTCATTCTCTTTGGTGACCAGATAAGCTTTTTCCCGTTCGAGGGAAAAGGGGTTGAAGAGAGCAGCTACGATTTCAGTGAAGCCTATTTTTCAATGACCTCAAATAAAGGGGTTGTTGTGGAACAAGGGGAGTTTAGCTGGGCCGATTTCACCAATTCCTTTGAGGGGGGTGTGGATGAGAAGATAAAAATACCGGCGCAAACGATCTTTTTTGATGCGAAAAAAGAGTTTGAAAACCTTTTTCATAATGTACATAGAACCTATAAATCCTATTTTTATAATCAAAATTTGGAAGAAACCTTCTGGACAAACATTAAAAATAAATACCTTCCACTAATGGATCGGGTGTACAACAAAAAAGATCTGATTTTAGTTTTATCGATGATGCTTGCAGAACTGAATACTTTGCACATCTTCATTGTGGACCTAGCGACCCCTGTGAACCATGCCCTAAAAAGCGCTTCATTGCCTCTAGAGCTGGAGTATGATGCTAAAAAGCAGGGGTTCAAAATTTTGCGTGCTTTAGAGATAGATCCCCTCATAGATACACACCACGTCTTAGATCCTTACAAGGATTTTAAAAAGGGGTCATGGATCACCACCATAAATGGAGAACAGTTAGTAGGTAGCTGTGGATTTGAGGCTCAGCTTTGTGGTTTTTACGGGGGAACTGTCCAATTCGGACTCATAGATCCTAACGGGGAACCGATCATGGCCGCTGCTAAGCCATTGGCAATAGAGACGCTTTTGAGACTCCGTCTTTACGATTGGGCCTACGCTAACCGGATGCAAGTGGACACATGTTCTAAAGGAAAAGTTGGGTATATCTATCTAAGTGAGATGTCCCCTTCAACGTATGGATTATTTACCCAGTTGTATAATGCAATGCTCGATAAAGAGGGGATTATCATCGATTTGAGATACAATTATGGGGGAAATACAAGCGATGATGTAATACAAGAACTGCTGGTTACTACCGATTTCTATCACGAAATGCACGGAATAGAGAGCTGCTTTGAGATCAGTGCAAAACCTCCAAAACTTGTAGTTCTTTGCAACCAGCAAACCTCGTCGGATGGGGAGCTTTTGATTACAAAATTGAAAAGGGTGTACAAAGCGACTGTTATCGGAACTAAAACCTGGGGAGGGGGTGTGGGTATCTGCTCCTCACTCTCAGTTTTACCCGGCAGTTCTTTACTTGTGACTCTTCCGGCTCACGCATCGTATTTTAAAGGAACAACATCCCCTGTTGTTGAAGAAGAGGGGGCTGGCCCCATCGACATCTATTTAGATATATCTCCAAGAGAATCTTTTGAGAAAAAAGATCTTCAGCTTGCAAAAGCCCTGGAGATTTTGCTAGATAGCAAACATGAGCTTTGTTCTTAGGTGCCTTACTGTCCTTACCTCTTTTCTCGTTGTTGTACAGCAGCTAGAGGGGGGTAAGTGCTCAAGATTCAAAATAGCGGCAACAAAAAACGAAAGAGAGGATATAGCCTACGTAGTGGATACTTTGGCGGCACACTCCTCTATCGGACTGCTAAAATATAAGGATTCTCTCGAAAAGACAGGAGAGCGGACAAGACAAGTAACCCCTTTCTCTTTTTTTGGGGTGGTTTTGACCGACGTGAACACTAAAGCAAGCTTAAAAAAGCTGAGCTCCTCAAATAGCATTCAATTCAAAAAGTTTTGCAACGGTTTCACAAAAGAATTTTTAAATGAGGCTACAAAACCCTGTTTTGAGACCACCTTTGAGGGGTTTTGCAAAGCAACGGGGTTGGATTCTAAAAAGATGCTCCCTATTTTTCAGGAGAGTTGTAAGGCTGCAAAAAAAAAGAGGGGTACCCCCTTTGCCCCTTTTATCAGGGCGATGACTCGATAAAACCGGATCCGGTTCTGTTTGGTATTCATTTAATAAAAAATATGCTATTTAAAATGGGAAAAATACCCCGTTGGTGTGCTCTATGGAATATCTAATTTTACCTCATCAGCTTTTTGATCCGAAACGGTTTTTCCACAAAGGGGACCATGTGGTTCTATATGAGCATCCATGGTACTTCAAACAATTTCCCTATCATAAAAAAAAGCTCCTTTTTCATCGAGCGGCAATGAAGGCCTATCAAGATGAACTTAGAGACTATGGAATTACTGTCGATTACGTACCCTTTGGGGAAAAGCCTAATTACAAAAAGGGGATGAGAGCGTTTGACCCAATCGACCATGAGGTGCTTCGTGAGCTAGAAAAAAAAGTGGAAATCCTCGATTCACCCCTTTTTTTAACAAAAAAAAGCGAGATTAAAGAGCTTTTGGGTGGCGAAAAACATCTCAGCATGGCCTCTTTTTATATGAAACAGCGCAAACGATTCGATATCATGATGCAAGGGGGGAAGCCAGAGGGGGGTAAATGGAGTTACGACGTAGAAAATCGGAAAAAAGTTCCCAAAAGTGTACGTCTTGTCTCTTACACCCATCCAAAAGAGAGCCCGCTCTTGAAAAAAATAAAAAAAGAAATCGAAAGTGAATTCAAAGATCATCCCGGCGATTTGGAGGACTTTTCTTTTGCTATCGATCGTGAAGGGGCAAAAAAAATGATGCATCGTTTTTTTGAAGAGTCTTTTTCTACCTTTGGTCCTTACCAGGATGCCATTTTGATGGGGGATCCGTTTACAGTGCATTCTGTATTGAGCCCGTATATTAATGTAGGGCTTTTGACCGTGGACGAGGTATTAGAAAATGCGCTTCATCATCATGCTCCGCTAGCTTCTAAAGAGGGTTTTGTGCGCCAAATCCTGGGTTGGAGAGAATTTATGCGGGCAGCATATGAAATTTATGGCGATAAGATGAGAAAAATGAATTTTTTTCATCACAAAAAAGGGCTTCCAAAAGGGTTTTGGGAAGGGCAAACCGGAATAGTTCCTGTAGATGATGCTGTGCAAAAAGCACTTAAATTTGCCTATTGCCACCATATTGAAAGGCTGATGGTTTTAGGTAATTATCTTCTTCTTAAAGAGTGTGATCCAAAAGAGGTTTACGATTGGTTTATGAGCCTTTTCATCGACGCCTACGATTGGGTTATGGTGCCTAATGTTTTCGGAATGAGCCAATATGCTGATGGGGGTATGATGACAACAAAGCCCTATTTTAGTGGTTCAAATTACTTAAAAAAGATGGGCAATTACCCCTCTGGACCATGGTGTGAAGCTTTTGATGAGCTATTCTGGAATTTCATAGAAAAGCATAGAGATTTTTTTTCTAAAAATCCGCGCTTGTCCATGATGGTACATCTGCTAGACAAAAAAAGGGTTAAATCTTAAGGTGAATTTTTCCTTTTAAAACAAAAATCAGCTTACAGGATCTATGAAAAAAAGGTTACAACAAAAAAGTGGCTTAAAGTTTGCAACGTTTTTTCTGCTGACCTCTTTTACACCACTAATGGGTATCAATACTCAGACCGAATTAACTAACGCTCTAAATTCGGGGAGCGGAACTTATACCCTGGCGGCTAATATCACTCTTGCGCAAACGACAAGTATTCCTTCTGGCGGAACAATCACGATTAATGGAGGGGGCTATAGTGTTAATGGGGATATTTTGAATCTTGCAACTGTGCAATTTACGGGTTCAACAACCTATTATGGGAACATGAGCGGAAATGGAGTTCTTTCAGTTGCCACAGGTACCCTTACTTTGGCCGGGATGAATTCCTACTCAGGAGGAACTACAGTAGGTTCAGGATCTACATTGGTGGGGGACTACCTTTCACTCCAACGAACTATAAACAACTCCGGATTAGTTGTAATCAATCAACCAGCAATTTCAACAGCTCACATATTTAACGGAAGCCTAGCGGGAACGGGAGATGCCCAAAAAAAAGGCGATGGGGAACTAGACGTTAATGGTGTTGACTGGAGCATATCAGGGACTACCGACATATTTGAGGGAAAATTGGTTTTCAATATCCCAACCACGTTCGGAGGAGTAGGTTTTACTCCAAAATTCAAAACCACCCAAACAGGAAGCGGAGATTTTCGCCCAGAATTAGCTCTCCATTCCTCAGGTTCTGTTAACGCTACTTTAACCCTTAATATAACCAATGTTGGGAGTAGTGGTTTTGTGCTTTCCTCTACCGTTCCAGGCAATGGAGTTAATCTGGTCAATTCTACATTTACTTCGATTGCTTCAGATAAATTATTTGTATATGGGGATGCCCCAATAATATTTTCTAGCAGCAGCTTCAATTCTTTTCATGGGCAATTAGAGCTCGATCACTCCCCTTTTTGCAGGTTCTTAGCCTCTAGCGGGGATAGTATTCTAGGAGGCGTATCAAAAGCAATATTCAATGATTCTAGGATAGAATTCAACCTAGGAGCGGGTGCTAATACTTCAAGCGCAGTGGCTATTGAACTCCTTTCGGAATCTACGAGTTATCTCACAACGCAATCAAACAGCTTTACTCTTTCAGGAAACATCACGGGAAGCGGAAATCTCTACTTTACCCCGAGTAATGATTTAAGGATTTCTGGATCTAATGTAGGGTTTAGTGGGAAATTCGGTTTAGCGATTTTTCCCACACAATGGAATACTAGTGTGGGAAATTTGATTTTCCCTACCCAGGGATCCCTTGGTAATGCCTCATTAATTGAGGTGGAAAGCGGAAATTTTACCCTTAAATTAGGTGCTTTCCAATGCAACACTCCCATTAATATAGGCTCTAGTGCCACTTCATTGAACCTTTCCCCCGTAACTGCAGGGAGTACTATCACTTTGGCAGGAGCCATCAGTGGGGAGGGAACTTTAAATGTGAAAATGCAAAGTGGAAAACTCGATATTAGCACACGTAATCCTGGGTTTCTAGGAAATTTGGCACTTGTTACCGGAACACTGCGTTTTACAAATAAGGACACAAGTATTGGAAGCGGAACCCTTATTCCATCCAGCGGCACTACTACAGAGCTTTTTTCAAACATGGTTCTAGAAAATGAGATCGATACCAATTCTGCAACCTCTAGCGCTGCCATTATTAAAGTATCAGGTGGCATTGCCTCTATTACAGGGGATATTAAAGGTAACGGTAAGCTTCAAAAAACAGGATCGGGTGAATTAGATCTTTTGGGAGAGAACACCACCCAAAATTGGACTCTTGATGTTTCTGAAGGGTCAACCTTAGGGGAATATAGGAATTACCCAAATTATGTCAGTATAGAAAGAGGTGCAGCAGCATACTATCATACACCTGCAGGTACAAATATCGATTTACTTATTGACAATCTGTCTAATTTGACCGGCTTGGGGGGTACATTTCACAAGTCGGGATCAGGAACTTTGAATCTGACCAAAAAACCAAATGGAACTTTTACAGGGGTATATTCCATAGATGCTGGAGCTACTAATATTAATGGGGACTTCTCCTCAAACGATTTCAGTATCGGGCAAGGCGCTCTTTTTAATGGTCAGGGAACGATAAAAAATCTCACAAATGAGGGAAACGTAAGGCCAGGAAATTCGATTGGGACAATGAATATTGTAGGGAATTATATTCAAAGTGCAACAGGGGATTATCTGGTTGAGATAGAATCTTCTGGAGGTAGCGATCTTCTCAATATCACAGGGAATGCAACTATAGATGGAACCCTAACAATTATTGAATATCCCGGGTACTACCCGGTTGGGGCAAGGTTTGTCATTATGAATTTTGGGGGATCGCTAAGCGGTACATTCGATGATGTTGTCCATCCACGAGACGAATTGTTTAAACTTTGGTATGGAAATCTTTCTGGATATACGAATAGTATTGTTCTAGAAATTTTAAATTCCCATTTTGTCCTACCCGTACCAAACCAGGACCTGACCGGTTATGCGAGAGCTGTGGCTGATGATCTTTGGTGTGGGTCTCTCACGCCAGATGTACCAGAACCCGGTTTACTTGAAGTTCTTATAGGTTTGGTAGAGCTGCCTGCTGACCAGTATCGCCAGGCGCTTGTAACAATCGCAAACGGACAAATCTCAAATTTAACCATTCAAGAGGCGGAGAATAATTTTAGAATACTGCAAAGTTCTATGCTCCGTTGGGATCGTCAGGATAATAGAATTTGTTACAGCTTTGATCAGTTGCCTCGTACTACACTTTGGTTAAATCCTATGGGCTTTGGGATGTGGCAAAATAGTCGTCAAGATTGTAGTGGGTTTTTTTCTACAACTTATGGGTTTACTGGTGGCGGTGAATATAACCTTACTGACGTGAGCAAACTTGGATTGTTTGCAGGTTATAGCCAAACAAGCCAACATTGGAAAAATGGTGTTGGAAAGACGACAAATCGTGAGGGGTACCTGGGTCCTTACTATACCGCTACATGTGGTGGATGGAATTTTGCCGGTGCTGTTATGGGATCGATCGATGCGGTGCAAATCAATCGTGTCATTTACTGGAACCATTTCTCAGCTATAGCTGTATCTAATCCACTCCTCTTTAATGCTACAGTAAATCTGGATACCGCCTATAGATTCCAAGTCGCAACCCCTGTTTACCTTGAACCTCAAGCTGGGCTGGGTGTTGTGCAGACGTTTAGATCCAGTTTCACCGAAAAAGGGGGAAGCTACTTTAATACGTATGTCGATACAGACTACGAAGCAACTCTAAGAGGAAGCTTGAGGCTGAACTTGGGTACCAACACATGCACCACCAAGAATATCCATGGTGATATGAGAGTAACTATTGGAGCTATTTTCACAGGATTACTCTCAAAGAATACCCTCCGTTCCAACTTTATGCAAGCTAACGATTTTTGCCACGACGATTTGGATCTCTATGGGCAGCACCCGTCAGCAGTTATGTTTGAAGCCGGAGCAAGAGCTGCTGTAACCTATAAAGAAAACTTCAAGTTTGGCCTTGATGCCGATACTATGATTGGAGACCGCTCGCAAGTTCTACAAGGCACCCTCTTTTTCGAGGTTAATTTCTAAAAACAATTCGATGTCCCCTTTTTTTCATGCAATAAGAGGAGGGGGCCTTTAGGGTGTTGAAGAGAGCCTTGCTCGCCAACTTGATGGTGCAGTCTGGTGTTTTTCCAAAAAGGGGATAGGATTGAGCTTAAATTTCCTTTTCTCTAAATGGTGGGATAAGAAACGACAAACAATCATAAGAACCTGTTTTTTTGTCGTTAAAAGGTGCTCTTTGAGCTGTTGTGCCAATAGGAGATCTTCACTAGCATTTGAAGACTGAAGGGCGTCAAGATAGAGCTTTAAGGGCCCCATAGAACAATCTTGATAGTGGTACACAGAGTTCGAAAAATTAGAAAATTCACGGAAAAAAGGGAGCTCCTCAGTCGAGAAAAGTTCTTGGATTTCATTTGGTAAAAAATGGAATTTACCAAGAGTATCATGGGAAAACCCGAGAGGTCTTCCGTTGAAACTTTCAAAAATAACATGCTGCTGCCCAGTGTGATCTGTTTTTGAGCAACTATAGAGGCCAAGATCTAAAGCACTCTCTAGGAGCATGGAGAGGCGATAGAGAATGTGGTGTGCCAAGGGATAAGAGACAGCCTCATTTTTAGACCACTCAAAGAGAAGAGAGGCTAATCCCTGAAGATGGTACTCTATTTTTTTGGGAATGGCATGGATTTTGGAAAGACGGATGAATTTTTGTGAGAACGACTCGGTAGCAGAGACCTTTTCAAGTTCATGATCCTCTAAAGGATGCTCTTTAATGAACCCATTAAGCTGCTCGATCGTGCCAATAAGAAAAGAACTAGGAGCCGATTTTTCTCTAGAGATGGTTGGTAGTACAAATTGTACAGGGGGAAAAGAGGTTTGGCGCCCCACAAAAAGCAGGATCTTGGTTGCAAGTTGCATTGTGGAGAAAAAAAGTTCTTTAAATAGATGTTTTTCTGAAGATTCACTAAGAAGCTCTTTGAATAAGGGGCAGAAAGTGCCCTCTACAAGAGCCTCATCCAAATCCCAATGAAATACATAAAGTCTAGATAAGGCGGTAAGGAGATGACACTCTTTTTTATCTAAGACTAGATTCCCATGGTTAACAAAAAGAGATTGGGGAAGATTTATATATAGATCATAAAGCTGATGGCTTTTATTTTCAGGATCGTAAACTTTTAGCATTCGCTCAATCCATCCCCTAACAGAGGAGAAAAATTCCCGATAAAAAGAGCGGCCTAGATGAGTAAGCTCTTTTTTTTCCAGCATCTGACATATGAGTCGAAAATTGGGCTCCATTTCCAAGTGGAGTTTATTCATGAGGGTTTTAAGATTTTCCAGATTGCTGGAGTCGACGACAACAGGCTCAATGGGGAGTTTTTTTTCAGCGACTGCACAGAGGCTTGGATCCCTAATTTCGGGTAGAGCCGCGACCTCTTTAGGCTCCTCAAAAGGGACACTAGCCCCTAAAGGGGGTGTTTTTGGAGACGTTTTTTTTCTCGGATTCCGTTTTTTTTCTACAGGTTCATGTGTAAGTTCATGCTCAATTTGTATCCGTTTAAAAGGGGCAAAAAAGTAGCTTATAAGAGAATGAACAAAAAATACTGGAGTAGAGACAGAGTATTGTGTAATTAAAAATTCCTGTGCGTCATCCACCCTTTTACTGATTTTTTTTGCATACACGAGTAGATCCTCGACAGTCCAATCGAGATCTGCGTTAGTAATACTAAAAACTTTAAAAACATTTTTTTTCTCCTCCTCTGAAAGGGGAGCTTTTACTATTAGATCTAAAAAGATTTTGGCCCGGTTCTGAAAGTATTTTGAGACCTCTAGATTGATTTGTGAATCGGGTCCAGTATAGCTTTTAAGCTGCCCTACGAAAAAAGGATCGAAGTATTGAGGAAAGTGGTTTGCCGAAATCGGATCTTTAAGGAGGTAGAGGGGATCAAGCACTGGATTTAGAGTTTTTGGCTGCCCGCAGATAAGCTCTTGGAACCTAAAATCAATTGCATCTGCAAGGTTTCTGTAGTAGAAAGCTATAGAAAGTGAAAAAATCTCCATCTCATTTTCTGTTTGAAAATAGACCCCCGTTTCAAAGGGGACCAGAATTTCAAAAAAGTAGAGGTAATAGGAGTTGAATCTATTTCGTTCGACTAACCCTTTAAAAAACGTAAGCACCCGTTCTGCTTTTTTTATAGATGCCTCAACGGTGAGTTTAGTGAATTTATGGGCCTGCAAAAAAGAGTATTCAAGGTACATGCTAAGCTGTAACAAAGAAACAAAATGCTTTTTTTGCGAATCGGTGGAAATTTCGATTTGGTAATGGTCAAAAGCCTCTAAAAGTTCGGAAAATCTCGTGTGCTGTTCGGGGGATTCGATCTCAACACAGATATGACCCTCTTCTTTGGTGAATTTGATTGTAGGGATTTTTTTTAGAAGGGGATCATCCTTGCTTACAAAAGTTAAGGTTGGCTGATCCTCAGCTTTTGGACTTTGGAGTCTCTGTTTTTTTTCTTTTGTAGCCTGATCGGGTTTGTCTTGGGAAACTTTTTTGTAAAAAAAGAATATTTTGCGATTTAGATCTCTAAAGGTCCGATTTATTTCGGTAAATTCCTCTATCTCTTTTTGCAATTGTTGCGTGTTAGAGGAAAAGGTTTCCAGAAATTGCTGATCTAAAAAAGAGTCGCCCGGGGCAAAAAGGTTCAACCCCTGTAAAGAACTGCTCAGAATACGCGCTTTGGAAAAGCGGTAGGTAAACGCCTCAATTTCATCTACTAAGGAAAAAAGATCCTCTTTGACTTGGGGATCTTCAATAGATTGGGCTAATGGGGTTAGTCCCTCTCTACTATTTTTGATTGCAGACGAAAAAAACTCCCATAACTCATGAAAGATGATGAGATCCTTTTTGTTAAAAAAACTTGTAGAATAAATGGTAGGGGAGGCTTTTTTTAAATGAAGAAAATTATCTGCAGGGCTTAAAAGCAATGGGGCAAGATCATAGTCTATCCCCTCTTTTTGGGGATTAGGGGTAAAGGCTAATTTTAAAAGGGCAAGATGCTCTTGAATAGAGAAAAAAATTTTCTCCGTGGTGAAATATTCAAAACCTTGCGAAAAATGGAAAAAGCTTGCCTCTAATTTATTGAGCACCTCTAATGATTTAGGAAAAATTTTATGGTCTTCCAAGGGTTTGTCAGTCAGAAATTGGAAGCCCTCAACAAACATCGAAAGTTCCGATACCGCATCATAAAGTTTGAACCGGAATGAGGCCATATTTTTATGGATCGGAGCTATGTGATGGGAAAAAGCTTTGGGGACTCTTGTTTTTGGGCGAAAAATCTGATCCGACCCCAATAAAGTCGCTAGTGAGAGGTGGATGATTTTGAATAAAGAGAGATAGGGGGTGCTATGCCAATCCAGAATCCCCTGGGCTCTTTGCAGAAACTGCATTTGTCTATCAGAAAGCTTTAGAGGTTCTTGTTTCCAAAGATGACCCCAAAGCTGGACTCTTATGAGCTGAGATAATTTTTCCCTTTTTTTATAATCTTTTTTCTCTTCTCCCTCCAAAACCCTTACATCCATAAGAGAAAATAGATTGCGCTGATAGGTAGTAAGGGCTAGTGAGCTCATAGGATATATTGAAAAAAGGATTTATTAGATTCTCTCAAAAATGTGTAGGAGAACTTTAAAATTCTAGAACTTTAGCTAAATATTTCTCAATCACTAAATCTTAAAAGAATCTTCATCTCCTCTATTCGAGCATCCCCCGTAGACGTTGAAAGGGGATCGAAAAAGGTAAATGGTCGATCTCCTCCAAAGTGCTCATATTGTCGTAAAGCGTCTGCTTCGATTTCTCATCAAGATCTTGTATTAGATCAGGAATTTCAGGATAGAAAGCATCAAAAAATGAGGAAAAAAAGGTGGGGCCTAAAAGAGGCGAGTAGACCAGAATGTTTCTTAGCTCTTTTGATTCATAGTAATCGGAATCTAGGATGAAATCACGCAAAGCTAGAGAGTCCTGTAGCTTATGAGACGAACCTAGATACTCTTTGATGAAGCTAGTATCTATCCCAAGATCGGTAAAAAATTTCTCTTTTTTGTCGAGAAGATAGGGGATGAGATTTCTATCGTCTGCGTAGAGGATATTTTGGATGCAGTCGACTGTACTCAGATCCGTGTAATCCAATCTTTCTAGTGCGATATACCTTGCGAGGTCTAGCGGGATGAACTGCCCTTTTTCCTCGTCGAAAAGGACCATTTGATTCACAAGTTCAATGAATTTATCTAATAAACCCATTTCGATTGGGGAGGGGTGACTTGGATCGTACTTTATTGAGGAGAATCTAAAAAAGTTAGCTGCAAAAGAATAAAGCTTTTTGTCCTCAGGGGTTAGTGAGGGTTCTTTGGAGATTTTTTTCAAACAGGAGCTAAAATCCTGTAATTCTCCCAAACGTAAGGGGTAGGGTTTTCTTAGAAGAAAATTATGGGATAACAGTTGAAGCGAATTGAAGCGGATCCGCTCCTCTTTTGAGTAGAAATCAAAAATTAGGGGTTGATAAGTTTCTGCTTGGGGTATGACGGCTGATAGAGTATTCATAGGTAATAAAGGGGTTATTTTGATAGAGAGTATTTTGTCTTAGACCACCAACGAAATCTTCCCCATAAAAAGGGGACAAAGATAAAGGGATTGTAGACAAATCTCCAGTCCCGAATCCAGTACATCCTAGGCATCGGCTTTTCTTTGGGGCAATCGGGATCCAGGGCATCACGAATCATGTCGTGGTATAAGGGGACAAGATTTTTTGGGAGATTGTCTAAAGAAAAAAAACGGACCTCGCGGGTCTCTTTAGAGAGTGTCGGGCTGCCCGACAGAATCGCTCCTTCGAAGAAATAGGTGGTGCGGCTAAAAGGGCCAAAAGGGGAGTAGAGAGCTATTTGCCTCTTTATGGTAATTTGGTATCCGGTCTCCTCTTCGAATTCTCTTTTGGCAGCATCTTCGGGGGAAAGATCACTCAAATCGATGGCACCCCCTGCAAATGCATACAGGCGCACATCGTCCCGTTTGATCAAAAGGATACTTTGACGATCGTTTGAAAACACAATTACGAGTACAGCTTTTTCCAAAGTGTGGAGGTTTTGCATGGTGAATCGGTGTCAGCTTACAAAAAAAAGGGATTAAAACCAACTGGGTTTTACAAAGATCTATTTAGATTTTGTGTTGATCCATTAATTCTAAAAGGGCATCAAAAGTTTTTTCGATGGTAGAGAGGATTTGTTTATAGGCCTGTTTTTGGATCTCATGCACTCTTTCTAAAGATTGCGAGATATCCTCTGTCTTAAGAAGGTCTCTCATATCGGCAGTTGTAAATCCGCTGTGAAGCGTTTCAGAATCTTTTGCAATCAGATTGAGATCTAAAAGTAGTCTTAAGTAGTCTTCATGACAGTGCCCTTGAGCATGGGTTAAATACCGAAAGACAATGTTCGAGAAATTTCTAAAGGTTGCTATCTGAGCTTTCGCTTCAGGGGATATTGAGGTGTCTAGTAAAACCGCCTCTAGGATACGGTTTGTATTGTGCTCGTTATAAATTGGGCGATTCCCTTCCGGCGCCTCGAAGACAATGTGGCGGTTAGCCTCTAAACGACTCATGAGGGGTTTAGTTAAAAGAAGTTTTATTAGGATCGCTTCTGTGAGTAGGGATAGATGATAGAGAGCTTGGTGAGCTATAGAAAAATCGCACATTTCGGTATGTTCAGGGTTTAAAATTTGTACAATTTCCCCTAACGCAAAAAGGGATTTTTCTATTTTGCGACTCTGCTGTTCAAACCTCTCGATCCGGATAGGGGTATCATGGGGTGTTTCAGAGTCGATTTTACCGATTTCCCGCTGGTCTAGTCTTTTTAAAACTTCGATCAAATGCATAAATTTAGAAGGTAGCGGTTTTTCAGTAAAAGTTTTGGTGCAAGGAGCGTCCAATAGTGTGAGCCCTGTTGGGTCTATATTTTTTTTATGGAGGGTTTTTAAACATTTTAGAACTAAGGAAAAAAAGGTCTCTTGATGTTTGCGAAACCCTTTTTCAAGATCGGGTAGTAGGGGAGATGAATTGTGGTGGGGATAGATCGAATCAGGGATCTTTTTTGCAGTGAGTCGATGTTGCCGATCCTTTTCTAAGAGTGTAATAAGATCTTTTTCTTTGGGTTGAAGCGGCATAGAAGGGGGAATCATTTCCCTAAGATCATGGTTTTTATCCCCTTGAGGATCTAGTATCAGCTCTAAAAGATTATGAAAAAGATTCAAAGCTTCATCGTAGAAAAGCATAGGGCTTTTAAAAATACGAGAGGTGTCTTTTAAACCCTCAAGGGCATGAAGAACGGTGGGGTCCAAACGTAAACCGTGAAAAGCCTCCATAAGGCTTTGGGTCATCGGGCTGCATCTAAGTGCGTCTAAGGGCTCCTCTTCAGTAGATAAATCTAATTGCAGGGCTCTATGAGAGGTAGCTGGAGAGCGTCGCATAATAGTGGGTGTGGAGGTATCGCTATGAGGAGAAAAAGATTTATTTTTTCTTAGAGGCGTCTGTGATGGGGATGGGCTAAATCTCAGGGCATCATTTAATGCTTCGAATTCGACATAACGGATAAGAGGTTGAAGTGCCAAAGAAACAATGTTATTGGATCCGCAAATAAGCAGGGGATGTTGCTCAATAAACTGCTTGCCCAGATCGAGGAATTCCTTAGGAGATTGAATTTGCGATAGTTTTTGCAAGTCGGGGAGGATTCTAACAGGTAGCGCTTCTTTAAAGTCTTCCCTTTCAAGAATGCCCTTCAAGTTTTTTTGTAGGAATTGGATAGCCTCTAAATCTAAATCTAAAATATTTCCCATGGGAGTGTGAAAAAATTTGTGATGAAAATTCAGCCCCAGAGTTCTTGAATAGGGGGTAACGTGGACGAAGTCAATGTTTGCAGGATCAAGTTTTTTTAACGTTTTTTGAAGTGATGTATCCAATAAAGATCCAAAAAGGGGCCTAGACTCTTGGTCTAGGTAGTTATAAAGAGTCTTTAACTGATCCATTTTTATACAAGAGGGGGGGTGGATCATGTTTGCTGCCCATAAATCAATGAGGTGCAAGTAGCTACTTTTTGAGCCTGTAGATTGGAGAAGTCTTTCAGTAGATTCAAGAGCTTTTTTAGAATATTGAGCATAGTCAAGAAGGAGATGTTGAGAAAGTTTTTGAAGATAGGAAAAGGGGAATAGGACATCGGTGATAAGGTCATCACATAATCTTTGGGGAAATTGGGGGAAAACCCGTATTAAATTTTGGATAGAACCCAAAAGAGCCTCATAGATCGAAAAGTCAAGAAAACACCCTCGGATCGACTCTGATAATGACTCTAAAACTTTCACAACTTTATGCAGTTCTTGGGTACTTTGTAACCCCGTTTCAAAAAAAGTGGGGGAAGAAGATAGAAGTTTTTTAACCGTATTTTCGGTTAAAAAAGAGTCGATATTTGGTTTGATCTCGTCATATGCAGATAGGATGTTTTCTACATCCGCAATAGCAGAGGCTAAAACCTGTTTTTTTTCTCTGTTTTTTTCTTTTATAATTAATTTCGTGAGAATTTCTTCAACTTCATCAAATAGTTTCCGATTTCGGTTCATACAGGAAGCCACGTATTCTATACTGGATTCTAACGATTCAAGCTCCTTTATGCGCAATACAGGTAAGGGATCCAAAGGGCAGCTTTCGCCCAGTTGTCGATCTAAAGTTCCGTCTAGGGGAAAAGCCAGGAGCGGGAGAATCTTTTTTGCTTCGGCATCAGTTTTAAATGCCCCAAGAAGCGAACTGATCAATTTTCCAAATGAGGTAATCTCGTCACGACAACCAATCATATCAAAAAAAAGCATGTTTCGGGCAATATTTTCTCTATTTTCTTTTATTTTTTCACATACGGTTCCCAACATATCGTTTTCAGTTTCACTAGTATACCCCATGAGATTTGCTTCCAGTATATTCCACATCATCAGCGGGGTTCTCCTAAGAGAGTCGATCAAAACTCGCACTTGTGTTTCCCCTTCCGGTTTTAAAAACCCTTTGTTTCGCTTCTCATATTCTTGGAAAGTTTTATCGACCTGTCTAATAAGGCTTAAAAGAGTGGTCATGGTAAATCTTAATGGGGTGAGGGCGATGCAGCGAATTCCTAAAGAGAGGGTCAATAAATGACTGGGCACAACCTCGGCAGGGACAAATGGATGTCTTGGGGAGGCTTTAGAGGTTTCTTTTGCAAGAGTGGCGGATCGTAAAGCTATGGCCTGTAACTGGATAGAGGATTTTTGCCGGACAGCATCAACACTCCCTGTTAAGTCGCACCAGGTCTCCCTTTGAGTAAAATGACAGTAATTTGGGATCTGTTTTAAGCTAATACCGCTTGGGATCATATAGTGATCTCTTAATAGTTATTAAGAGTATATCATGCATTTTATTATAAATAAACTTATTACTTGCGCATCAGTTATTTACGACAAAAACCAATTTAGATAGATACAAGCTCTTTAAAATGAACAGATAATGCTTTTTTGAGGGTAGAGTTGTCCGGTTTTTCCAAAGCTCCGCTCGAGGCAAGCCATTCTACATAATTTTTGGGGAGTCGCTCTAAGGGGGTACCTCTGTGTTTGCCAAACGGCATGGAAGATACGTCCTGAGGGGCCAACAGCCTCTCCATCACATCGGAAATAGTGAGGTCATCGATCATAAGCATAAAAATGCGCGCCAAAACCATGACGTCATCCAGAGCTCGGTGTGCCTGATTGGCCTCAATTCCATAGGCCTCTCTGAGGTACTGCAATCCGTGTCTGGGGAGGTCTTTACGATATTTTCGGGCCCATTTAAGGCTGTCGATATATCGGAAAGAGGGGAGTTCAAGACCTGCTCTTTTAAACTCCTCCTCAAGAAAAAGTTTGTCAAACGCATCGTTGTTGTGAGCAACCAAGATCACATCTCCATGACAAAATTCCATAAAATTGAGGGCGACCTCTTTAAAAAGGGGAGCATCTTTGACCATCTCATCGGTGATATTGCATATTGCACTTGATTCAGGGGGGATCGGTACTTGAGGCTGTACAAAAGAGCAAAAGGTTTTGTTTGTTGTAGCATCAAACGCCGCTATTTCGATGATACGATCCCGATCTGGTCTCACCCCAGTGGTTTCGGTATCGTAAAAGATCAATCTTGTCATATCTCCAAAGTATAAACAGGATAGGGGATTTTGGGCTAGCTTGATCCCATTGGAATCCAAACCTTCTCCTGTTCAAAAGAGATTCCGTTTGAAAGATCTATTGATTAATTAATGTTTAGGTCTTAGAGTTTGGTGTCATGCATGCACCTTTAAGTGGTTTTTCGTACACCACATACGACAAGAAAAAAGTCCTTTCGTCATTAGGTAAAAACAGAGCTCTTGAGCTTTTTTCTCACATGTTCAAAATTCGTCAATTCGAAATGATGTCCGAGGGGATCTACCTCGAAGGGCTCGTTGCGGGCTTTTTCCACTCCTATATGGGCCAGGAGGCGATTCAAGTAGGAGCTGTTAATGCTATAGGTATGGACAAAGGGCATTGGATTACAACCTATCGCTGTCATGCTTTGGCTCTATTAACCGGCTGTTCACCCATACAGGGTTTTGCAGAACTATTAGGCAACCAACTTGGTTGTGCTAAAGGGCGTGGGGGCTCTATGCATTTTGTGACAAAACACATGCCCTTGGGTCAAGGGATTGTTGGAGGGCATACAGCCCTAGGTACAGGTTTTGCTTTTAAAAGCATCTACAAAGGGGATGATCTTGTCACCTACTGCTTTTTAGGTGATGGAGCCTCAGTGCAAGGGGTATTTTATGAGTCGATCAACCTCGCCTCATTATGGTCTTTGCCGATCGTTTTTATCATAGAAAATAATGTTTGGGGAATGGGAACACACCATAAAAGAGCGGTTGCCATGGATCCTATTGGGGCGCATATTGCAAAGGCTTTTGATCTGGAGAACCATCTTCTTGACGGGATGAGTGTTTTAGATTCTTACGCTCTTTTTAAAGAGGTGCATGAGAGAGTTTCTAAAACAAAACGTCCTGTAATCATCGAGGCTAAAACGCAACGTTTCAAGGGGCACTCCCGTTCCGATACCGAGTATTACCGCTCTAAAGAGGATATGGAAGAGATCCGGTCTTTAGACCCGATAGAGTCTTTTAAAAAAGATCTGATAGCAGAGGGTTTTACGACCCAAGAAGAGCTTAAAGAACAAGAAAAAAAGATCAAAGAGGAGCTTTTTCAATCCCTAGAAGCGGCAAAGAAAGGGGCACCTTGCGATATTGGCGATATAGAGTCTGGGGTGGAGAGCGATTAGTATGGCTGTTATAGATGTACGCGAGGCAATTCGCTCGGCTCTTAAAGAAGAGATGCTAAGAGACCCTGATGTTTTTATTTTAGGTGAAGAGGTTGCAGAGTACGACGGTGCTTACAAAATTACCAAAGGGCTTTTACAAGAATTTGGGGATAGAAGGGTGATCGACACCCCTATTAGTGAGGCGGGATTTTCGGGTTTGGCGATTGGAGCTGCGATGGCAGGTTTAAGACCCGTCGTCGAGTTTATGAGTTTCAATTTCTCTTTTGTCTCCTTCGATCAAATCGTTTCGAATGCTGCTAAAATTCAGTATATGACCGGCGGATTGTTTCATGTGCCGATTGTTTTTCGAGGACCTAACGGTGCAGGCCCAAGAGTCTCCTGCCAACACTCGCATTGCGTAGCGGCTTTGTACTCCCATTTTCCCGGTTTAAAGGTCGTTGCTCCCTACACAGGAGCGGATCACAAGGGTTTGTTAAAATCGGCCATCCGCTGTAACTCTCCTGTCCTTTTTTTGGAACATGAGTTGGAGTATAACACAAAATGGGAGGTTCCGGATCACGATTTTCTAGTTCCCATCGGGAAGGGGCAGATTCTAAAAGAGGGAAAAGATCTTACTATCGTCTCTTTTAGTCGCCCTCTTAGGTTTTGTCTGGAGGCACACGAACACTTTAAGAAAAAAGGGATCACGATTGAGGTGGTAGACTTAAGAACCATTCGCCCTTTAGATATAGGAATTGTACTGGAATCTTTAAAAAAGACCCATCGGTTGCTGATAGTTGAAGAGGGGCACAAAACAAATGGTGTGGGGGCTGAGATTATTGCTCAGGTTGCAAAATTGGGAATACACCTTTTGGATGCTCCAGTGGGGCGAGTTTCTCAAAGAGAGACCCCCTTACCTTATGCTGCCAATCTAGAGGCTCTTTGTTTACCCTCAACAGAGCGAATAATAGACGAAATCAAAACCCTGCTGAGACTATGAAACGATTTTTGAAGTTTGTGAAACTCTCTCCAACGATGACCGAAGGGGAGATAGTGGAGTGGAAGGTAAACGAGGGGCAGCCCTATAAAAATGGGGATCTGCTTTTTACAGTCCAAACCGATAAATCGGTTGTAGAATTTAATGCTCTTGATGACGGAATCCTTAGAAAGATTCTAAAGGGCGCCCATTCTGTTTGTAAGGTAGGTGATCCGATTGGAGTAGTTACCGACGAGGTAAACGAAGATTTTTCTGATTTATTGAAAGAATGGGAAAAGCTAGAGGCTCCTAAGCCCCAAAGTGCACCTCAGACAACCCCCTTACAACCTGCAAATGCAGCACAAACTCCTGTTGCCACATCCGTGGGGTTTGTGGAGCCGGTATTTGCTATTGCTTCGCCACTCGAGACTATTCCTACCCTTGCTGGTGGTAAAGAGGTTCTAGCTACCCCTTATGCCAAACAGTTAGCAAAAGAACAGGGCAGAGACCTAAAGGGTTTGCCCGGTAGCGGATATCAGGGAATTGTGACCGCAAAAGATGTTGAAAAGGCCCCTTCGAAAGCGTACCAAAAGCTGAAAAGTAAAACCTTTCCTGAGGAAAAACCGGGTTCATACACGCTTATCCCGATGAGCCCCATGCGTAAAGCGATCGCTAAAAGGTTACAGCAGTCGAAGCAATTTATCCCCCACTTTTATGTGACGCATGTGGTTAATACCCTCGAGCTTGGCAAAATCCGTCAACAACTTAAAGACTATGGTATCGATTGTACGATCAATGATTTTATTTTAAGAGCCGTGGCGCTTTCATTAAGAGACCATCCTGAGGTGAATAGCGGTTTCGATTCAAAAACCCAATCGATCATTCGTTTTCATACCGTTGATGTGAGCGTCGCAGTATCCATTCCTGAGGGGCTTATCACCCCAATTGTACGTTTGGCCGATTTCAAAGGGATAGAAGAGCTCTCCAAAGAGGTAAAGTTTTTGGTAAAGAAGGCCAAAGAGGGAACACTCAAACCCGAGGAATACCAAGGGGGATCTTTTACCCTATCTAATTTAGGGATGTTTGGGATCGACTCGTTTATGCCTATTATCAATCCTCCCCAGGCAGCTATTCTGGGTGTTGGTGGTTCAATCGAGGGGCAGATGAAATTGACTCTTGCTGCAGACCATAGAGTTGTTGATGGGGCGGATGCAGCTAGGTTTTTAGCTACACTAAAAAAGTTTTTAGAGTCCCCAACGCTACTACTTTTGTAATTAGAGCTTTCTCTATCGATGAATCTTTTTTTGTAGCTTAAGAGAAGAGCCTGTTTGAACTTTACCGTTTTTGAATTTTTTAGCGTAACAGGTCATCGGCTAAATAAGCCTTCATCCCCCAATCTACGTAAATAGGGACGTTAATATCTCGTCTGAAAAATTCTAAAAGTACCTGCAGCCAAGTTTTCTTTGGGCAGGATGGTTTCCATACCGTGCTCCATGAGGTTTTTCGGATAAGTTGGGGAATTTTACAAATAATCGGTATACCCGCCCGTTTAAATTCATTTGAAAAGAGAGTTTCTAATTGGTTTAAAGAGATCTCTTTTTGATGAAATGAAGGAAAAACTTCGGGAAGATAAGTTTGGATCGCTTTTTGGGTCTCTTTACCCCATTTGCCATCCTCAACAAGGGGCTTTTTTCCCTCTTGGAGCAAAAAAGAGTTTAAAAAGTTTTGTAGCCCCGCTATTTTTGTACACAAAATCCCAGCATTGTACTCAGCGAAAATGTGGGTCGGGTCTTTATGGAGACCGATGTCTTCGCAGACATGGCGAATTACAATCTCTGTAGAAGTCTCTAAATTTTTTAGCTCTCTTACAAATTCTTTTTGAGTATATCCAAAACGGGAGGCATAGAGCTTGTTAAAATTCCAAGGCCCCACTGTTCTTGAGATATAAGTATCTAAACTTAAAAAGCTGAGAAATTTTTCGATGAAATAGGAAAGTTTTTTTCCTTCCTCTATTAGCTGGTTTTCTGCCCAATAAAGGGCAGGGAGAATTTTTTTTAGGCGTGCTTGCTCCCATTCGCTAAGTTTTTTTACGTAACAGGAGTTAAGCTGTTCATTTAAAACTCTTTTTTCTCTCTCTTTTAGTCGAGGCTTTTTATTAACCAATTAGTCTATTTTGTTCAAATTAAAATGAGATATTTAACAAGATACTTGATGTTGCACAAATTTTCCAAATGAATTTTTTTCGTAAAAAATTCATGAAAATAAAAATATTGCAGGTTTTATTACCATGTTTTAAGAGAAAGACAATTAGTGGCATAAAGACCTTATTTAAAAAATAGAGCCATGAAAAACTGGCCGTTTTTAAAAAGAGAAAAATTAGCATGTTCAAAAATCTTTCCAGTTCTCAACAAAAATATATCAAAATTCTGGCGATAGGTCTTACTTTATTGTACTTAGTGATAGGTTTTTTTTCTGTTGTTATCATCAATAAAAGTCACGGATCCAAAACTGCACTGTATCAATCAAAAGAAACTTCAATAGTTTTACCTGAAAGAGATGAAAAGGGGGCTGTAAAGGTTAGCACGGGCATATACTTAGACAGTATAGAGACGGTCTCGATAAAAGAATCCTACTGGATTGCTACTTTTTACGTATGGTTTAGATGGGTAGGGGAAGATGGATTAGATCCTGGTAAAGCCTTTTATTTGGTTGATGCCAAAATAAACAGTAAAATTTTGGAGGATAGCTACGTTAGTCCAGAGGGCTTACATTATCAGTGCTACAGGGTGGAAGCGAGAATTACGAATTTTTTTAATACGATGCTACTGCCTTTAGAGTCTCATGTGCTCACTATCTCGATAGAGGATGCGGTCTTGGATGACACAAAACTGGTCTATATTCCTGACTCTTCCAGTAACAAGAGTCCTAGATTGAATGTTCCCGGATTTGTTATTAAAAATTTCTCACAATATTCAGAGCCTCATACCTACCAGACAAATTACGGAGATCCACTGCTAAATGAGGGGGACTATACCACTTATAGTCAGTATAACTTTGCTCTAGGATTAAAACGGGTAGGGTTTGGATTCTATATAAAACTATTTATCGGTATGTTTGCGGGTGTTTTCCTCACCTTGGGTAGCTTTTTTATCCGCCCTTCAGATACTGGCCCAAGGTATGGTATACCCTCTGCGGCATACTTTGGTGCGGTAGCAAATACGTATATGGTCAACGCATTGATGCCCCCATCTGGAGATTTTGGATTAACCGATTTAGTGACTTTGGTTGGTTTATTGACAATTACTATTTGTGTGGCTGCGACTTTACTTTCAGGATATTTTTACCTGCGAAAAAATGAACAAGAGTTCTCTAAAGCGATTAATATGGCATCATGGATCACCATCGGAGTATGGTATATATTGATCAATATTATGTTGCCCGTTTTGGCATTCAGTTAAGATAAGAAAAATCTATGGCTGTTTTTATCTAGAGCATTCAGTTCTAAAATTTTTGCCCAAATTAATAAATTTTTTTTCAAAAAAAACTATTGAAGCTTAAATCTTCTCTGTCTTAAGGGAGTTGTTATGCATCACAAGCGTTTACTAAGGGTCTTTTTTGTATTATTTTTTATATATTCATTTTATATAAAAGCTAACATCAAAGTGGGTATTCTCCATTCTCGGACAGGAGACTTGGCGCAAAGCGAGGTTCCAGTCCTACTAGCTACTTTAGCGGCGATTGATGAGATCAATCAGGGGGGAGGGATAAATGGCGAGCTGGTAGAGCCTCTAGTTGAAGACGGAGCCTCTGACCCGGTACAGTTTGCGCTTGGGGCGAATCGATTGTTAGACCAGGGGGCAACTACAATTTTTGGAACCTGGACTTCAGCAAGTCGCAAGGCGGTAAACGAGGTTTTAGAAAAAAGGGGAGGAATTCTTTTTTATCCTGTCCAATTTGAGGGGTTAGAGGATTCTCCCCATATCTTATATTTAGGAGTCGCCCCAAACCAACAGCTTTTACCTGCGGCCAGCTGGGCCTTAAAAAATATGGGCAAAAGGTTTTATGTTATCGGTTCTGATTATATCTACCCAAAAGCCTCCCTAGAGATTTTACGTTTGTACATGCCAAGTCAGGGGGCTGAAATTGTTGGGAGTGAGCTAGTGTCTTTAACCGAAAAAAATTTTACTCAAGCGGTAGCCAAAATTCGACTTGCTAAACCTGATGTAATAATTAATTTGATTAATGGGGAGGGGAACCGAAATTTTTTCACTCTTTTGGAAAATGATGATCAACTCAGTAAAACGGCTATAATCTCATTAAGTGTTACCGAAGATCTTATACAGACATGGAGTGTAGAGCTTGAAAATCATTTTTTATGTTGGAGCTATTTTCAAAATCTTAAAGAGGAAATAAACCTTGAGTTTTTAGCAAGACTTCGTAAAAGGATTGATCCAAAAATAGTGATTAATGATCCTATGGAAATAGCCTACAATGGGGTAAAAATGTGGGCAAATACTTATGAAATGGCTAAAAATGGGGCTAGTGTAAATCTAAAAAAAGTCCTTGATGGGCAGGGAATTCAAGCAGCAGAAGGGATCATCGGATTTAATACCTCTTTTTATCTGTATCGAAATATCATATTAGCTAAGGTGTTTCATAAACAGACGCCCCAGATTGTATGGAGAACTATTAATCCTATCCCACCCGAACCCTATCCCTCCTTAAAGACTAAAAAGGAATGGCAGGAACAGATAATTATCTGGTACAAAGAGTGGGGGAATAAATGGGGTTCCTAAAAAGATGGGAGGTTCAATTTTGTGGATGGATTCTCGCCTTTTCTATCGGTTTAGGGGTGTTTGTTTTTACCTTTAAAGCCGAAAGGGAAAAGGAAGTGCAAAAATGTCTAAACAATTTTTTGTTAATACAGAAGACAATCTATAAAAACTTAGAATCGAAGCAAGTTTTTTTGAATTCGTTAGCTGAAAAAGCCTTTAAAGATCCCACATCAAGGCTGCCGTGTAATCTAACGATCTACATTTTTGATGAAAATAGACAGCTTATTAAGACTACCGATCCTCAATTTAATCAGCTTCCTTCTACCAAAAATATAGATGATTTACTCCTCATATCACCCCTCTCTCAGACACCTCAGTGGGCAACAATAAGTGGGTTAAATCGTGCTAAACCCGAGATCTTCTATATCTATCCTTTGAAAAAAAATGAAAAAATCGAGGCCTTCGTCCTTTTTCGTTTTATGCGAGCAGATCTCCTTTTAGAGGAATTTTTACAAGGTACGCAAAATGACTATTTCAGCAGCTCGATGTATGTTTATCAGGATGGGTTATCAAGTCCAATTGAATTTGACAGAAATCTAAAAGTTAGCTCAAACGTTATTCAACAGGCACTTAGCGGTGAAAACAAGATTTTAGAAAGTATAGGTCTAATTGGCACCAAAAATTACGCTTGTTTTTACCTTCCAGATATAAAATTCGGGTTTGTTCTTGAAAGCTTTTCTTTTTACTCCGTCCTTATTTATATCGAGGCATTCGTCCTATTTCTTTTGCTTATTAGCTGTCTTGTACTCCCTTTCAGCGAGTCTAAAAATAGTTGCTCTATAACAGGCATTCTGAGGTGTTATAGCGTTTTTTCCCATATAGTGATTTTTTTGGTCATTTTGCTTGGATGTGTAGCAGGGTATTTAGGTGTTGCCTATTTAAAAGAGAAAAAAGATTCAGTCGAAACGCAAAAGTCTGCCTTTAACTTTGCAGCGGGGAGTTCAGTTGTAAAGATCAACCAATATCTGGAAGAGTTTAAAGGTGTCTTGGAAACTTTTGTCACCTTAAAGTATGGGTTGAATAGACCCAATGATGCAATTCTTGAGCAGTTGAATAGGTATGATGTTTTAGCGGTAAATTTTTACGAAAAACCTCTAAATGGGGTCTATCAAGAGACTCTAACACTTAACAAATTCAACTGGGTACCAACCGCGTTACTCCCTAATCCATATACAGAGGACTTCAAAATTGAGGGGCCAATTAATGATCCGATACTTGGGACTATATTTATTTTCTCAACCCAAAAAAATATTGGAAATCAAGGGACATGCTCGATTGTTGTAGAGGGAAATACGATCAATAATATTCTGAAAATATTTACCCATACCTACAGTCAACCCTTTTCTATTACCGACCTGGAGGGGCACTTTTTATACCAGTACCAGACCACCACAAATCCTGACCTTTTGTTAAGTATCCCAGCTGCTAAATGGAACTTCATCTCTAGCTCAACGGGGTTAAAAGTGCCTTATTTAAAACAGAGTTTTTTAATCCATTTTCTATTTTTTTTCACTCTGTTTATCCTTTCCATTTTGTTTTGGATTTTTACCCAATTCGATACGATTTTTTCCTTTAGAGTATTACCGATTGCCTCTATAGGTTTTTTATTGTGCGTGTTAATTTTCCAAGTATTCGCCTTTAATATTTTGCAATATCGAATAAAGGAAGAACAAAAGAGCGTCCTTTCAAATAAAGAGGAGATCTTAAATCAAGTAGAATCTATAAAACAAGCTTACGATCTTTTCCATGAGGAACCGCTTAGGTTGGTACCGGTAAAACTTAAGGTGGATGGTTTTTGGATTAAAGGGATAGACATTGTAAATGCTGCGGGTTTTTTTTCCTCGCAACTAGACGAAAAATTAGACTTATACATCTATACGGCAATTGCCGGAGTTACTACCCTTAAAAGCAATCAGGAATCCCCCCCGTCATACTTTTTTAACTATGATTATATAGATGACTCTCAATTTAAAGAGTTCCCTTTTAATCCCAGGCAGTTAACACTACCGTTGCAGGTCGCAACGAACGAAAAAATTCTTTTTGTCCCCGATTTTGACAATTTAGAGGAACTATCCCAGATACAGGTTCAGGGGATAGATTTTCTTAAAACGGGTTGTAAATATATCAAAAAAGAGGGCATTGATATCCCTTTTTTTCAGTACGAATTTGTTTTTAAAAGGGGGATCTTTCACGTAATTGCCTGTTATCTCATCCCTTTGCTGATTGGTCTTGCGATCTTGTACCAGAGTTTTATCACAAGGAAAGTGGGTGATGATATCAAGACTTTCATCCCGGTTTGGGGGTCAGTGATGTTTATCGTCTTGCTGATGTACGTGAGCTTTAGAGGATACCTCGGAAACAGAACCTTGTCGTTTCTAGAAAATGTTTATATAGGTTCATTAATACTTCTTATTACCGTGCAAGCGATAAGCCTAATTCAAAAGATTGGGCAAGATGAGAGATTCTTTTTGTATGTTCGGTATTTTTACTGGCCTGTTTGGTCGATCATTACATTATTTATCAGCTATTTTGCCCTAACACAGTAGGATTTTTTGACTATTTCATCTTAGAAGTCTAAGTTCGAAAGTACGTTTTACTTTTGGACTAAAAATAGGAGATGGGTGTTTAAATAAATGGATGGAATTAAACAGGGTGTTTTAGGGTAACTGATTTAAAAAAAAGGTCTAATATTTTTTGATGAGGATGGTTTTGAGGATTAGAGCCATTTATTTTTTCTAAAATAGACAAAACCTGCAAGCGTTCCGCCAAAGATCATCACCATAATAAAAAGCCAGGCATTAGCAAGGTCTTGGCCGGGGAGGTTGATATTCATCCCGTAAATACTAGCAATCATAGTGGGGATATTTAGAATAATCGTCAAGGCGGTCAAGAGTTTGATCGTTTTGTTGAGCTGATTCGTAAAAATGATCTGATAGGAGTTACGGAGCCTTGCTAAACTGCGCATATTGATTTTACAAAGATCTTCCGACTGTCGAATCGCATGGACAAGCCCTTCAATAAGGTCTTGATCTTCCTCTATCAATAAAGAAATTTTCCCTAAGCTAATTTGGTCGAAAACAGAGCGCAAGGGAACAAGCGCAGAAAGATATTGGTTTAGATTTTCTTCATAAATTGTCATCGCATTAATATCATCCGAGTCGATTTGACCCAAATCTTTTTCTTGGTGCAAGACATTTGAGCGGATTAATTTGATATTTACAGTATACTCTTGGGTAATTTTTCCTAAAAAAAGGACAAGCAGGCGCGTCTTTTGGGCCGTCAATAGATCACTCTTTCGATTGACAACATTTTTTACCAGAGAACTTTTCTCGGTACAAATAGTAATAAAATAGTCTTTGGACAAAACCATTGCGAATGTTGTGGTATATAATCCAATATCGGTCGACGTGGTAGTTTTAGACGGATATCGGGTGATAACAATAGCTACATCATCAAAAGTTTCTAGGCGAGGGATCTCAAAGCGGTCAATACAGTCTATGAGGTCTGCTACATCGATATTGATTAAATGGGCTATTGTGGTGATATCTTGATTAGTAGCCATATCTACATGAATCCAGCAGCCAGGTTTGGGGTCATCCACTACCTGGAACTGGTCCTGCTCGGTCTGTTTGATATAGTTTGTAATCATAAGCCTTTTTAACCCTTAGAATTTTCCAAGGCATCTACACGTTTAAATAACTGATCCAGCTTTTTTAGTCGTGTATGAAGTCTTCCTTGATCCATAGCGGGTCCTGCGGGCAATCCCACATACATCCCAGGCTCAAGAATAGAGGCCATTACCCCCGACTTAGCTCCGATTTGGACGTCTGATCCAATTTTAATATGGCCATTAAGTCCCGCTTGCCCCCCAATCTGCACTCGATCACCTACTTTCGTAGATCCTGCAATCCCCACTTGAGCCACGATGAAATTAGCCATTCCAATATCGACATTATGACCAATTTGTACTAGGTTGTCGATTTTGGTCATACGGCCTATTCTTGTAGATTTAAAGCGAGCACGGTCGATCGTTGTGCCCGAGCCAATCTCAACATCATCTTCTAAAATCACTTTACCATAGTGCTCCAATTTTACGACTCCACGGTGCACATCAGACTCGTAGCCAAAACCACAACCCCCGATCACACAATTGGGCTGAAGAATCACCCTATTTTTGATGATTACCTCTTCGCGCACTGTAACATTTGCATAAAAATGGCAGTATTTTCCAATCTGGACAAGCGGATAGATCACACACCCGGCATCAATTTGTGTAAAGTCGCTGACTACGACCTCTCTATCGATCACTACATTTGGTCCAATCCGCACCCCTTCTCCAATCTTAGCGGTTGGGTGGATTACTGCCGTTGGGTGAATATCCTTGAATCCCGAGCGGATGTCGCGATGCTCAAAAAGAAATTGCAACACAGTTTGAAAAGCTAAAGAGGGTTTGGGATGGATGAGGTAGGCTTTCCCCTCCACAAGTTCGACATCAGGCCCGACTAAAATAATCCCCGCTTTTGAGGAGGCAAATTGTGAGTAATACTTCTCGTTGGAGTAAAAGGAGATGTCCTCTTGAGTTGCGGTAAGAAGATCATCTGCACCGTTGATCTCGGTTTCTAAAGAACCTACCGCTTCGGCGTTAAGAAAAGAGGCAAGTTGTTGAAGAGTAAGCGTTTTACATGAGGAGGATTTCAGGAGCATAATTTGGACCTAAAAGAGTTCTTACAAGGGAATGTTAAACCCCTCTTTATGGGGGAGGGGTTAGTGCTTTATTTGGAATCTTGAGAAAATAATCGGTCCATTTCTTTTACGACATATTCAGTGATATCAAGATCACTGTTGGAAAAGAATGCCGCGTCTGATTGCAAAACGGACTCAAGGTTACGGTCTTTGGCAACCTTCTCAGAGGCTCTTTTGATTTCAGTATGGATGACGTTATAGACTCTTCCTTGAGCTTGCTGGAGCACTTGATAGTACTGAGATTGCGCCTTTTTTATGTCTTCGATCTGATTTTGGTAAGTCTGGTTGAGCTCATCAATCGCTTGAGGGGATAGGGCGTCAAGATAGTCCTGGTCGGAGCGCTTTTTATGCGTATCATTCAACTGCACTTCGAGATCTTTGAGGATCTTTTCCATTTCAGTTTTTTGCTTGTCCAAGAGTTCACGTTCTTTCTTTCCACGAAGGCTATTTGTGACGCAGGTCTCGAAATTGACGAATCCGTAGGCCATTTTTGGGGCTTTTTCTTTTGCGCTGATAGGTAATGCGGTAAAACCTAAAAGGGCTAAGTTTATGATCCAGCGATTGAGTGCCATATCTACCTTTATTTAATTTAACTATTTTTTTTCTAGAAAGCGGCTCCCATAGAGAAGAACACAGTTTCAGAAATTTGTTTAATTCCGCCGTCTGAGCGCATGGGGAATCCCACACCTACTGTCACGGGCGCGCCCCGTCCGATGTCTAATCTCACACCAAAACCGCCAGTGGGGACAAATTGTCCAACCTGCCAGCGCATCAAGGAGATAGATCCACCGTCTACGAAGGCGAAAACATCAATTGGTTTAGCAATTTTAATCGCAACCTCTGCAGAAAGCAAGAGAGAAGTGATACCCCCGGTGGGGTTTTCCGGATTTCCGTCCTGCCAATTAACGACACTTCCGTCAGTATTCAATGGGGCAGATGCGTTATTGGGGAATAAAGGTCCCAAAGCTCCAGGCTTGATCCCTCTTAAAGAATCTACACCTCCCAAAAAGAAGCGCTCGCTCAATGGAACATCCCCAGCTTTGCCTCTGCCTAGTGGTAGAAGAACCTTGTATTCTCCCCTAAGTTTAAGTGTAGCTCTTCTTCCAAGAGGAAAGTAATAGCTGTTCAAGCTTGCAAGTCGAATGATTGGGAACGAGCGGGGCACCTCATTTGCTTTACGCACAACACCGTCTACTTCGGTATCAAAAAGGATACGAGCACCTTTATGGGGTCTGAATCCGTTATCGGTCGAGTCATAGGCGAAGTTCGGTCCTGCGCCCCCAACAACTCCGTTGTTACCACGCTGTTCTTGAACAGCAGGGGGTGCACTTTGACGCACACGGGTAAACGAGTCCCTGACGCGCCCTTTCAAACCAAGAGCTGCGTAACGGGCAATCGGGTAACCGGCAAAAAGCTGGAAGACGACACTGTCAATTGTATAATCGTTGGACTGGACTTTGCTGGTCCCATAGGTCACATCGAAACCGATTCTCCAGTTCGAGTCATTAAAATTCGGATCTGTCCAGTTCAGGCTATAGGATTGCTCTTTTAAACCGATTTGAGCTTTGAAGCCTAAACGCTCACCACCACCACGAATCTTAGAGACACCCTGGTGCCACCAGTTCAAAAGACCCCTATGGTTGAAGTTATTCTCAGTAATGTTGAGTCCGCCGTAGGCGCTTTCTGTAGAGTTGAATCCAAAGAAAAGGTTTGCCGAACCGGTCCCTTTTTCTTGTACGTCGATGATCACATCCCGATACTCATCACCTAGAGATTTGCTAGGCTCTTTGACGGCAACTACATCAACAGTTTTAAAGTAATTAAGCGACTGTAAACGCATCTGAGTATCTTGAAGCTGGTAAGAGCGGTATACTTGCCCTGGTACTAGCTCACTTTGTGAAAGGATAATTCTCGTTTCGGTATTGTTGTTTCCGCGTACGATAATTCTCCCTACTTTGAACACCTTAGATTCGTTGATGATAAAGAGGATATCGATGCGGTTTGTCTCAAAATTGTATTCATAGACATATTGAACGCTAGTTTCAATCATCCCCTCATTTCCGTAGAACTCTTTGAGCTTTTTGGCCATGGCCATGAGCTCGTCTTGTGAATAGGGTTTATCACTGACGATCTCTTCAGCGATAACCTCACGCACCTTGTCGGGCTCGTAAAAGGTGTTCCCCTCGAAACGGATATTTCCAAAATAGTACTGATCGCCAAGTTTGATATGGATGATCACTTTGCGCTGGTTTTTGCCCAGATCTTGCACTTCAATCTCGACCTCGGCGTCAAGGTAACCCTTGTTTTGGAGATAATGGAGGATGATAAGCTGGTCTTGCTCCAAAAGGGCTCTATCAACTTTTCCGGAACCTGTCAAGAAGCTGATCATGCTGAGCCGTTTAGTCTGGATCATCTCTAAAACACGATGGCGCAGGGGATGGTCAGCTATACCCTCGATCTCCACCTCGTGCACAAACCCTTTTGGGCCTGGGTAGATGTCAAGGTAGAGTGTGCCTTGGTTCAGTTCATTTACCTGCTCTTTGGTGAGCACGCGAATATCGTAATAGCCGAAGCTGATGTAGGCATCTTTGATGTTAGCGACAGCGCTTGCGATGATTTCGCTATCATAGGGCTGGTTGATCTCCAGTTCAGCTTCGCTACACGCGGCTAGAATACGTTTTCTTGATAATTTTAAATCGGAGCTGGAGGGGCCTAAAACGATTTTCGAAAGGACTGTTTTGGGATAGACATAGATGTTGATTTCCACCATGTTGTCCTCAATTTTGACCTGAGGAATCACCGAGCGGTTATTTTTTGCTAACATCTTCAGGTCTTCATCAAAAGTCGACGAGGAGAAAACGTCTCCCGATTTCGTTCTAAGTCTGTCTTGTATGGAGCGTGTCTCTTCGGGGTTTTGGTTTTTTGTATCGAAAATCACCGAGATTTTTCGCACAATTTTCCCATCATAAACGTCAAATGTTTCCTGCGAAAAGAGCTGTAGAGAACATAAAAAGAGAAGAAGAGCTAAAAAATTTTTCATGTGTCTATTATATGAGAAAAGTTGATTTAGGCAATAGAAGTCTTTTCAAATAGGCAAATCGCCATAAAGCATTCACTTTCTCCTCTGCAAATGCCTTAGAGCCCTTTTTCTTGTTCTTTAAAATGTTTCAAAAAAAGGGGTGATAGGAGTGTAAATAGAGAGTCTTTGAAAGAGGCTTTTTCTTTTAGTCTCTTTAAATTAACAAGAGGATTGTTAAGAAGTGGGGGCTCTTTTAGGTTGAGAATTTTTTACAGATGCAAAAAAGTTAGAGCTTAACTCGCCCTCGTAGCGCCAAGTGGAGCGTCTCTTCATCTACGTACTCGAGTGAGCCGCCGATGGGGAGTCCATGGGCTAATCTTGAAATATGCAAAGGGAGATCTTTAAGTTGCTGGCGCAAAAATAGGGCTGTGGCATCCCCCTCAAGGGTTGCGTCAAGGGCAATAATCACCTCTTGTATATTGTGCTCTACAATCCTATCCCTTATCCTTTGGAGTTCTTCCTCTTCAACGTAGCGGTTTTCAATAGGGGAGATGAGTTTAGATAGCACATGGTACACCCCTTCAAAAAGATGGGTCGATTCCACTGCGTAGATGTGTTTTGGGCTTGAGACTATGCATAGTGTTTGCCCGCATCGCGCTTTGCTATCGCAAAAAGGGCAGACAGTTTTGTCGTGAAGACCGTTGCATGTAGAGCAGCGCGTCAACTTTTCTTTAGAGCTTAGGATAGCGTAAGCTAGATTGTCCAGTTGGGCTTTTTCCCAATCGAGTAGGTGGAAGGCAAACTTCTCTGCTGTTTTCCGTCCGATGCCGGGAAGTTTTTGTAGATGGGCAACAAGATTAAGGATAGGGTCAGGGTAGCGCATAGCCTCTATTTTAAAGGGGGGGGCTTTTCTTGTATATCGAAATACAAACGTGCTGTTTCCCTTAGTATTTTTCTCCTAATGCTAGCTTGATTTTTGTTTAAAGAATTCTTTTTGTTTTTGTTGATTCATTTTCTGAATAGATCAGAAAAAAACGGCTATTTTTTCGGATTCAAACTTCCTTTTTAACCCTCTTTCGATTAGCATGTTCAGGACAGACTTCCTTAAAAAAAAAACCCTTGCATATGGGGTCTTTTTTCAACGAGGTAAGATACACATGAGCTGTAAAAAATTGAATGGAAACCCACCCCTTTAGGGGTCTCGCTACATTGAAGTTGAATCCCAAAAGATGCGTTTCGAACCGGCAACAATCATAGCTAGTGCAGCCTATCTGCCCCCAGAAAGGGTGGATAACTCCCATTTTGCCTCCTATTTGGACACCTCCGACTCCTGGATTTTCGAGCGGACAGGGATTAAAGAGCGGAGGTGGGCAGCTTTGGAGATGAAAGCCTCGGACATGGGAGTTATAGCTGCCAATGAGGCGATGTCGAAAGCGAAAATATCTCCCGGTGATGTAGATTTGATCCTCGTCGCCACAATGACTCCAGATCAGCCTTTACCTTCAACAGCCGCACTGATTCAGTCGAAATTATTGGGATGCAAAGCTCCTGCGATGGACATTTCTGCTGCTTGCTCCGGGTACCTTTACGGATTAAGCGTTGCCAAGGCTTACATCGAAGCGGGCATGTATAAAACCATCCTTTTGATCGGATGTGAAAAAATGAGCCAAGTTCTCGACCCAAATGATCGCTCTACTGTAATTTTATTTGGTGATGGGGCGGGCGCATCGGTGATTACGAGTGGAGGAAAGGGGCTTCGTATTGATCGGATTATCTTAGGGCTTGATGGGTATTTAGCCGATTCGTTGTATATTCCCCAGGGTGGGTCGATGAAGATGTTGGGTCAAGAGGTTTTCAAAACGGCAATCCAGCGGGGTGTAGAGGTGATGGACAGGCTTTTGGAGGAGGAGAAGCTGTCGATGGAAAATATCCGGTATGTGCTTTTTCATCAGGCGAACCGACGAATCATCCAAAACATCCAGAAACGTTTTCTTATCCCAGAGGAAAAAATCCCGACAACTATCGAGTTTACCGCTAATACCTCTGCTGCCTCCATACCCATTTTATTGCAATCTGTACCCCATGAACCAAACCACCGCTACATGTCTGTGGCTTTTGGTGCGGGATTTACCTATGCCGGAGCGCTCTTTACCAGCTTATGAAGTATACACTTTTAACCCAGGGGCAAGGAGCCCAGTTTGTCCATATGGGCAAAGATTTCCATGAGAATTTTTCGTTATTTAGACAGACTATGGAGGAGGCGGAAGATATCACCCGTCTACCTATTCGCTCGTGGATATATGAAGGAAGTCAGGAAAATTTAAGCGAGACAAATAAAAGTCAGCTGAGCATCTATGCTACTACAATTGGAATTTATCGGGTTTTGCACGAGGTTTGCCCCTCTTTAGAATTCCATAAAGGGATTGGGTTAAGTCTGGGAGAATACAGCATTTTAACAATAGCCAATGCTCTCAGTTATTCGGACTGTTTGCACTTAGTCAAGACGCGAGGAGAGCTGATGCAGGCAGCAGCTATGGAGCGTGAGGGGAGGATGGCTGCGGTGATTGGGCTGGCTCAAGAGAAAATAGCTCCTCAACTTTACGGCACAAGTGTAGTAGCTAATCTTAATACTCCGCTCCAAACGGTCATATCTGGAAGTAAAGAGGATATCGAACAATCGATCGAGAATCTGAAAAAAAATGGTGCTAAGCGGGTAATACCGTTGGATGTGTGTGGCGCATTCCACTCTTCATTAATGATGAGCGCTTACGAAAAGTTTTATCCAATCGTAGAGCAAACCCCGTTTCATGCCCCCTCTTTTGATGTGGTAATGAACGCCAGTGCACAAAGCGAGAAAGATCCTGCGAGGATCAAGGATCTCTTGGCAAGACAACTCATTAGCAGCGTTAAGCTTTCTGAGTCGATTCAGACTGTGGGAGATTTTGCCCCCTTTTTAGAATTAGGCCCCGGAACTGTGGTAAAAGGGCTTGTCCAAAAAAATATTGAAGCTCGGGTGATTTCGGTGAACACCGTTAAGGATTTAAAGGAGTTTGAGGTATGCGCGTTCTTGTAACGGGAGGAACAAAGGGAATCGGCCTGAAGATCGTCGAAAAGTTTCTTAAAGAGACTCAAGCCGAGATCCATTTTACCGGTAGAGATGTAGAGTCAGGAGACAAAATTGCCCAGCTAGATTCAAGGTTAAAATTCCACGCAATCGACACCTCGATCCGAGAGGAGATACCGAGACTTTACTCCGAGGTTGGGCCTGTAGATATTCTTATATTGAATGCAGGGATGTGTAAGGATACCCTTTTTTTGCGGATGAAAGATGAAGACTTTGATGCTGTTATAAAAACGAATCTCTACTCTCCTTTTTGGATTACAAAGGCTTTCATTTCTGATATGCTAAAAAAACAGTCGGGATCTATTATCTATTTGAGTTCTGTCTCTGCTAGAGGAAATGCCGGGCAAGCAAATTATGCTGCTAGCAAAGCTGGATTAGAGGGGATGGCTAAGTCCTTAGCCCTAGAGATTGGAAAAAGAAATGTGCGGGTAAATGTAGTACGCCCCGGGTTTACCGATACAAAGATGACAAAAGATTTGCCCGATGCCCTCAAGCAAGAGATTATGAAGCACATCCCTCTGGCGCGGATGGCACAACCGGAAGAAATCGCTGAGGTAGTTTACCACCTCTCGATGAACTTCAGCTACGTTAATGGTCAAGTTGTGACCGTTGACGGAGGTTTAACTTTACACTAATGAAAAAGGAAGCAACAACATCATGAGCGAAAAAGTTGAAACAATTTTTGAAGAAGTAAAGAAAATCATCGTGGAGCAACTTGGTGTTGCAGAAGACAAGGTGACTCTTGACTCTACAATTATGGAAGATCTTGGTGCCGATTCTTTGGACACCGTAGAACTACTGATGGCATTTGAGGAAAAATTCAAAAAAGAGATTCCTGATACAGATGCTCAAAATCTTAAAACAGTTCGAGACGTTGTACACTACATCGAAAAACACTTAAGCTAGTTCTTGGGCTAGACCTCTCTCGAAAACGCACATTCAGGGAGGTCTCGTCTAAATCGATCTATTATTTGGGCTGGTGCCTTTTTAATGAAACCCATAAATCCCGTGTATCCTCCTCTTTAGCGAGATAGTGAAAGAACTGCGGGTCATTTTTTTGATGGATCTCTTCCACAATCTGTGCATTGCTGGTGAGCTCTTTATGCACCGGAAACACTAGAGTATTTTCGCTATGTACTTTCTGAGAATGTTTAGAGAGAAAAAAGTTAATAAATGCATGCACCTCCTCCCTTTTTTCGGTGGAGGCTGTGATAGCGAGGTTTTCTATATTAATAAAGTGCCAGTCCTTAGGCAGTTGGTAGTGGATGGGCACATTGTCTTTTTCCATCAAACGGGCAAAACCACTACGAATAAGGGCCAAATCGCAATTCCCTGTTTCAATTAGGTATTTCGCTCGGTGATCGACGTAGGCTTCTATGGATTTTTTTTGCATTTTTAAAAGAGACCCTACTTCTTGAAGCTGATCATCGCTTAAGTGATCCACTTTTCCATAAAGTGTATAAGCCGCATACATGATCGCCTCGACAGGATCGGGGGTCATGACAACTCGGTTTTTACCCTGATCTTTGAACAGATCCGCTATCCCAAGATCTGAGGGTTCTTTTGTAACTATCACATACGGCTCCCATTCCACAGGCAATGAGACCTCATTTTGGGGGTCGAAGCTTTGATGCAATAGGTAGGGGTCGATGGTTGCTATGTTGGGAATCAGGTTGTGATCAATACGAGAGATTAGCTTTTCCTCTTTTAAAATCCGAATCGCATAATCCGACGCACAAATAAGATCGTAACCTTTTCCATCGAGCGCTTTGAGTTTGACAATCATCTCCTCATTCGAGCTGAAAGGGTGGATATTCACATGGATTTGAGTGGTTTTTTCAAACTCTTCGAGCAGTTCAGGTTCAATCGTATCTCCCCAGCAAAAAAAGTCGATCGATTTCACCGGTTTTTGCAACCATGAGGGGCTAAAATGGCCTATATATATCGATGAATAGATAGCTAAAACCCATAAAAAAGCATAAAATAGACGACACATTAAAACACCTCCGTCCCTTTTTTTGACGAAAAGAAAAGAAGAGCGAGCGGAATTGTAAGAAATAAAAGAATCGTAGAGAGAGCATTCACAACAGGGGATATGCCAAAACGGATTGAAGAGATGAGGTAGAGAGATAAGGTCTCCACCGAGGTTCCGGCGCAAAAATACGAAAATAAAAAGTCGTCAAATGAGATCACAAAAATCAAAAGCCCAGAAGCAAGAAGGGCCGGTTTTAAAAGAGGAAGGGTAATTTTAAAAAAGGTTTTTGTGGGTCCAGCTCCCAAAATCAAAGAGGCTTCTACAAGACTTGGAGGGAGCTCTTTAAAACGGACAAACAGGATGGGTATAGCAAAACCCAGGCCAAGGACTGTGTGGGCGATCAAAAGAGTTTGGAATCCCAAAGGCACCTGAAAAAGGCTGAAATAGCTCACAAGACCGATCGCAAGAACCAGCTCTGGAACAATCAGATTGCTGTAGAAAAGCGGGACAAGGTTTTCCCCTTTTTGTTTGCGGCTCAGGTAGTAAATAAAGCAGACACCCATAAAAAGGCTGAGTAGCGTCGAAAGGGTGGAAACAGTCAAAGAGGTGGTAAAGGAGGCCCAAAGATCTTTAGACTCAAAAAGCTCTTTATACCAATGAAGGGTAAATCCCTCCCAAGGCGACGGAAAGCTTTTAGAATTAAACGAAAAAAGGACTAAAACAATAATCGGTACATATAAAAACAGGTACACCGAAAAAACAAATAGGGGAATCATCTATGCCCCCCAGTTAGCCAGCGATTGAGGGCAAAGGTCCCTTTATAGAGGATAAATGAACTGGCCATAAGAAGGGCTCCCGATAAAACAGTGAACGCTATCCCTATTGGAGCGGTTTTTTCCCCCATGATGAATTGGGACACAACCGATCCAACGTACATGAATTTGTCTCCCCCCATCAACTCTGGGATTACGAACTCCCCAAACGCAGGAATAAACACTAAAAAAAAGCCGGTCCGAATTGCTGGCATCAATACAGGGAGCACCACACGCCGAAAGGTTTGGAATTTTGTAGCGCCTAAATCCATCGAGGCCTCGATCAGGGTGGGATCAAATTTTTCTAAAGATGAGTAGATGGGTAGAGTCATGAAGGGCAGGTAGTAGTAAACCATCATCAATTGCACTGCAAAGCTTGTATTTAAAAAATGGATGGGCTCATTAATCAAGTGCGTCATCAATAAAAGCTGATTTAAAAAGCCCCCTTTTTCAAGAACAAAAAACCAGGCATAAATATGTAAAAGAAAATTTGTCCAAAAAGGGATGATGACTAAAAACAGCAAAAAGTTTTTAAAACGACCCCCTTTAAGAGCAATCGTGTAAGCAAGAGGAAATCCTAAAAAGAGGGTGATGCATGCGGTTGTAAACCCCAATTTAAGCGATTCAAAAATAACCAAGAAATAGTCGAGCTTCAAAATTTGTTTAAAATGGGATAGTGTGAAACCTTCAAAGTGGCCATCAATGTGAAATCGGGAAAAGCTGGAGATTAGCATCAAGACAAGGGGGGCATAGAAAAAAAGAAACTGCCACACCAAAGCGCTAGAGCCAACCCCAAAGGGGGCCTCTTTTTTTAAAAGCCTTTTTAGGTTTTTAGGTCTACTAAAAGGGATCAGGTCTTGGGGTAGAGCTATTGTTTCCATTTCATCGCTCCATCAAAACGACATTCTCTTTTTGCCAAGAGATATAGACCTCATCATCGTAGTTGATTTCGTCCCGAATGAAGTGGTGCTCATTTTGTTCAAAAACAATAATTTTACGACCAGTATTGAGTTTTACGTAGTATTTGGTCGACATCCCTTCGTAGACAATCGATGTTACAATCCCTTTGAAATTGTTTGAGAAATTGGCTAAAGGCTTTTTTGAAATGTCAATTTTTTCGGGGCGAATTGAGGCAACTGCGGTGTTGTTTTTGTGGAGCCAAGAGGGTTTTTCTGCAACAGAGATATTCATGAACTCGTTGCTAGTGCTTTTTAAGACAACCTCTTTGTCGTAAATCTCCTCGATGGTCCCTTCAAACAGATTTGTAGAGCCTACAAAATTTGCGACAAACGCATTTTTGGGGAATTCGTACACCTCTTTTGGCGTGCCGATTTGTTCAATAGTGCCTCCAGCTCCCATAACTATCACTAGATCAGCAACAGTCAAAGCCTCCAGCTGGTCATGGGTTACGTAAAGGAAGGTCATCTGCAGTAAATCCTGCAAATCGATCAACTCGATTAACATCCTCTCACTGAGCTTGAAATCCAGTGCGGCTAAGGGTTCGTCAAGTAAAAGAACGTGTGGCTCGGCTATAATAGCTCTTGCAATTGCAACACGCTGCTGTTGTCCCCCCGATAGCTCTTCAGGGTAGCGGTGGTAAAGAGGCTCAATGTCAAATGATTTTAATAATTTTTTGACACGTTGCTCGATCTCTACTTTGGGTCGTCGCTGAATTTTGAGACTATAGGCAATATTTTGCTCAACGGTAAGGTGGGGGAAGAGGGCATAGTCTTGAAAAACATAATTCATAGATCTTTGGTGAACCGGAAGATGAGAAATATCGTTTTCCCCTAAAAAAATACGACCGCTATCAATTTTTTCAAAGCCGGCAATAGCCCTAAGAAGGGTGGTCTTGCCACAGCCACTAGGACCTAGCAGGGCAACAAACTTAGAGGAGGGTAGTTTAAGGGAAACCTCATTTAAAATTTTACTTCCACGTTTTGTCATAGAAACGCGGTCAAGAGTAATGCTTCTCAATCCTTAGGTGCCTCCATATTATGTATGCGATAGCGCAGGAGTTTAAAAAGGTCTCGAAACCCCAACCAAGGGTCTCAGAAAGAGAACTATTCTACCCCAGTTTTTTGAATTTCGTCGATTTTTTTTTCTCTTAAGGTTATTATACTTTTTTAAAGAATTAGTTTGGTTTTCTACATGGAATGCGATGTTCTCATCATAGGCTCGGGCCCTGCCGCATGGACAGCGGCCATTTATACATCAAGAGCAAGGCTGTCGACAGTGGTTGCTGCCGGTTCGTTTAAGTTTATGAAGGGCGGGCAATTGATGACTACAACCGATGTGGAGAACTTTCCAGGTTTTCCAAAAGGGATCATGGGTCATGATCTTATGCGGAATATGGAGGTGCAGGCCGAACGTTTTGGTACCCAGGTGCTTGGGGAGGATATCGATTCCTTAGAGCTTAACAAGATGGGACAAATCCGTTTCAAGGCGCTGTACAGCAAGGGCATAATACAGACAAAAACGGTGATTTTAGCTACCGGTGCGAAGGCTAACCGTCTCCCCATTCCAGGAGCGGGCGATAATGAGCTGTGGAACAAAGGGGTTTCGGCGTGTGCCGTATGTGACGGAGCTCTCCCTTTTTTCCGTAACCAAGATCTTGCTGTCATAGGCGGTGGAGATGCAGCCTGTGAAGAGGCCCATTTTTTGACCCATTACGCAAAAAAAGTCTACTTAATCCATAGAAGAGATACTTTGAGAGCCTCAAAAATTATGGCTGAAAGGGTAAAAAACGATCCGAAAATCGAAATTATTTATAATGCTGAGGTCCTGGAGGCGGTCGGTAATGGCTCACTAGAGGCGATCAAAATCAAACAAAACGGGCATGAATTTACAAAAGAGGTAAAAGGGCTGTTTTTTGCGATTGGTCATACCCCCTTAACCGAGCTTGTCGATAGCATGGAGATTGAAAAACACCCAAACGGCTACATAAAAACACACCCTGACAGCACTGCTACTTCTATTGAGGGGCTTTTTGCTGCCGGAGACGTGCAGGATTTTCGTTTTAGGCAGGCGGTTACTGCTGCAGGTTCCGGTTGTATGGCTGCTTTAGAGGCAGAGAAATATCTGGGAAATTTAAAAGCGGCGGCTGTTTCTGGTTGAGGCTTTTTATGCGTTTTAAGAGAGCCAAATACAAAATTCTTGGGTTCTTTGTTTTTCTTGCTCCCCTTTCATTGAAGGGGGCTTTGGAGGGTTTGGAACCTAGTATGCCGTATTTATTGCACTTGGATGCAACCTACAGCTACGCAAATATCCCTAAAATTCAAGGGGCAATCAATCCTGCCAATTACCGGTCCAATGAGAATAAGTTAGTTTTGAGTGGTTGGATGTCCACAATGAGCTATCTGGAGTTTGGTGCTCTATTTGCATTTAACCAAACAGCAAAGCTCCCCTTTAATTTGGAAAGTGGGGGTTTTTATCTTAAAAAAACTTTCCTGGATGATCTTAATGGGGACGCCATAGGTTTGGATGGGGGATTTTTAGTGCAGTTTGTCCCAACAAATAGACTAAGAGATCCTATAACCCCTTATAACGATGTAGCAAATTTCTCCCTTTTTGGAGAGGTTTTAAAAAACTTTTTAGGGGAAAACGGAACCTTTTTTACCCCTTACCTTGCTCTAGATCTCGGTATGGCAAATAGGGGGTACCCCTGGTTAGATCCGGCAGTGGGGGGAAGGCTTGGGATGGATCGATTAAGCCTGGATTTAGCTTTTGTAGGAACAATAGGTTTTGGGCCTAATAAGGTAATCAACGTGAACGCATTCCGTGGATACGCCCTTACCGCCTATCGAGCTCTGGATGTCGAGATTTTTTTGGGTTGTAAACTGTTTGATGAGGGAGCTCTATCAATTGGGTATTTTGGACGGATTTTAGCCCAGGCGTTTCCCCAAAATAGGCAAGGGTTCTTGATCCAGCTGGATTTGCCTCTACCGCTCTTTTAAACAGCGTTTCCAATCCTCTTCAGATAGGAGTTGTAATTGATTCAATATCGACAAAAGGGGATCAGTTTTTGCAGGGCCTAAATCAAATATCTCAAAAAAGATTGGCTGTAGACGCTTATCTATGTGGGTTGTGATTGCTAGAGCAATTTTTTCTTTAAGCAGATCGTGATTTTTGGGATGGTGCTTGAGGATTAAGATCCAATACGCAAATTCTAGATCCCCGTCTTTTACTTTACTTTGAAATGCGTCGAGTAGAGCTTCATGAAACGGTTTTCCTGCGGAAGCAAGGTAAAAAAGAGTACAGCCTAAAGCCCAGAAATCTTGATGCAAAAGATCATCGAACGGCTGTTTCTTGCTAGCAGCTAGTATGCCAGGAAAAGTGAGGTAGGAGGGGGTTGTGTAGAAAAGAGAGCGATCCCTAATAGGCCTTAAATTTTTAAGATTTCCCAAGACGCAATTGATTCGTTTAGACTTATCAAAAGAGATATAGACATTTTCAGGAGAGATATTTCCGTGGGCAAAACCGCTTTGATGGAGTAGGCGTAATTTGAAAACGAGTTTTTTTGCGATGGCGAAAGAGTTTTCAACAAAATCGTCGCGCCTTAGAATGAAAAGGCTGAGTTTTGGGTAGTACCTACTTATGGTAACCGCTTTTTCCAGAGCTAGTTGTGTGGGATAAACTTTTGTGAAGAGAGCTCCAGGATAGGTTTTCAAAGAGTCTCTGACTGTTTTTTCGTTTTGATACACCGACTGGTATTGTTGGATGATCTCCTTTTTGTCGGTGTCATTCAAGATAGAAATGCGGTACTTGAGAGGTTTGCCCGGAGCGTAATTTCTTGGGACTTTGACCCATATCGCCGATTTTTTATCTCCACATCTCGTTAAAACGCCAAGTTCAAGAAGAATAGCGCCACGGGAACGAGACTCCTCCGAACGGGGAAGATAGAGAAGATTTGTGCTACCTATAGGTTGCTTAATCTCTCTATTAACGGCGTCGAGGCGCTCGTATTTTTCCTTGTATTCTGTAATTTTTTGGGCAATATCCTCAAGGTACCTTTGATCATCAAGAAACTGGATACCTTGCAAATGCAGAAGATCTCTTTTTATTTGCTCGACAAAATGGAACGATTGGATCATAAAAAATATCGTTAGTTTCTTGCCTTATCGCATTACGGTTTGGTTGGGAGGAGGTGCCCAAATAGAGGAGTAGCGGAAAAATTATTGGCTTTATCATGAACCAATCCTTACCGAATAAGAGGACATTCTAGCACAAAGGGGTGTTAAAATAAAATATTTTTTATTTTATTTCGGGTGGCAGGGTTCTAAAGCCAGATTGCTGTTGCCGTGGCAAAACGGCGACAATGGGAGATAGATAGCATAAACCGCTCATTTGGAAGTGTATGGACTTGAACCTTTGGCGCCCCTAGGGGGTCGTTTAAAATTTCAATATCCAGAAACCCTATTTTTGAAAAACCGGTCCCTAAGGCCTTTGCAATCGCCTCTTTAGCGCTAAACCGGCCAGCAAAACGTTCGGCTGGTTGAGCAAAAGATTTGCAGTAGGCTATCTCCTTAGGGGTGAAGTGGCGCGTAAGGAAGCTGTCTCCATATTCCTCAATTACATGCTCGATACGGCCAATCTCGATTATGTCGGTTCCCAGCCCTTTCAAGCGTCCTCGTCATGGTAATCATCAAAAGAATAACCGATTTCCCTACCCGATTTGTCGACTGCATTACAGAAGATAATTCTTCCGGAGGGGCTGGATTTTGAAGAGAGGATAGTGGCTCTGATAGTCTGTCCGATGGCGTCACCCGCATTATTGATCACTACCATAGTCCCATCCTCAAGGTAACCCACCCCTTGTTGTGGCTCTTTACCCTGGCGTTGTACTTTGATGTGGATAAACTCACCCGATTGCATCAAAGGTTTAAGAGCGGCTGCTAGGGAATTGATGTTGATAATTTCCACCCCTTCGGCTCCACTCAATTGGTACTGTTTAGATTCGGCAGTCAAAATATTAGCGTCCACAAGCCGGCTCAAACGAACCATTTTCTGAGCGATTTCTTTGATTTCGGGAAAATCGGTCTCGTTGTAGCGCAGTCCAAAACCGGGAAGTGTCTCAAGCCTTTTAAGCGTTTCAATCGCTTTGCGAGCTTTAGTCTTGAAGCTCTCATCAGGAAGTTCGATTAGAGCGTAGAGCTCTTTCACGATGAATCGGGGGACTAGAATCGATTGGTCCAAAAGGCGAGTTGTGCAAAAGTCATTAAATCGGGGATCCATTAAAGTGGCTATGTCGATCATTATGTCCCGTCTGCGCTGATTCATCTGGCTAAATTTGACAAAAGGGATGCTCACGTAAAGCTCATCCGACCAGCGCAAGGTCATGATCGTACCCAAGTAGGTACCAAAAAGAAAAAGGCAGATCGAAATAATTTCTATGCTGATTATGTTCAAAGAAAACGATAACGCGCTAATGCTCAGGATTGCTTTAAGAATTAAAATGAGCGCTTCACCCATCAGGTAACCTAAAAAAAGGCCTATGATTGCGATGTTAAAGGAGCGTAAATTGAATTTTCTAAAAAACGTGTCAAATCCGATCAAAAGCAAGCTGAAGCTAAACCCCCCGAGAATACCAAAAATCAATCGACCAGGAAGATCTCCCTGGTTGGATTGGATGGAATAGAGGGTAATGAAAAAAACACTTAAGATTGTAAAGAAAATCCGTGTAAAAGCTAGGGCCACATTCATAAGAGTTCATTTATAAACCACAACCCCAAATAAGTGAAGAGTTTTTTTGTCGCAAAATATCGGTTTTTCTGCTAAGTTTACCCTATGATTTCAATTCGTATTCAAAAAATAATTCTCCTTATTTTATGGCTTGCCGGTGGGTTGATTCTTTTCACTAAGGGGGCAAGCAACCTGGGGACAATCTCCGAAAACCGCACGCTCCACATCTCGTTGCTGATTCTGGGTTACGTGCTTGGGGAGCTCAAGTCTAGAACCGTTCTAATCCGAAGCGCTGCCCGGGATCCTTTGCCTAAAGATTTTCTCCTTGTAGCACTCATGATGGGAATGGGGGTTATGTTTGCGCAGCTTTCGATGCCTACTGAGGCAAGGGGCCTGCTGCAAGTATCTATCGGTTTTGCTCTCATGCGTGGAGCTGCATTCAGATTGCGACGTTTTGTTGCAGAGCGAAATGCTGTGGAAACGAAATGATCCTCCATATTTTCGTAGATCCTCCACGCGTCGCGTTTTTCGTCCCTTTCCTGAATTATCCTATAGCCTGGTACGGAATTCTATTTGGATTAGGTTTTGCACTCGCATTACGCGTTTTCCAGCACTTGTGTGATTGGCGCCCTTTTTCTCTTTTTACCGGAGAGCAGATCGCCTCAAGAATCACGAATTTCATGATGGTGGGAATTCTAGTCGGTGCTAGGTTATTTCACATCGTTTTCTACGAATCGCTTGATTGGCTGCAAAACGATCCCTTACGCCCATTCAAATTCTGGGAGGGGGGGCTAGCCAGTCACGGCGGTATCCTTTGCTCAATTTTAAGTTGTTTGCTTTTTGTTTATATCTACAGAATCCCTTTCTTTAAGCTTTTGGATCGTATTTTCCCTTGCGCTATGATTCTTGGCGGATGTATCCGTATAGGGAATTTTATGAACCAGGAGATTCTCGGTTTAAAAACCGAGCTTCCTTGGGGTCTTGTGTTCCAAACACCCCAATCTTTATCCTCTATTGGGTTGTACCCAAGGCACCCTGTGCAAATTTACGAGTCCTTATTCTATTTTGCGCTCTTTTTTTTGGGATGCGTTCTATTAAAAAACCGTTCCAAGACCGGGGTCGCTGCTTCTAGCTTAGGCCTTTTGATGTCTGTCGGACGATTTTTGGTAGAGTTCCTTAAAGAAGACCAAAGTTTTTATACCCTAGGATTACCTTTAAACATGGGACAAATTCTCTCGATTCCGTTGATAATCCTTTTCGCTACAATACTAGCGCTTGCCTATAATGAGAGGCTCCAAGAGCCTTTTAGGGCTCGACTAAATCAATAAGCTTTTTTAAACAGCGGCTGCTTGCATTCTATACGAGGGCATCAAAGGGAGAGTTTTGGTGGTGAGCTCCTCCATTTTCTTGATAAGATCGCGCCCTTTCATGGTGGGGTGTTTAGATTTGAGTTGCTCGTAATGCCACTGGTAGAACCTTTCGAAAGGGGTTTTTTGCCCTTTTTTGGGTGAGGTGTACCAATGAATTTTACTGAAAAACTCCACCTCTTCTACATAAAATTGGCGATACCCCTCAAGTAGGGGGGATCCCTGGAGAAATTTGCTCACAATCTGCTCTTTTTCGTCGAAAGAAAGGGGGTGGATTTCCTCCTTTAAAAGATTCTTTTTCACGATCTTGTAAAGAGGGTGGTCAAGTGGAGCCCTCCAAAGATCAAGCACTAGCTCATTTTGAGAGGCAAAATGCGAAATTTTATCGATCAGTGTCTCTTCACGAAAAAAATTATCTTCTAAGGGGGAGGGGATCTGGAGTTTTTTATAACGGACAATCCTGTCGTAGGTCGTGTGTACAGTTTGGCGAAATTCTTTTGCCCCTTTTTCAATTGCAGTTTTTGCTAGGTGTCTTGAGAGGATCTCAACGTGATCCCCTTGCATCTGATTTCTAATGGGATGGTGCTCAAAAAAGTGGGAAAAAACAAAAATTTCGAGCAGATCTTTTTGGTTAGGCGGGATATTTACAACATCGTCTACAAAGGAAAACATCTGTTGCACTTCAAGAAGAATCTGTTTGAGTGTTGTCAGTGGCCGCATCGATTTGATTTTTCTGATTTCATTATTGATAAATAGGTATACCTCGTGCCCCAAACGGTGTAATGAGGGGGAGTAGAGGTCTGTAGACAAAGAGGTGAGGTAATCAGATGCCGCCTCGACTATTTGAGCCTTTTTGTCTTTTTGCCCACTAACGTGATAGAGAAAAAGGATGCGATTCACTAGCTCGATGGGGTGCATGTTTTTTTCTAGATCGATCTGTTTGGACACAAATTTTTTCAAGGCATCCAGGTTTTTTCTTCCCCATTTTTTTTCAAAATCGATAGCTAAAGCGAGCTTTTTTGCATGAACCGAGGCAATCAAAACGGGTAGATGATCCATTTCTGCAATCACTTCGGTTGCCTTTAATCTTTGATAAATTTTTTGCTTCAAAGTTTCGTAAGAGAAGATTTCGTAGCTCGAAAGGAGATCAAACTGTTGCTCGAGAATCAAGTAGTCCAAAGTCTCCATTTTCTCAAAAGGGGTCTTAGGCCCTTTTGTCGTGCAGACATGCTGGCCTATAGAAAATATCGCTTTTGCTACCCGCTCTTCGGCTTTATCCTCTTGAACGTTTGGAAAAAGACCGCAGAGGGTTTTAGCCTCTAAAAGAGCCTTTTGATAGACGTCGAAAGTAGATTGGTTTTTATCTGTTTCGACGCAATTTTGGATCATTCGAGGGACTATTGCATGTTCATCGGTCTCAAGTGCAATCTTATCCTTGTAGAGTAATTTAACATGTTTTAAAGCCCTCTCCACACTTTTTTGGATGTAACCTTCCTGGGAGTTTATTGAAGAGAATTTCTCCACAAGATCGGGGAGGAGTTTTTTTAAAACCAGAGATTCGATCTTGTGATTCCATCTTTTCACCTCTTTGAGTTGCACTGTTTCCAGAAGCTTTTTGGTGACGATAGCATCAATAGATTGCTCGGTTGAAGCGTCAGATGAAGGGGTGGAATCTAAAGATTTTAATGCATGCATAAAAACTTTTTTAGTCTATTTTCACTTTTAAGTCTACCCATCCTTTCAAGAACGGATTGTGGTGCTGTTTTGCATGGATAACGGACCATTTTTTTCCCCTTAAATCGGTCCCAAAAAGGATCGGGTTAACCGGGAATCTATTTTTAGTGCAAAGATTGCATTTTTCCTGTTAGAATCGGGTTGTAAATTTTACAGGATATACCAGATGAATTTCGTCTTATTAGCCGGCCGTTTAGGTTCCGATCCGGAAACACGTTTCACCCCTTCCGGACAAAAGGTGACAAATTTTCGTTTCGCTTGTAGCTCTAAAAAAGGTGGCAAAGATGAGACGATTTGGTACCGCGTGACTGTTTGGGGAGACCAGTATGATAAGATGCTCCCTTACATGAAGAAAGGGACAGCTTTGATGATCCAAGGCGAGCTGCACAAGCCGCAAATCTACACGGACAAAGAGAGCAAGCCACAAACCTCTTTAGAAATTACCGCTTCAAGCATCTCGTTTAGCCCATTTGGCAAATCGGATGCCTCTTCTTCGGCGGGATCTTCAAACAAAACAGCTGCTCCAAGCGCTTCGGGATACGAGTCGAACGACTTTGATTTTGAACCCGTAATGCAGGGGAGTCAGCATCCCGCATTTCAAGATGACGAAATCCCATTTTAATAGTAGGAAAAACCTATGACAAGACCTGTGCATCTCAAAGTAGAGTTTCTCCAAAAAGGGGAGGCTAATCCCACAAGAATACACTTCTCAACTAAAGAGAGTGTGGAGATCTATATGCATGAAAATGTGGTGGAAGTGGGGCTAAAAGCCTCGATGACACCCGAGGCTTTTCGAGATGCACACAAGAAATTGGGGGCTTTTCTGAGGGAAAAAAAGGTGGAGCAGATCTTTTTACCCCAGATCCAAGACAAAATAGAGGATCAGCTCTACGCCCTTTTTGAGGGGAACTACCGTTTTGATCGCTACCTCAGCAAAAAAGGGGTGTTTCTTCAAAAAGTCTACCTGGAAAACATACCGTCAAATATCCACGAAATCAGAGCGATACTAGACGCTCAGTTTATGATGAAGGATCTTTTAAGCACCCCCTATAAGGATCGGAGTGTCGCCCATTTTGTTGAGTACGCCCAAGAGCTTTTAAAGGGTCTGAAGGGGATCAAAGTGGAGCTTCACGATCATAAGTGGTTATTGAAAGAGGGGATGCATCTTCATTATGCGGTGGGCAAGGGGTCCGAGTCAACCGATCCCCCCAAGCTACTTTGCATTGAGTACCACGGGGGAGAGAAAAACGAACCCTATATTGGTCTTGTAGGCAAAGGGATGGTTTTTGATACGGGCGGTTACAGCCTAAAACCGAGCGACTCTATGCTAGAGATGCATGGGGATTGTGCGGGAGCTGTGCTGTATCTGCATTTGGCCTATCTTTTAGCTACATTAAAAGTCCCAAAAAATGTCTATTTTGCGTTGCCGATAGCCGATAATTCGGTCAGTAACAATGCATTCAGATTATCCGATATTATCGTGGGTAGATCTAAAAAAAGTGTAGAAATCACAAACACCGATGCGGAGGGTCGACTCATCCTAGCCGATTCGGTGGCTTACATAGCTGAAAATAAAAACTTGAGCTGCATCATCACGGCAGCAACTCTTACAGGGGCTGTTATCATAGCACTTGGTACCAAGATGGCCGGGTTGTTCTCAGACAATTCCCGTCTTAGAATGGCTCTTCTGGAGTCTTCGGAGCGGACAAATGAGCCGTTATGGACGCTCCCTTTTGACAAAGATTCCTTTATGGAATTACTAAAGTCAGAGGTTGCCGACATGAAAAATGCTGGAAAGAGGGAGGCGTCGGCAACGCAGGGTGCTGTTTTTATCTATCAACATCTTACTAAAGAAATCCCTTTTGCCCATCTAGATATCGCTGGGACGTCGATGGAAAAATCCCAGGGGAAATCCTATGGGTTGAAACTGTTTTTAGATTTTGTGCTTAAGTGGAAAAATTCGTAGATCTCCTTTTTGAGGTCCATCACCAAAAACTCACAAAGACCAAGATCCGTTCAGCTATTGACCAGGGATTTGCGTTTTTAAATGGAAAAATGCATCGGATTGCAACGACAGTCTGTTCGTCAAAAGATAGGGTGGAACTCAGGATTCCTGAGGAGAATAGTGCTCCCAAAAAACCGGAAAAAATTGTTGCGGTTTATGAGGATCCTTTTATCGTAATATGGGATAAACCGGTAGGTGTTCTTAGTGATCCAAAGCGCTTTAAGGGTCTTGTGCATCGGTTGGATAAAGAGACCTCTGGTCTACTCATTCAGGCTAAAACACTCGAGGCTAAGGCCGCTTTTGAAGCTCTTTTTAAAGAGAGAAAAATAAGCAAAAGGTACTTGGCTATTGTCCACGGAAACTATCTTAAACCCGTATTGATAGATTTGCCTATCGCACGCCTGGGACGAGTTGCGGGCTTTGAGCGGTTTGGCGTGTCTAAGCTGGGGGCAAAAGCAAGCACAAATACAAAACCCCTGTTCTTTGGAAAGAATGCCACACTCTTGGAGTGTGCGCCGATCACAGGGAGAACGCATCAGATCAGAGTTCATTTGAGCGCAGTGGGGTTCCCTATTGTCGGAGACCTCCTCTATGGGAAAAAAGAGGTGCGCTTTCCGCGGATGCTACTCCATAGCACGTCTTTAGAGTTCATTCATCCCTTCACGGGTGAAAAAATATTTGTTGAATCCTCAGCTCCTAGGGAGTTCGACCAATTTTTTTCCCATCCAAAAACCCCATAACCTCTAGCTTTCGCCACAATTTTTTGTTTATTTAAGAAAAATATGGGGAATTATCCCTCTCTAAACACCCTGTTTATCAGCTATTTAAAAAATTTTTTTTAATTTTTCTTGTCAGAATATACTAAAATTTTTTAAATAAAAGAAGTAGAGAGGTATATATGAAAAAGTTTTTAACTCTGGCGATATTCGCTTTAGCATCCGCAGGTCTAGTATCATGCGCAAATGGACAAATGAATAAAAAGAACAACAGCAAGTCACAAAATTGCGACAAATGTGATAAGTGTTCTAAAAACGGTAAAAACAGATAATTTCTGTAAAAAAGTTTACATCTGTCTTAAGGGATTAGGGCAGATGTATACCCTTTTTAAGATGGGAGCAGTTGATCGTAGAGAACTCTTTTGAAAAATTCTCTGTCTGTAAGCCATTCCCTTATTTGATACATTCCTAAATGGATAGCAAAAGCTATTGCTTCATCCCCATGCTGCATTTTCTGCGGCTCAAGTGGGTGTTCGTATTGTATGTTTTGTGCGTCTTTTTTTAAAATTTCGACTTTTTCGGTCGGGTTTTGCATGGAATCTAAAGATATGTGAACTAATTGCAAATGGTGAAGAACACGGTGGTAGTTGCTCCCGAAGATCACAGGTTTTTTTTGTTGGCCAGCATCCATTATATCTTTAACCAGTTGTTTGAAGACCTGCTGAAAATAAAAGGGATTATCATCATAATCGGGTAAGTCCAAAATCTGTTCTTTTAGTTTTAAAAACATCTCCTCTTCGCCAGCTGTCCCTTTTGGTTTTAGTATTTCTGTAGCGATATAGGTGCTTAGGGCATGCTCAATATCCTGAATAGGAAGGGGTTTTTGCAACCTAAGCTCCAGATCGAGAGGACTGGTGTTAGAATTAATCTTTTTTAAGAGGTTACCAAGGGAGGTCTCCATCATTTTACCCGTCTTGGGGTGTATCATATTTTCCCAAAGCATGCAGACTCCCTCAGTCGCTTTGTCGTAGATAAATCCCCGTGCAATCGAGGGAAGTAACATAAAAGGATTCTCTTTGAGCCCGGAAATATCGCACCCCTCATTTTTGGGGATCAGCCCAATCAAGCTTTTAACCAGCTCTTTTGAGACTTTGGAATCTACCCTTTTTCCCAACTCAAGATCTAAAAGACTTCTATTTCCCTGTCGAAAATCCTCTAGAACCGCCTCAGTTAAAGATCTATACATTTTTTGCAATCGTTGTGTAGTTAACAGATGATCTAAAACTTTTTCGGTGATCAGATAGTAGGGAATAAAACTCAAACTTAAGCGAAGAGTGGCCAAGAGGGCTTTCTTGAGTAACCAGTTGCTTATAGCAATTGTGACGTCAAGTATTTTGGAAAAGGGGGCTATTATCGGATTTTGGATTTTTTTTGCTGCGTTGGCGGGATTTGTGGGCTGTACTTTAAGAGCCTCAACTAAAAAATCGGTCAAAAACCCCCCGATTTTCCACCCTGTCTTTAAAGAGGAAAAAAATCCTCTTTTGTTGTTCATCCTTCTCTCTTTAAGGTAATCTTCCCTCATCAGGACCGTTTGTGATTGGCCATAACTATCTAGATCCCTGGAGAGCTGGTTCACTGTTCTTATAAGATTTTTTAATGGGCTGACATTAGCAGCACCCTGTCCCATTGCATCGAACCCTTTTAGATTTTCTAAGATTTTAGGTACCCAGCAATTGGAGATTTTTTGGATAAGAGTATCGTAAACCTTATCAAACCGTTTGGCTAAAACCTCTTTTAAAGGGGGTAGGACTCTACAGCTCCCCTCAATAAAGCTTAGCGATATTTCATTGCTAATCTTAGTAAAATCTTTCTCTTTTGAGGAAAAGTTTTGGGGAATTTCCACCATTTTCCCCACAAACTGGAGGTATATGGAGGTTTTGTTCTCTTGGAGAAAAGATCTGATTTCGAACGAGAGATTCACAGGAGGGGGGTCTAAAGAACCTGTTGCCTGTTGAGCCCCTCCTGCCTCTAAGGACAGGGGGACTCCTTTTAATTTTGGGGTGATCCTTCGTGGGGAATTTTGGAGCTCAATTAGATTGGTTTGGGAAAAATTGTAGGGAATCGCTAGGGGGTGGAGCCCTTTTCTCCTTTCTTGATGATTTCCAAAGAAAAGCGATGAGGTGGTTTCAAAAAATTGAACAGCGACTCCAGAGGATTCAAAGTAGGGGAGGAATTTCTGTAGATTCAAATACAGTCTTTGAAAATATTTTTCTGGTGGGAGTTCTCGGGAATTTTTTTCGACTAGAAGCTCTTGGAATTCTTTTAGATGGGCCTGAAAATGCACGTCATCTTGAAAAACATCTTCTAAAAATAGAACCAGGTTTTCAAGAGTATCCATAAGAGTAGGCTGGTGCATCTGGGGCTTTTGAGAGTGGAGAATGCTACGCAAAAGAGCCATACAGTTATCTATCTTTGTGCGGAGGGGATCGGCCTGTTTGAAAAGCCCTGTTCCGACAGTACTGAGGCAATCGGATAAAAGGAGCTGTGTTTTGCAACGGACATTTTCAGAGCTCTGTGCAAATGCGCCATTGAGCTCAGCCTCTTTTTGAGTCAAAAGAAGATGGACCCCGTGCCAATCTACGACCCCTTCATCAGTGGAAAGGCATTCGACTGCCATTTGCAAGATTTGTTTTTGCTCAGAACTCCAAACCTCTTTATCTCTGCACAAAAGAAGCTGTTGGCGCAAATTCTCTTTGTCAAAAGGCTGGTGCCGATTTTTAAAAGAGAGCTGCTGTTTAGCATCGAGAATATGTGGAGGTGCTACTTTTAAAGCTTGATTGAGAATTTGGCTCATGTGGGAGGAGATGTGTCCAATCAGTGGAGTCTGAAGGAGAATGGTTTGTTCTATTTCATTTTGGATTTTTTGCAAAATTTGGGGAATATCTTCCTCTTGAGCAGATAAAATTAACGTGTACCAACCCTCTAGGGTTTTTTTTATGGCAAGATTTTGCGGGTTTTGGGTTAGAATTTGGATCCTTCCTGCAAGATGTTGCACCTCTTCTTGTGTACGAGACGTTTGACAAAGCTGTAAAAGTTCTTCCATACCTTTTGGTACGGGTCCGGCGACACGTTGCACAATATGCCCTCCAAGTTGTCTACCCAGACCTGTCAGAAGATGCGATGTGGTGCTCCCTACAAACCCTTTGATACCTTGCAGCATAAAACCCTTTTTAGCGGTATTTTAAAAGGTTTATTAGATTTCTAATCAACAACTTTTTAAGAATTTATTAACCTTTAAGGAAAGAAAAGCTGTTATTTTTTGCAAAATTTTCAAGGATTGTTGCTTAAAAAATATTCTTTTAGGTTTACTTGAACAGGATCTTAGAATTTTTTTGGGATGAATGTTTCCCTTTTTGAACTTTTGAAGAAAATCGTTTTTAAAATGATTAAGACCTCTCTTTAAGTTTTTTGGATTTTTAAGATTTTTTGTTGAAGGATTTTTCTATGAAACGCTTTTTACTATCTTGTGTATGGGGTTTTGGTTGTATTTCAGCCGACGTGAAGCATTTAGAACTAGAGGCGGGAATCATACCCTGGACAAGGCAGAGTCTCCCCTTGACAACTTTAACCTACCAAATTACTGCAGGCAAAGAGACACCGGTTATCAATGCGCAGGATGTGGCTAAGATCAATCAGTGGGTTCCCGGGCTTTTTGCAAGAATGGCGATTTTACCTACCGATGAGTATGGAATTGAGGGGCGCTATTTAGGCCTTTTACAATGGAGTAGAGTGTATGCGATCTCCACTACATCAAACGCATTCACCTATAGCCTTGCCATTACCCCGTCATCTCCCATCCCCTTTACAGGCGGATCCCAGGTGATTGAGGATTACAAAATGCGCTACGAATCGGCAGATCTATTGTTTTTATGGAACATTTCTCCTCTCTATGACAAGTTTTTTGGGGTAAGAGGACTTTTAGGTCCGTCTTATATTTATTTACAGGATAAGTTAGACCAAACGATAAGTTCTGTGACTTTTTTAAAAGAGTACTCCATACAATCCACAAACCATTTTGCCGGGTTAAGGGCCTACGGAGAATGGATTGGAACGCCTGAGCCTTTTATCTGGGGACTAAGGGGTTCTTTCGGAGTCTATGCAGATATTTATAAACAGGTATCTACTATTTCGCAGAGCATCCCTATAAGCGCTATGCAAAATTTCAGCTACGTTGCTAAAAATGTGTGGCCTAGCACAATCTTTCAAGGGGATGTTTTCTTAGGAATCAACCTTTTTGATAGTTTGAGAATAAAAGGGGCTTTTGGAGGTCAGTGGTTAAACTACCTTGGTTCGGCCGTTTCTCAACCGGGTAGGGGTTTTCAGAGGTCGTCGATAGACCGAAAGAATCACTATGTTTTCTATGGCGCAACAATAAGTGTGGAGTGGGATCTATTTTAAGAAAAAGAGGAATTGGCTGCCGCAGTCAGTGCTCTTATAGCTGCTGCGTTCCCGCCCTGACTCAGTTCGAGCTGTACCGCTCAGCCAATCCTCGTTCCTAGTCTAGCAGACTCACCCCTTTAAAGGAAGAGTAGATCAAATTAAAATATTTATTTTACAAAATAAAGCTCTGTAGGTGTGGATGATAAATACCTTAAACATCCAGAAGATAGGGAGCTGTGATCCCTTTTTGGTTTTTTACAAATACATCATAAGGGCCATAGGCCACAATTTTCCCCCCTTCTTTACCTGCCTTAGGCCCCATTTCGATCAGGTAATCCACCTCTTTTAAAACGGTGATATTATGCTCAATGATGAGGAGGGTATCTCCGCGCTCGATCAATCGGTCAAAAATTGGTAAAAGCTTCAAAATATCGGCATCATGCAGGCCTGTTGTGGGTTCATCTAGAAAAATCAGGCTTGGCCCTTTTGTTGGGGTGATTAACTCTCGTACAAATCTCAGCCTTTGCGACTCCCCATGGGACAGAGTTTGCACCTCTTGCCCTATTCTAAGGTGACCCATCCCCACGTCAATCAAAAGCTGTAACGTTGCAGAAACTTTTGGATGAAAAGAGAAAATGTCCACTAGATCCACGGCGCGCATATGGAAAAGATCCCCTAGGCTTAAACCCTGGTATTTGATTTTGAGGGCGATTAAAGAGAGTCTTTTTCCTTGACAAAGTGGGCAGATCTTTATGGCCGGCGGGAGAAGTTGGAGCTTGACCTCGATATGCCCTAAACCATAACACTCGGTGCACATACCTTGAATGTGGTTCGGGCTAAAATGGCGAGGCATTAGCCCATAGGCTTGCGCCTCCTTGAGCTCGCTGTAAAAAGAGCGAAAATGCCCTAAAAGCTCTGTGTAGGAGCAGATGTCGGCTCTTGAGGTGGTTCCGATAGGGTTTTGATCGACAAGGATCAGATGCTTGAACTCTTTGATATTCGAGATCAGACACCCATCTATAGAAAAACTATCGAAACGTTTTCTTGAAGAGGTGGTTTTTTTCAAAATAGGGGCTAAAATCTCGTGCATCAGTGTCGATTTACCCGATCCCGATACACCAGTGAGGGCTGTAATCCTGTTTTTGGGGATTTTTACATCGACTTTTTTTAATGAGTATTTAGTGGCATTCTCCACCTGAATCCAATCGGTAAGAGAGTCGATCGGCTTTTTTTGTCGATGGTAAAAAAGTTCTTTTCGTAAGACTTTTCCAGTGATGCTATGAGGATCTTTTTTTAGCTCTTCCAATTTCCCCTTTGCAAGAATTCGCCCCCCTTTTTCTCCCCCTTCGGGTCCAAACTCAAAAATAGTTTTTGCGATTTCAAGAGTCATCGGATCGTGCTCTACCAAAAGCAGGGTATTCCCCTCATTTTTGAGTTGTATTAGCGCTTGGAGAAGTTTTTTGTGATCGTGAGGGTGCAATCCTATACTGGGCTCATCAAGGACATATAGGCAATTGCTCAGGTTAACACCCAACTGTCTTGCCAAATGGATCCTTTGGATCTCACCACCCGATAGGGTTAAAGATGTCCGATCTAGCGAAAGGTACTCTACCCCGATTTGGATCAGCAACCTGAGCTTCTCTTGAATAGGGTCTAGAACCTCACTTAAGTCCTGTTCAGATTGAATTTGGGAGATAAACACGAAAGCTTCATCGATAGGCATGCGCAAAAGCGCGGGTAAGGTTACCGAGGAGATATGGACGTTGGAGGCTAATGGATTTAATCTCGTCCCTTTGCAACTGGGGCAGGGTTTATTCTGACATAGGGGTAACAAAGCCTCTTTTTGCTGAGGTTTGCCAAAACTGAAAAGCCGTTCAAAAAAGGGGTGGAGCCCGATCCATCTTAATGGGGACCCCGGAATTTTTCCCCCATCCAAAACAAAAGAGAGGTGGGGCAAAGACATTTTATCGAGCCGCTCTTTTGGATCTATACCTGCATCCTGTAAAAGCTTAAGAACCGATCGGATCGGATTGTAGGCAAAATGGAGAACCTGATCCAAAATATCTTTAAGAGTCGCTTTGAAAAGCTTAGGCACCTCTTTTATATCGACAGTGCTTAAAGATCCAATCCCTTCGCAGGTTGTGCACATCCCTTCATCCGCATTGAAGGAAAAGGTTTTCGGTTCTATTTTTGGGTAGGTTTTTTTTGTGGTAGGGGCGGAGAAAGCAAGGTAATAATGGAGAAGGGGAGGTAGCTCTTTTTTGGACTTTGCTCCATCTTTGAGTTCAAAAAGGATCGATCTTGGATCGATTTGTGTCGCCGTTTCAATAGCATCCAGCAATCTTTTTTTTCCAGACGTGTGGATCTGGATTCTATCGATCACAAGTTCGCAGCTCTCTTTAAGGCCGCTAAGAGTCGGGTACTCATCTGCAAGTTCATAAATGACCCCCTGTACGCGTACACGCAAAAAACCCTCTTTTTGGTAGCGGTCAAAAAGTTCTTTGTAGCTCTCCTCTTTTTTAGGGACTATAGGGGCCAAGACAATACATTTCTCGTTCGGATATTTTTCGAGCAGTTCGTTTACTATGTATTCTTTGGTAACATGTACAAGCCTCTCTTTTGTCTCGGGGCAAACGGCTATCCCCTCTTTGGCATAGAGAATCCTTAAGTAATCTAAAATTTCGGTGATTGTACCGACTGTAGAGCGGGGATTTCCGGCGTGCCGTTTTTGTTCGATCACTATCGATGCGGACAGCCCTTGAATAGATTCCACTTTGGGTTTGGGGCTTTGCTCTATGAACTGACGCGCATAGGCATTCAAAGTCTCATAGTAGCGCCTTTGCCCTTCAGCAAATATAGTTTGGATCGCTAACGAGGACTTTCCTGAACCTGAGGGGCCAGTGAAGGCGGTGATCTCATTTCTTTCGATCGTAATATCGATATTTTTAAGGTGATTTTGCGTCGCATTTTTTACCTCGATATGGATGATAGGTTTTTCATCGCTCACCACCTGATGCGTGTAAAATTGAAGAGAGTCGTTTAAGGCGTCCTTCACAAATTGCCCTGTTAGAGAGCTTTTTTCACTCAACATCTCCGGGGTGCCCTCTCCCATGATAAAGCCACCCTCTTTTCCCCCTTTAGGTCCTAAATCGATGATCCAGTCGGCTATCTTGATCAGGTCAAGATTGTGCTCAATCACTACAACAGTGTTCTGTTTATCAACAAGCCTCTCTAGAATTTTGATCATTTTTTTGATGTCATCAAAGTGCAAACCCGTAGAGGGCTCGTCAAGAAGATACAACGTTTTAGAGGTGCTGGGTCGAGAAAGCTCTTTGGCCAGCTTGATTCGCTGGGCTTCACCCCCCGATAGAGTGGTGGATGACTGGCCAATTTTCATATAGCCCAAACCCACTTGCTGAAGAGTTTCGAGTTTTTTGGCAATCATCGGGATTGCAGCAAAAAGGGTAAGCGCCTCATCAACACTTAGTTCTAGAACCTCATAGATATTTTTCCCTTTAAACTTGACGGACAGAGTTCTTGGATCAAATCGCTCTCCGGCACAATGGGGGCACTCCACCCAGCTATCCTCCAAAAAGTCCATATCAATCCGGATGAGACCCATCCCTTTGCAAGTAAGACAGGAGCCCTCTTTGACATTGAAACTGAAACGTCCTGCTTTGAATCCTAAGGCCAGACTTTCGGGTAGGGAGGCAAATAAATCCCGGATAGCATCGAAGACTTTGATATAGGTTGCCGGGTTAGATCTAGGGGTTTTCCCAATAGGTTGTTGATCGATCATGATCACCTTATCGAGCTGCTCTAACCCCTCTATCCCTGCATAAGCTCCATGAGAAAGTCTCGACTGCATCAAGTGGTTGCTCGCTACAGGGTAGAGGATATCATTTACCAGTGAGGACTTCCCCGATCCGGAGACCCCTGTCACGGCACAAAAAACACCTAAGGGGAAGGCCACATCGATATTTTTTAGATTATGGTGGGATGCCCCTTTGATTTGAAGAAATCCTGTGGGTTTTCTCCTTTTTTTAGGGATGGGAATCTGACTGATTCGACTAAGATATTTTCCGGTAATCGATTCTTTAGCTTCCATCAGATCTTGAACCTTTCCAAAACCGACAATTCGTCCCCCTGCTTCGCCGCCGTAGGGTCCCACATCGACGATTGTATCGGCATGGCGAATCGTCTCCTCGTCATGTTCGACAACAATTACGGTATTACCTTGTTGGGTAAGGTTCCTCAAAGTTTTTAAAAGTTTGAGATTATCGGCTGGATGAAGACCAATACTCGGTTCATCCAAGATATAGGTCGTTCCCACCAGCCCCTGACCTAACTGTGAGGCCAGCCGTACTCTTTGCGCCTCTCCACCACTTAATGTGGAGGAGGTTCTCTCGAGCGAGAGGTAGCCCACTCCGACATCGATGAGAAAAAAGAGTCTTCTTTGTATTTCGCGAATCAGCTCCTGGGCAATCGGGACGTCTAAAGGATCTAGAGTACAATTTAAGAAAAATTCTTGGAGCTCTAAGAGGGAATAAAAAGTAAGCTCATGGATCATCTTGCCTTGAAAAAGGGTCACTCGCGGGAAGCGATCGATGCGCGCGCCTTGACATGCCGAACAGGGGATATCGATTACAAACTCTTTTAGCTTCTCTTTGTACTGATCGCTTTTTGCCTCATTATAGCGTTTTTTTAATTCATCCTTAATCCCTTTCCAGGAAATATACTGGGTTGATCTCTCCTTGGTTTTGGGGTGGATGAATGTCATAGTGAGGTATTTCTCGTCGACACCATCAAAAAGAATTTTTTTTGCTTTATCGGGGAGATCTTTAAGGGGGGTATTTAGGTTAAATCTGCCGAATTTAGCCAAGTTGGTATAGATATTTCCCCAGATTTGGGTTGCAAAAGGGGTGATCGCATCTAGAGCACCCTCCGGGATGCTTTTTTCAAAGTCAATCAGCCCCTCTAAATGAAAGGTTTTTTCTGTCCCCAGACCCTGGCAGTCGAGACACATACCCTCAGGATGATTAAAAGAAAAATGAAAAGGCTCAAGTGTCGGATAGCCTTTTTTGGAGAGAAAAGAGTAGCTCTCGGTCGAAAAGAAACTCTCTTTACCCGAATCTCTATCTACAATTGACATTTTCTTTTGGCCGATGCGCAAGGCGTTGTCAATTGCCTCCATCAGCCTTTTTTCCCCTTTGATCTCAACTTTGATTCGATCTACAACAATCTGAAGCTGAGTGTTTTGGTGCTGATCAATTTCGGTTTCGCTATCAAGTTCGATCCATTTGCCGTTCAAACGGGCTTGGGTGTATCCTTTTTTATAAAAACCTTGGATCAACTCTTTGCTCTCAGTCCGTTTGTTTTCAATCACCGGAGCCAAAATATAGATCGCCTCGCCCAAGTGATCCTGAAGGATAATTTGGTGAATTTTTTCTTTTGAAAGTTTTGAGAGCACCTCCAAAGAATCCGGGCAACGGGGGAGCCCCACCCGAGCATACAAAACTCGTAAAAAATCGTATATGCCAGTCATGGTACCCACAGTGGATCTGGGGTTTCGCCCGATAGTTTTTTGCTCAATTGCTATGCAAGGGGTTAAACCCTGGATCAAATCGGCTTGGGGTTTTTTTAATCCCCCAATATGGCGCTTAGCAAAGGTAGTTAAAGACTCTAAGTACCGTCTTTGACCTTCAAGATAAATGGTGTCGAAAGCTAAGGACGATTTCCCCGAACCCGATACCCCTGCAAAAACAATCAGTTGGTTTGTTTTTAGGTTGAGATCTACCCCTTTTAGGTTGTGAACGCAAACGTTTTTGAGGATGATCTCTTCATGGGGCATAGGAAAATAATAGCCTTTATTAAGGGGTTAACCCAAGGTGTCGAGATTCCAATATAGCGGTTATCGGGATTATTTTGGCCGGTTTTTTCCTGATATTCACTGTGTATTAGGTGAAAGCTCTGGCAAATTTTTTGAAAGGAGAAGGGTAATAGAAAAAAGATCAAGATATTTTTTGCTATTTAAAGGGGACTTTAGCGATAAACCAGTATATGGAGCATCCAAGAACCAAAATCATCGCGACGTTAGGACCAAGCACAAAAACGGAGGATATGATAAGAAGTCTTATCAAGTCTGGAGTCAATGTGTTTCGGTTGAATTTCAGCCACGGGACGCATGAGGAGCACCTTGAGATAATTCAACGGATTGGGAAAATTCGTGAAGAGCTCAAAGAGGCCGTTGCTATGATGCTGGATACAAAAGGGTACGAAGTCCGCGTGGAGCCTTTGCCTGAAAAAGAGCTGAAAATTCAAAAAGATAAAATCTATCTTCTTGGACCTAAAGGAGATTTTCACTTACGCCCAAGCGATGTGGTGCACAAGATTGAGCCGGGAATGGAGCTCTTTTTTGACGACGGGTACCTTGTCGCACATTGTGTGGGTAAAGATGAAGACGGGGTAAAAATCTCTTTTAAAAATGAGAGAATTTTGAAGCAAAATAAAAATTGCCATATTCCAGAGGCCCACCTAGATATCCCCGAAATAACGGAGCAGGACCGCAAGGATATCCTTTTTGGTATCAAGAACGGCATAGATCTGATTGCCGCCTCCTTTGTAAACTCGCGTGATAATATTCTAGCTATCAAGCAACTGCTCTTGGAAAACGGATACGAGGATGTGGGGGTGATAGCAAAGATCGAAACATTAAACTCTTTGAACAATTACGAATCGATCTTACAAGAGGCTGACGGGATTATGGTAGCAAGAGGGGATCTAGGGATCGAAATGAAAATTGAGGCGCTCCCTTCGGTCCAAAAGATGCTGCTACAAAAGGCTCACGAATGGAATAAATTTACGATTGTTGCCACGCAAATGCTCGAATCAATGATTGAAAACCCCAGACCTACTCGTGCAGAAGTGAGCGATGTGGCAAATGCAATATTTGAATCGGCTTCAGCTGTGATGCTTTCGGGCGAAACGGCTGTTGGTAAATACCCGCTGGAAACGGTTCAACAGATGCGCCGGATTGTAGTTGATGCCGAGAAGCATATCGACTTCAATCTAAGTTTTTTTGAGAAGTCTCCTAAAAACCATATCGACATGAATATAGCGATCTCCTACGGAGCGGTTGGACTATCGATGCACTCGAATGCAAAAGGGATTTTTACTTTTTCCACAACTGGACGATCGGCCTCTTCCATCAGCTCACTTAGGCCTGCAAATCCTATTTTTGCGTTAACAATTTCAAAAAGAACCTTCCACCGCATGGCTATTCAGTGGGGCGTCTACCCAATTTTGGGCAGTTACAAAAATCTGGAAGAGGGGTTGAATGTTGCCTCAAAAATAGCTTTGGAAAAGGGGTGGGTGGAACTAGGGGACCTATTGGTAGTCACTTTTGGCTTTCCATTCCATCGCCCGGGGACGACGAACACCATACAATTAATCAATATCGGGGAGGTATTACTTAGGGGAGTAGGGTTAGGAGACCAAATTATTGAGGCTCCAATTGTCCATAACTACCCCCTTGACCCGATTGCACCCCATGTAGCGAAAAATAATATCGTTCTTTTAATCGACTTCCAAAAAAGATACCTCCCTATCCTCAAATATGCTGCAGGTGTAATTTTTACCGGCCAGCAGGAAAATGGTGAGGAAGAGAAAGATTTCCTTGAAGCGATGAAAGGGCTGAATATCCCTTGTATTTATAGAGCTCGTGGAGATTTGAGGGCAATACATAAGGGTCTTTTTGTCACCCTTGATCCGCTAAATGGGGTCATTTTAGCAAAAAAGCATGGTTAGCAAGACCTAAAAAGAGTATTGCTGCTGTTTCTGCTCGCAAGATTGCATCGCTTAAATAAACGCCTGTAGCATTTTTTCTTTGTTTTAGTAGATGCACCTCTTCTAAGGTAAACCCTTTTGCAGGACCTATAAGAAGTTTAAATGGTGATTTGAGATCAAATACCTCAAAAAACGGGGGAGACGAGGGGTCGATATCACCAAAATAGATACATACATCCTCTTGAAGAAAATCCTCAAGGGAGGGGACAAGGTCAATTTGTGGAAGCCAAAACCTACCCGATTGTTTTAAAGAAGCGATTAAAACCCTGTGCATTCTGTCGATTTGACCGTCAGTGAATCCCCCCTTAGTCGTATTTTGCATCCGAATTAAACAGATTTTAGTTAATCCCAACTCACAACCTTTTTCTAAAAGAAGATCGAGGCGCTCTTGAACAAGTAGACCAATCCCTAGAATACAATCCCTGGGTTTGGGGAAATACTCTGCGTGCACTATCTTTAGAACCACCGATTTTTTCGAAATTTCCTCGATAGTAGCGTAACCTAGCACCCCTTTTCCATTAACGATTTCCACACTATCGCCCACCTCATTACGCATGACGGTTTTGAGATGTAAGGCCTCAACAGCTTCTAAAGTAATAGCAGAACCTACACAGAGCTCTTGTGGGGAAAAGTAGCGGTTAGCTGGCATCAGATTTCGACAACAGAGTAATTTTAGAGTTTTTAAATTGGATCGAAAAATCCAGCAAGCTACCGTCTTCTAGGGTGAGAACCATCTGGTTCATATAATTTCTGAAGCGGGATTTGTAGAGCTCACGACGAATCGATTCGGGCTGGTCGTTTTGTCTGGAGGAGCTTTCCTGGATCATTCTGGTAACGTACTTTTCTTCTAGCTCTTTTGAACCTATAAATTCGATCGACCAGCTTGGGCGTTGCCCTAATAAAATGGGGGGGACAATAATCAACTGCATCATCGATTGTACTGTCTCTAAGAAAGGTTGACTTACGTTTTTGGCGTAAATTTTTGGTGCAAGTACCTTCATACCAAGAAAAGTAGAAACCGTAGGACTCTCCTGGATCGCCACTTGTGTTACGTCGATCTCCTTAGGATGTTTGGAGGGGATGAAAAAGCTTACTGGGATTTTTGCATCAATAAGGAGACTTTGCGTTCTGAGAAAATCGATTTTCACTTTATCGGATGAGGGGTCAAAATAGAATTTTTTGTCCGGGGTGAGAGCGGGGATGTACACAAAACATTGATCTAGGGGGACAGTGTAGGTCAAGACATCATTTTTAGAAGTTTTTGCAGCGACCCCATCCAAATCTTCGCTAGAAATATCATTTAAGCTAAATACTTTTACAAGCCCTTGCCCTTTGAGTTTTTTTATAAGGTCATCGGGGCCTGAGACGTCGACGAAGACCACATGGGGATGTATGTCGACAAACTGGTAGCCTTTAGGTGCCTCTCCAGAAGGTTTTAAAAGGTAGACAGGGACTTTATCTGTCACAAGGTTCAGCAGCTGAATGTAGACCTGCCTTGTAGACACCTTCCTGATATCACGAGCGATTTTTAATTGCGGGTTCAAAGAAATAAGGTTTCTTTCTGTAATTGTCGCAGTAAAACTCTCCTTTTTACCTGATAAATCAATCACAACCTCAAAATCGGTAGAAGAGATCTCTTCTAAAAAAGATTTTTTTCCGACAAGAGTGAGAGCGATCTTTTTTGTCATGTATCCATTCGGAAGAAGCCCTTCGACCGTTTTTTGCACTGGTACGTTGATGAGACGAATAGAGACATTATTGACAATTTTTGTGACTGTCAAAGATTGGTTCACAAAGAAAAATATGATGATTGCGGTGAGGATTGCTACCAATTTTCTTGGGATGTTCTCAAAAAAAAGATCGCGTAAAAATTGCTTCATTGACGGAACCACTCAAGTATTTCTTTATACCAGACAATCTGCTCTCTTCTTTCTGGAGCAAAAATGCTTCTTAAAATCGCTTTGAACCGGTCTATTTTAATATTCTTAGTCAAGATGCCATCTCTTGCAATCGATACAAAATGGGTCTCCTCTGATACCACAATCACTATCGCATCCGAAAATTCGGATAAACCTATAGCCGCTCGGTGACGCGTCCCCATCGATTTAGCAAGACCCGAGCCTTGGGTGAGAGGAAGAATAACTGCAGCAGCAATAATCTCTTTTTCACGCATTAAAACAGCGCCGTCATGAAGCGGAGTTGAGGTGATAAATATGGACTCCAAAAGCTCCGACGAAAAGCGGGCATGCATCAAGACCCCTTTTGGGCCAAATTCCTCAAGGCTGTCTTCGTTTTCAATAGCAATCAAAGCCCCGATCCCCTTGTCTGCAAAACTGAAAACCGATTTGGCAAAACCGTCTAAAAATTGATCGAATTCTTGGATCTCTTTGTAACGTTTTGCCTTAAAAGAGAGTTTGGAAAGTGCGACCCTAAGTTCGGGTTGGAAAATAACTATTACAGCGATCAAAGCAACGTTAGTAAGTAAAATAAGAATCTGGTGCAAAACGGGAAAATCAAGCCAGCTCGAGAGAGCGTAAAGGGTGATGAAAGCAGACAAGCCTATGAAGGTATCTAAAGCTCTTGTATTCCAGAAAAAAGCTAAAAGATAATTCATCATTACTGAGATGATCAGGATTTCAAAAAATGAGCTAACTATATAAGAAAATTGTAGCACTGTAGAAAGAAACCCCAGTTATGATATACACTAACTTTTCTATTTTATCCTAACCTAGGGTAAAAAATAAATCTAGACAAAAACCGCTCTGGAGTTAAATATCGCAATACAGCTTAAAAAGTTTTTTTAGCCCATTTCTTTTTTTGGGTTTTAAAGACATTTTGGAACATCTGACTGGGTAAAGAATAAAAATATGGATGAACTATCGTTAATACTTTCGCGCATTCAATACGCGTTGACCATATCGTTTCACTATCTTTTCCCCCCTATGAGTATAGGTTTGGGATTGATGCTGGTCATTTTTGAGGGGATCTACCTAAAGACAAAAGATCCGGAGATGAAAGAGGTTTGCCGTTTTTGGACCCGAATTTTTGCCCTTTTTTTCGCGATGGGTGTCGCGACAGGTTTCGTACAGCTCTTCTCTTTTGGAAACAATTGGGCGAGGTTTTCGACTTTTGTGGGGGATATTTTTGGTTCTCTATTGGCGCCGGAAGGGATTTTCGCTTTCTTTCTTGAAGCGAGCTTTATCGGCTTTATGATTTTTGGATGGGAAAAGGTGAGCCGTAAGATGCATTACCTCTCGACTTGCATGGTCGTTTTTGGAGCTCACTTTAGTGCTATATGGATTGTTATGGCTAATTCCTGGATGCATACTCCCGATGGGTACAAAATAATTGGAACAGGGGCTCAAAAAAGGGCGGTTATCGTCGATCTTTGGAAGGTCTATTTTACACCATCCACCATGGATCGGATTTTCCATGTTCTTATTGGTTGCTGGGTGCTTGGGGGATTTTTAATTTTGAGTGTGAGTAGCTACTATGTCCTTAAAAATAGACACCAGCTATTTGCAAAGACGTGTCAGCGGATCTCTATTCTCTTTTTAGCGGTAATGCTTATTGTACAATTTATCTCTGCCGATTCGACCGCAAGAGGTGTATACAAGAATCAGCCGATTAAGTTTGCGGCTCTTGAAGGGGTATATGATACAGAGGAATATTCTCCCATTTCCCTTTTTGGATGGGTGGATGAAAAAAACGAGAAAGTTTACGGGCTTAAAATTCCTGGTGTATTGAGTTTTTTGGCGAATGAAAATTTTAAAGAGCCTGTAAAAGGTCTTAAAGAGCTTGCACCCGATCCTAAAGATAGGCCTAATGTGCAGCTCGTTTTCCAATCTTATCATATTATGATTGCCTCTTGGGGCGCGATGGTATTTATCATTCTTTGGGCCTATATCCGTTATCGACAAAAGAAAATGGAGAATTCCAAGTGGCTTTTAAGGGTCTGTGTCGCATCTGTCCTTTTGCCCTATGCTGGAAATTTAACTGGCTGGATGACGGCAGAGCTAGGGCGCCAGCCTTGGCTTGTACAAGGGCTTTTGAGGACCAAAGACGGGGTAACGAATGCCTCTGTCTCTAGCACGCAAATCATGGGCTCTTTGACCATGTTTTCTATAATGTTTACCCTGTTATTTGCTCTGTTTATCTTCTTATTGAACAAGAAAATTCAACACGGACCCGATCCTGTTGGTGGAGAGCACGAAGAGGATGCGGATCTATATGGAAAAATGGAGACTAAAATATGACCGAATATTTAGAGATCATTTGGTATTTTGTCATCTGCAGCGCTGTAGTGATGTATATCCTGTTGGATGGATTCGACCTTGGGGTTGGAAGCCTTTTGTATCTTGGGAAATCGGATCAGGAGAGAAGATTGATGCTCAACACCATCGGGCCCCTTTGGGATGGTAACGAGGTGTGGTTGATCATCATCGGCGGGGGCCTTTTTGCAGGTTTTCCCCCAGCGTATGCCGCCGTATGTTCCATATACTATACTCTTGTCATGTTCCTTTTATTTGGAATTATTTTACGAGCTGTAGCGATCGAATTTCGCTCTAAAGTGGAAAATCCCAAGTGGAGACTTACGTGGGATATCGTCTTTGGGGGAGCCTCTTTGATCATGACGTTTGGAGCAGCGCTCCTTCTTGGCTCAATGGTTACCGGTGTCCCTTTCACTAATAACGCAGGAGAGGTCCTTTTTAAGGGAAACTTTCTCTCTTTTTTACGCCCTTTTCCTATCAATGTCGCTTTTATGGGGGCATTCCTTTTTGCGATGCACGGGGGTATTTTTCTCCTTTTAAAGACGGAAGGGGAACTATATGAAAGGGTGAAAAAAGCAATTCCTTTTTATATGGTTCTCTATTTGATCAGCTATTTTGTCTCTTCCATTTCGATGGAGATAGATGTACCGGAAATGTACCAAAGATACGATGATCACATCAGCTTCTACTTATTTCCTATACTAATTTTTGCGTTTGTCTATCTGTGCCATGAGGCGATTAAACGAAAAAGGGAGGGGTGGGCGTTTATTTTCTCCTGCATGAACATCAGCACCCTTTTTGGATTGGCAAGTATTGGTTTTTATCCAAATATTATCCGTTCTAGTCTAGATCCATCGTATAATCTGACTCTACACAATACAGTCGTGTCACAAACAACCTTGATTATTCTAATGATTTCCGCAGGTTTAGGTTTGCCTCTGGTTTTTGCTTATGGAGCCTGGTTGTATAAAACATTTAGCGGGAAAACCTCGTTGCATAAAACAAGCTACTAGGCAATCTAGTTCAAAGAGCTTTGAAGCCAAGCACCCTCATTTTCGAGGGTGTTTTTTTTACTGTTTATTAGAAGGTTTTTATTTGTGGTAAGGGCTGTTTTTGTAAATTTGCACTGCTCGGTAAATTTGCTCTAAAAGAACGAGCCTGGTGATTTGGTGCGTAAAAGTTAGTAAGGATAAAGAGATAAGAGCTTTTGCATTCGAGCGCATTTTAGGAGTAAGACCCTCACTACTACCTATAACGAGTCGCATTTTGCCCCCGTCTTGCTCGATATTTTTAATAAAGAACTTGCTGAATTCTGCACTAGAAAAAGCTTTTCCTCGAGGGTCAAGCGCAATATAATTTTTTTCTTCAAAGACCACTTTTTCGAGTTCGACATCATTTTTTAAGAGCACCCATTCGATTTTAATGCTCCCTTTGAGTCTTTTTTCATACTCACTGAGAGCCTCATCAAGCCAAGACTCTTTGTTTTTGCCGACAGAAAATAGTGTGATATCGAAAATCAAGGGTTCCTTTAACCGGGCTGATCTGCTCGGCTTTTGACTTTCAAACCGAGTTTTTGGCTTAACTTTACCCAGTAGGAGTGGTTTTTCAGTTTGACCATTTTCATCTTCACAGGGGCCGCTTTGACTAAAATACGTTCCATCGGAGCCAACTCTCGATTGATTTGCCCGTCAATGGAAACTTGTATCGGTTTTTGGTTCGTAATGTATTGAATCTCCAGCTCTATACTTGAGGGGAGGACGATAGGGCGATACGCAAGTGATTGCGGACATATACTCGCCATGGTGATTGTCTTTGCCTCGGGATACACAATAGGACCCCCTGCAGAAAGGGAATAGGCGGTTGAGCCGGTAGGGGTAGATAGAATCAATCCGTCGCAAAGGTAATCACAAATAAACTGATCATCGCTAAAAGCCGTGAGCTCGATAATTCCCGGGTTAATTCCACGATGCAAAACGATATCGTTAATTGCTAAAAGCTTTTCTTTATTGGGCATCGTGCATTCTAGAATTTCGCGCTCTTCGATAAGGACGTTATCCTCCAAAAGTTGCTTGAAATCTAGAAGGGCTAATGAGATTGACGTATCTGCTAGAAAGTTTAAGTGCCCTGCACTCACTCCAATAAAAGGGGCTTGCCAGGGGAGATATTTGCGGGCGCTGGCGACAAAGCTGCCATCTCCGCCAATCAGAACAAAATAATCGATTTTTTGGAAAGGGACAATCGCAGGAACGCCCACCTCTTCGAAACCCTCCTCGACAAAAATAGCAAAATCGAGTTGACGGAGCATAGTCACTAGCTCTCTGGCTATTTCTACTGTAGAGGCTTTATACCGCGTAGGTACTAAACAAAGCGATTTTTTCATAAACATCCCATTTTTTATCAGATTACAAATACGGGAATTTTCTTTGAAGGGTTATCCGTTAAATCGAACATATCTCTAAAAAAAAGTTGTCTTATCCATAAGAAGAGAGATCTTTTCAAAAATTTTTTCTGTGGTTAAACCCACTTCATCCAACAGCTGGTTGTAAGTTCCGTGAGCATAGAATTGATCCGGTATACCAAATGTGTAGACCTTTTTATTAAAGATCTCTTTTTCCATGAGAAAATCGAGGATAATTGACCCTAGACCAGAGTTTTTTGCATGTTCTTCAAGAATAAATATCCATTCATGTTCTTCAATTAAGGGGAGGAGCTGCTCTTCATCAAGAGGTTTAAGGAAAATAGGATCAAAGACTGTAGATTGTATCCCTTTTTCTAAAAGTTTTTTATGGCAATCGAGAGCTGTTTGGGCCATATGTCCCAAAGGAAGGAAAAGAATTCTCGAAAACGGAGATCCCCTTGCTAGGATTTCCCCTTTTCCTATCAGACGGTAACAGGTTAGGGTTTCTGAAGCGGTAGTTTCCAAATTGGGATAACGGATCGCAACAGGACGATTATAAGTTAATGCAGAGTCGAAAAGTTCTTTCAATAACCTACCATCTCGTGGTTGAGCAATCAAAAGCCCCGGCATCGATTTGAGAAACGAGATGTCATAAATTCCATGGTGGGTAGATCCATCTTGAGGAGATAGACCTGCTCGATCGATCGCAAGAATCAGCGGGATATTTTGTAGAACAACATCGTGAAAGAGATTATCTAAAGCACGGTGTAAAAAGGTGGCGTAAATGGATAGCACCACTTTGACGTTTTGAAAACGACTCAACCCAGCGGCATAGGTAACCGCATGCCCTTCAGCAATTCCGACATCATGAAAGTTGGAGGGAAAATATTCTTGGAACTCTTCTAGGCAAGCTCCCGTTGCTGTTGCAGGGGTGATCACGTGGAGGTTAGGCTCTTTTTTCTTTAGCGTAAAAAGATATTTCCCAAAAATTTTTGGAAAAGGGGTTTTTGTTGTAGAGACTTTTTTAAAGGTTCCCGATTCAATACAAAAGGGCTTAGGACCATGCCATACTGTAGGAGAATTCTCAGCGTAATCAAGACCATACCCCTTAATCGTTTTGGCATGGACTAAAAAAGGCCCCTCTTGCTCTTTTAATTTTTTCCATAAATCGACCAGCTTGTCGGGGTCATGCCCGTCGACGGGCCCTAGATATTTACAACGAAACAAAGAGAAAATATTTTTGGAATTATCATCGGGTGAATCAGGGGAAGGATCTTGGATGTTTTGTAGAAATTCGTGGTAATTTCCACAACCTTTGGAGATGCTCATGCCGTTATCATTAAGCACAATAAGTAAACGTTTATGCGCCTGCGTGATGTTATTTAAAGCCTCGAGAGTAAGACCGCACGAAAGGCTAGCATCTCCAATTAAAGCTATCGTCCAGGGTCCATTTCGATCCTCCATGCGGGAGTCGTGAACCCCAAGAGCCAAAGAGAGGGCTGTCCCTGCATGCCCTGCAAAAAAAAGGTCATGTATCGATTCCGTGGGATCTGTAAAACCGCAAAGACCTTTATAGGTTCTCAAAGTATCGAAGCGATCGGCTCTTCCGGTAAGAAGCTTATGAGCGTAGGCTTGGTGGCCCGTATCAAAAATAATCTGGTCGTAAGGGCTTAAGAAAACTTTGTGTAAGGATAAGATGAGATCAACGGCTCCTAACGAGGCACCCAGGTGTCCCCCATTTTTTGCCACAACATGGATAATCTTTTCTCGAAGTTCCTTGGCTTCGCATTTCAGAGGACTAAGTATCCCAAGAGTTCTATCTTCCACGTTTAAATCCCTATGTTCCTTAAAAGAGTTTTAATGCCTTTAGGCCTCAAAATTTGTTAAAACTGGCTCTTGCGCTAAATTCAACGCTATGGCGTTGTCACGATTTTTCATGATCGTTTCAATTCTTTTTTCTGCTTTCGCTAAATTTTTTGAGCAGACTTGAATCAGCGTATCTGCCTCTTCATAGAGTTTTAAAGACTCATCCAAGCTGGGGTTTTCTCCCTGCATTTTTTCTAAAATTTCTTCAAGTCGTTTGAAGGCTGCTTCGAATTCCATGGACATGGGCTCCTATAGTACCGTTGTAAAAAAGTAAATCGATTTCTTCCCCATCTTGCACCTGTTCCACTCCACAAAGAATCGCCCCTTTTTTATTTTGGGGGATGCAAAAACCTCTCTGGAGAATCTGTTTAGGATTGAGAGCTTTAAGGTGATCGATCAGTCTGCTGAATCGATGTTTCCACTCCTCAAGCTTTTTCGCCGGATCTAGCGCCTCGAGCCTAAAGGTGAGGATCTCTAACTCTTTTTTCTGATTAGCAAGGTGTTGAAAAAAAGTATTTTTAAGGTTTTCTTCAACTTGCAAAAGGCTATTTTTCCACTCCTCAAGCTTTTTCGCCGGATCTAGCGCCTCGAGCCTAAAGGTGAGGATCTCTAACTCTTTTTTCTGGTTTGCAAGGTGTTGAAAAAGAGTATTTTTAAGGTTTTCTTCAACTTGCAAAAGGCTATTTTTTTGTTCTTTGATGATTTGTTTTGGCTCAAGACCACGGATACTCAGCGTCAGAACCTCTAACCTATTTTTTGCGTTTGAAAAAAGAGACCTTAGCTGAAAATCCAAAGAATCGATCATGTGATCGGTCTGCTGTATGAAAGGATGAAGAATTCTGATTCCGCGAACGAAAGGGTGTTTTAAAGCCCCGTCAAGCCCCTGTTGCAATTGAGATAGATGCCCCTCCATCCTCTGATCCAATCTTTTTTGCAAATTAAGGAATCGCTCAAGGAGATCCAGACTCTTTGGGCAAACCATTTCGGCAGCACTGGAGGGGGTTGGCGCTCGCACATCGGCCACAAAATCTGCGATCGTAAAATCGGTCTCATGCCCAACTGCACTGATGATCGGAATTTTTGAATGAAAAATAGCTTCAGCAACAATTTTTTCATTAAAAGCCCAAAGATCTTCAATAGAGCCACCTCCTCTACCCACAATCATAACATCCACTAGATTATAACGATTCATTTCGTTAATAGCCTGGGCAATCTCCTCCTTTGCCCCCTCACCTTGCACCTTGACAGGATAGAGGATAAGGTGAAAATTGCGCCGCCGCCTGGACAAAACATGGATTATGTCTTGGATTACAGCTCCCGTAGGACTGGTGATTACCCCAATCGTTTTAGGATGGTCAGGGAGCGATTTTTTCGCCTCTTTATTGAACCATCCAAGCTCTTGGATCTCTATTTTGAGCTGGTGAAACCTAAGCAGAAGATCCCCGACGCCGACAAATTTAAGACCGCAAGCGACAAGCTGGTAGTTGCCCCTCGGTCCATAAACAGTTATATCCCCCAGCAAAATTACCTTATCCCCATCTTTAGGAATGCGGGGAAATTTATATCGCACCGCGTTGAAAAAAGAGACCGAAATTTGCGACCCCTCATCCTTAAGGGTAAAATAATAGTGCCCGGAAGATTGGGGTTTGAAATTTGAAATTTCTCCCTGTACTGTGATCCCTTTAAAGGAGGGTTCCAGATGCCTTTTAATTCTATGGGTAAGCTCGGTTACAGAAATCGACATCAAGAGAATCCTAATTATCTGTTCTCAAAAGCCATAAGGGCTTGGGAAATGCGTATTTTATCCTCTAAATCGCTCTGTTGGTCAAAGCCGTTAGAAATTTTCCCTAAAATGTAATCGGTAAAAAGAATTCCCTGCAAATGGTCATACTCATGTAAGAATAGGCGAGCAAACCAGTGGGTTAAAACTTTAGTGTGGGTTTTGAGTTCGAGATCTTGATAGCTGACCTCAATCGTTTTAGGTCTAAAGATTGTATGATAGAGCTTTGGCAAAGATAAGCACCCCTCCTCATACCCAACAGCCTCCTGAGAATATTTTGTGATTTTAGGGTTCACGAAAACACTCCAGTCTTTCGACTCTTTTGCATAAAGGGGATCTTTTGTTTTCATATGGGTGCCGGTCATGGGGCTGACAAAAACACTCAACGATTCATTCACCTGAGGAGCTGCAATTCCCAACCCTTTTTTATCAAGACAGACCTCTTTCATCTTCTCGATGAAGTTTAGAAACGAGGGGGTAATCTCTTTAATGTCCTCTGTTTTTTTTCTCAAAATAGAGTTGGGATAAATAATCAATTGGTGCTTTTGATCCATGAGGAAAATTAACCGTTTTGATCAACTTCAATAGAACGAGTATCGATTTTAGTGGGCTCAATCATGGCGGACCAGATCGAAAGAATCAAGCAGCTCGCTAGGAAAATTCCCCCAAGGATCGCTGTAAATTTTTTCAAAACGTCGGCTGTGGAGGCTCCAAAAAAGGCGCTTGCCGATTCACCCCCAAAAGTGGCCCCAAGACCCATGGATTTGCTTTCTTGAATGAGCACACTAAAACAGGTGATAAGGCATATAAGAACAAATAAAATCAAAGAGAAATAGTATAAAAAGATCATAATGTTTCAAGTTGTTGTAGGATTTGGATAAAAGTTTCTATGTTGTTGGAGGCGCTCCCAACCAAAAGGCCATCAGCGACTTTGGCAAGATTTTTGGCGTTTGCTACGTTCACCGAGCCACCATATAGCACCAGCGCGTTAGGGAAAAGCTTTTTAATATTTTCGACCAGGGCTGCAATAGTAGAAGCCTCGGGAATTTTCCCGCTGCCGATCGACCAAATCGGCTCATAGGCGATGATAGGGGAGCTGAAAGTGGGGGGTATCACATCGAGCAACTGGTGGGAAATCGTGGCTAAGGTAAGATTTTTTTCATGCTCTTCTTGGGTTTCGCCAACGCAAAAAATCGGTTGTAAGCCCTCATTGAGACAAAGAGTAAATTTCTTCTTTAAGACCTCTTTGTCTTCATGAAAAAGCCTCCTTCGCTCAGAATGGCCAATAAGGCAATAGCTTGCTCCTAAAGATTTTAGTAAATGGGCAGGGACTTCACCGGTATAGGGGCCAGTTTCAAATGCGCTCACATCCTGCGAGCACAACGGAAAAGGGGAGGGGATTTTCTGTAAAAGGTAGGGGTAGGGGGGAGCGAGGACAACTTTTGTTTTGAGTGTCTTTAAGCTCGATAGCCTCTTAATGTAGGCTTCAATATCCAGAGTATGGGCTTTAAAATTAGCTACAAGATACATGTATCAAATCCATTTTAGCCCTTTTGAATCCCTTTTGCAATAGAGTTCTTTGGGTGGTTCTTTTTTTGAAAACATTATTTAGGTAGGGGAGGGAATTTTTTAAACAAGGTTCATGCTAAAAAGCACTTGAATGTCGTTTATCGATTTAATGAAGGATAAATTGATGTCTAAACCGGAGCGGTAGACAGTGGAGATTCCAGCGCGAAACTCTAGATAGGGGGGCTCGGTGCTTCGCCAAAAACCATTATGGTGTTCAAAGCGGACGGTCCAATTAGGCAAAAAGTGCCATTCAAGCCGGCTGATAAAAGTATTTCTGCGGTCCGAAAGGGGGGTCAATGCAAGGGTATCGATTGGATAGGCCATATCAAGCTGATAGTTCTCTTTGTCGTCTTTTTTCCATTCAAAGGGGCCCCTATAGAGCCAGTCTAGATGAAAGGCAAAATCTTTTTTGAATGTCCAGCCCCATTCAAGATTGAAAATATCGATCGAGTTTTTTTGGAAATTATACCCAAAAATATTTTTAAAAGTGCACCAGGGGGTTTCAACTGTAAAAAAGCTTTTTAATTTAGGGAAGGTTACATTAAACGTCGATTGGGTAAAGAAATTTAAGCCGTAAAGATCCCATGTGCAAATCGAATCGAGAGCATCGAAACTAAGAGTTTGTAAAACCCCTGTTTTGAGCTCCTGAATCTGGTAGATTCCATCATTTAGCGAGAAAATATAACGCTCTTTTTGAGATAAGGTGGGGGTGGAAAAAGCGTGAAAATCCACATAGGGTTGGATCACATGTCGGTTTTGTTTAGACCTGTTTTCGATCAAAGTAGAGGCTTTGATCCCATAGTTAAAATAGACGAGCGTCTCTTGAGATTGCAGTGGGGTGTTGTTGTAGTAGATAGCGCTAAATAGACCCTCCGGTTCGATTTTCAACGGTCCAAAATCTAGTGGCCAGTCTAGTTTTTGCGTTGTTTGTAACCGTGATGCATGAAAAGGGAGCACCGCCTGGTACAAATTGTTAGAGAAGGTGTAGTCTTGGTAGCTCAAATCAAAGGTGTTATAAAAATGGAGGCCTATAAAAGGAAAAACAATCGGATCTACCTGAATTTTTAGGGCGGGCAGTTGCTGGCTTAAGCTCTCATAGGTATTGGCTCTGGGACGAAAGGCTAAAAGATTTTCAGAAAAGAATTTATTAAAACCTAGCAGCCCTTCTGTGCGCATTACGTCGCGTGCTTCGAATTGGGCCGCATAAAAGTTTAGCCTGAGGTTTCTATCAGATTGTACGTCATATTGGAATTTAACAAAAAGATCCTCGTCTTTCGGGAAAGCGTCTAAAACCCCTTTGAACCTATAGCGTGCTTGCAAAATTTTGGTATTATCATCGTTGTAAAATGTATCGAAGTCGAAAAAATTTTCTGTCCAGTACTGAATACGATCCTTATTCAATGAGGTGTCGGTCTCAAGGGCGGTACCAAACCCCTTCCCGACGCGATAATCAAATCTAAAAAGGGCCTTCGCATTTTTTTCTGCGATGAGAGGATAGCGAAAAGAAAAGAGGGGGTTTTGACCCTGGTTGTACATGAAAAAATAGCGGACGCCTTTTGTCGGGAGCTGTTCAAGATTCCACTTAATTCGAGGGTAAAATAGGACAGGGGCTCCGATCAACTGGGCAGAAATAGATTGCGCTTGTAAATTCTTCTCTTTATCGATAGAACCCTGAAGCACCTGAAACGAGAATAAAAAGGGGGGTTGGTCAAAAGGGGTGATCTCCACTCTTTCAAAAGTGATCGCCCCGGTGGTATCCAGACCCGTTTTTTTTGCCTCGATGTAAAGGGAATTGATTTTACAGGTCAGATCCTCGAAAAAACCGGTTTGGTTTTTTAGGTCTATATATAAGCTGTTTGCTACAAAAATTTGCCCATTCAGGATAAATAAAAGCGCATCACTTGCTTCAAGGATACCGTTTTCGCGGTCGAAAGAGATATTTTGAGCCTGCAAGCTTAATTGATCAGAAAAGAACAGCCCACCGTTATGTGTTTCGTAACGATCGTTCACAACTTGAAGATCGTTTAAATAGATCTTCACCTGAGCGAAGAGGGGAGTGATAACTAAAAGCCACCAAGCTAATTTCACTGTATCATCTTTAAGAGTAATCCAGCTAAAGCATACCTGTTATTGGGGTGACCTTTCAATATACATTCTAAAATAAGATCAATTCCTTCGCTTTCATGACGTATGAGAAGTGCCTCAAAGGTTTCGAGAAGAAGCTGGGATTTTTCCGACGGGGTGAGCTGAAATGGGTTATTTTGTGTTTTGTTTCTTGGGTCAAGGTCCATCGGTTGAAAAGAGATCATCTCACTAGAAACCGAATCTTTCACAAATTCGATGGTAGCTTTATCAAATTCTTTGTAATTGCCAAGCCGGTACATAGCGAGGTTTGCATAGGATCTGATGAATGGTGCACCGGGCATCTGTGTCGATTTTTTAAGTAAATCGACCGCCTCTTTCGACTGAAGATTTTCTAAAAGTCTGACAAGGACGGGGATCATTTCCGATTTTTTTAAAGAGAAAAGAGTTGTTGCAATATTAAGAAAATAGGATTCGCCTAGATCTAAAGCCTCAATCAGCATCGATTGTTTGATGAAACTGGTGTAAGAGGCGATGGAGTTTTTCAATTCGGCCTCTTTGATAGGTCCAAAATAGGACTCAAAACTGGAAAGGCTCCTTGCCGGGCTAAAGAAAGGGACCAAATTCAGGTCATATGTAGGGGTTACAAGGATCTCAATTATGGTAGCCAAACAGCGGGGATCTCTCTGTTTTAAGAGCGCATAGGCTGCACGATAGCGGGTCATGTGGTGGGGACTTTTCAATAGATCCAAAAGCTCTTTTGTCCCTCCGCCTACCTCTCCAAGTGTAGAGATCGCAAACGGGTGACCCGATTGAGCAAGGCGCACGATCTCGTCTTTATGTTCAAAAAATCCTAGTTTGAGCAAAGCCAAAGAAGAGACTAGGCGAACGTCGGGACTTGCGGATTTTGTCAATCTTTCGAGTTTTGGTTTAGCCTCAATGTCCTTGAAAACACCTAAGGCGTGGGCTGCGACCTCCTGCTCAACCGGATGGGGATGGGTAACAACGGCTCTGATAACGCTAAGGAGGGTGTCTCGGTCATATTTTACTGCAGAAAGGATTGCACTGACTCTCACGTAGATATTAGGATCATGCGTCATTTGCTTCAGGATGTTGATCGACTCATCGGTTCCATCGAGTGCATAAAATTCTGGAAAGAAAAAATGGAGCTGGGGATGGAGGATATTTTTTAGCGATTCGACAAGACCCATAGCATGTCTTGAGTGCCTTTGCACCAGTTGAAAAAGGGTCTCTAGCCTGATCATCAAAAAGTCGGATTTTACCCCCTCTTTGAGAATGCTTTCGGTGTCGTCCATCTCTTCCATGGAAAGGGTTTGTAGAGCTGCGCTCTGAAGAAGGGGATTTGAGCTTTTGAATGCGCGTGTTAGAAATTTTCGATCAACCGGCACACGTGCGATATTGGCCCCAAACAAAGATAAAAGACAGGTCTCAGGATCTTGTGTTTTGAATCCCATCTGTAAGATTTTTAGGCCGATTTGCTCTAAAAGATCTATGGAGTGCTCATTAGAGCTTTGGGAGTGCTTTTGATAGGTCTTGATCGCCTCATCAATCTCCCCCACGGCAGCAAGGTGCAGAATCTGCTTTTGGCCGGTCTCTGTGATAGAGTACCCCAATACACAAAAAATTAGGGAGGAGCAAGAGAGTAATCGGTAAAATCGCACAGCTGGCCTCCATGTTTTTTGATAAGATCTTCTAATAAATGGACCGGTAATCCCATAACCGATTCTTGCGTCCCCTCAATTTTTTCTATAAAAAGGGAACTCAAACCGTCGATCATGTAGCTTCCAGCCGCATCTAATACATCTATAGTACTATGGTAATATCGAATCCAGTCAGAATTGAAAGGTTTGAAAAAAACTTTGTTAAAATGGGCTGCCGAAAAGACCCTGTTTTTGTGAAATAAAGCGATAGCGCTTGTCACGATATGCTCTTTTCCCTGTAGAGAAAAAAGCATCTCTTCGGCCTCTTTATGGGATTTTGGTTTATTGAGATGGCCCCCAGCAAAATAGACAGAAGTATCAGCTGACAAAACCCAGTCCTCATTATATTTTTCGCTTACTAGTCTCCCTTTTGAAAGAGCTACCTCCAAAGAATAGTTCTCTACTCCATGGGTTAAGGGGATAAGATCCTCATCGAAATGGGAGGGGACAACTTTATGACGAAGTCCGATTTTTTCCAAAATCTGTTTTCTTCTTTTGGAATTTGAGGCTAGTATTAAGGTTTTCTGCATGGAAATGATTCTACCAATTAATAATTAATTGAGCTATGGTTTGTACTTTTAAAGTTCTTATTAAGATGCGGCTTTTTAAGGGAAAATAATTAGAATTAGGATTCTTTATCATGCAAACTACAAGCCTTGAAAATGTCGATTTCTATGTGGACGAAGATTTTGCTGTTGTCTACGTTGAAGCTACACCTCAACAGACACCTCGAGAGGACACAAAGGAGGAGATTACAAACGTAGCCTTAGAACTCTTGCCATACGCAACTGACACTATTCAAGTGCAAAAGCCTCTTGATGGGCGCCTGCAACACATTGAGAAACCACACTCGCCTGCCTTTCTCCCACAAACCGTCCCTAATACCTCTATAATTTACCCCCTTTCGGTAACCCCCCCCGAAGCTATGAATTCCATGGATCTAGAGCATATAACTACAAAAGAAAATACACCCGGACCCCTTTTGGAGGAAACAGACCAAAAAATAGGGGTCGAAAATAGGAATTGTTGCGATTTTTTTCAGTGTTTTTTTAAAAAAAAAGGGTTGAATAGTACAAAAAAAATCTAAAAAACCTCTTTTATACTAAAGTTATTGTTTGTTTATGAAAAAGATTAAACAGGTTTGCCGGACGTGGTTCAAAAGAAAAGAGCACTGAGCCACGTTCGGTAGGTACATCCAAAGGGGGGGCTATTTTTTAGCTACTACCTTCTTTTTTTGAACGACCTCTTCGGTCTCATGATGTTCGTTATCCTCAATAAAGATAGGGGAAGTGATAAGATAGGCGCCATCTTCTTGAATAGCCTTGAGGTAATAATAGCAGAACTTGACCCCATTCGCCTCATGAATCAAAGCCTGATCTAGTTTGGATTCATCGTACTCTTCAAATTCCACAAAAGAATCGAGATTCTTGAGGGTGATTATCGCTTGGTCATTGCGGTAGATCGTCAACTCTTTGAAAGGTTTGTTTCCCGCAATAAAGCCTTTGAGATGACGCACGTACATCAGTCCGGGTCTCGATTTTGTAGTCAATACAGAACCTATCGGCTGGGTTGCTATGGAAAATTGGGCTAACATACGACCATGAACGGAGGCAAAGGTTTTCCGATTTTCTATTGCAGTGATTAAAGTGTCCCGATTGAGCTGGTTGGCCAAAATACAGGTAAGATCCTCGCCGATGAGAGCAAATCTTTTACCCTCGTCGTAAAGCTTGAAAATCTCTTTATGTTTAGACGGGCGATAGACCACCCCTTTTTCAAACTCCTCTACCAGCTTATTCGAGGGGTCAAGGCTAATAACAAAAAGATCCTTGGGGATATGCGCTTTCAAAATTTTGGAGAGCGAGGAGGTCTTGGTCTCTTTTTTGCGGTAGATCGGTTTTTGATCCTTAGAAAAAAGGAGGATTTTTGAGCCCTCTTGAGGCTCTTGGGTATTGTAGGTAAAGCCTAAGAATGTAACAAAACGGTCTTCTTCATTAAATTCGGCGCTGTAGGTTTGAATCTCTTTCCAAAGCTCGTTGCTTGTCTCTGTTTCAGAATCTTGAGGAGAGAGGGAGAAGAATTGGAGATGCTCGGTATCGCGAGCCTCTCTGAGTAGGTATTCCACCTGGTCTAACGATTCGATGGGGCGCATCCCTTGAAAAGAGCCGTAAAATGCCTGATCCCCCTCTTCTGCCTGGCAAAAAATTGGGTGGGAGAGGGTAACTTCCGAGGTGAGTGTGTTCTTGAAACTCAAACGATAGACACCCGGTTCATTAAAATAGAGGTTAGGTAGACAGGTTACCCCAGACTCGGAGACGAATAGGCGCATTTTGAGGTTATCGCGCAGCCTGTCGTGGGAAAACTCGATAAGGGTATCTGGAGGGGCATTTGATGTGAGATTAGAGTACTGGTCTTCAAAACGGACTACCACATCGAATCGCTGATTTCTGGAGACCAAAGAGGGGGCCAGAATACGGATGTTTTTTAATTCAGCACCTTTAATGTCCAGTGTGAAAGTATAGGGTTCGTTAAAATCCCCTTTCCCTTTGGGATCGATGAAGAGGTGGATCGGGCGCTTTCGTTGTGCTTTAAGCGGTGCGCGCGTTCCGAAATCTTTCGCTTTTTCTGCTATTTGGGAGCCTAAAACGATCATCAGTTTTTCGCCCACCTCAAGCATTTTCGGGAGAACGAAATCGAATACGGGTTTCCCTTCAAGATCCTTTTTTTGCTTCCCTTCAATGACTTTGCCGTCGCTTAAGCTTAACCAGATACAGTTTTGTTGTTCTTTGAGATTGGTTGTAGGGATTTCAAAATCCTTTTCAGGGTCATTTATACCAAGATCAAAGCGAATCAAACTTTTTTGTGGAAGAGCTATGTCGGTAACAAAAAGGAAGCGAAAGGAGGCTTTTGTTCCGGCTGATATTTGTTTCGGTTCAACGAATGTGACGGCACGGGCCATGAAGGTATCCTAAAGAAAAAATAAGCCCCGAGTATAACAAGAGTTTTCCCCTCATGTCAACTTTTAAGAAGGATGTCCAAAAAGGGTTCATGCCTATTTAGGATAAGGAGGTAAAAAAAACGTGTTCTGAAAAAAAAGAATTTTCTTTTCGGCTTAATCGTAAAAATTTTCGGCTTGAGGGTTGGGGGTAAGCCTTACTTTATCGATGACCCTCTCGCTCCCTTTAATCACCTCTAAAGAGAAATTATCTAAAAAGATTTTGTAGCCTATTTCGGGTATAGTTCCCGCTTTGTGGTAGATGAATCCGCCTAGTGTATCGTACTCGACTAGTTTCGGAAATACGATTCCCGTAATGGCTTTCACATCTACAAGGTTCATCTTAGCGTCAACTAAAAATGAGCCATCCGCATTGGTGTCGACTTTATGCACAATCTCATCGTGATCGTATTCGTCAAAAATGTCTCCGACGATCTCTTCAAGAATATCTTCGACAGTGATAAGACCCTCAGTACCACCATACTCGTCCAGGATAATGGCCATATGGATCTGTTTTTTTTGAAATTCTTTTAAAAGAGTGGAGATTTTTTTTGTCTCGGGTGCAAAAAGAACCGGTCTCACAAGATCTTTGACAACCCCTTCTTTTTTTTCATAGAGCCTTCCGAAAACGTCTTTGAAATGGACAACGCCTATAATATCGTCGGGTGTAGTATGATAGATAGGGATGCGGCTATAGTTTTCTTTGAGAAAAATTTCGGCCGCCTCTTTAAAGGAGGTGCTCTCATTCAAAGAGGTGATATTGACTCTTGGGATCATTACCTCCTTACAGAGTCTAGTCCCCAAATTGGAGATGGCAATCATGATTTTTTGCCCCTCGTCATCCAAACTTTTTTCGCTGTCGGTCTCATCCAAAAGCTCAATCAGTCGGCGACGAAAGCGCACCCCGGCACCAGCAGCTGACGAGAGGTCCTCACCCTTTGAGAGCTTGCGTTGAATTTTCAGCGTAAAAAGAACAATCGGGTAGAGCACCACTAAAAAAATGTAGGCCATCCAAGAGAGCGCCTTAAGGACCGAGTAGGGGACAAGGGAGGTGAGGATATGGGTTAGAGTATCCAAAACAGTTGTAAGAGCCAGTAAAAAAAAGAGAGTTGTAAGAATGAAAATGGCTTTGAACTCGACACCTTTTGCCCCTTCACTAATAAATTGGCTAAACCAGGGTAATGTCACAAAAAGCAGAGAGCTACAGATGCCAAAACTAAGCTTTACTATCTGATGCGTCTGAGAAATGAAGTTTAAAACCTCATCCAGTCGATCCTCTTTATTGGTCTTTTGGATTAAGTGGAGAATAAAGAAAGTGTAGGGGTGCCGTTTGATTGCCTCTTTGAATTCCAGGTACCCTATTTTTGCGATAGCCGTCATGATAGCCGCAAGGGATATAGAGCCTAAAAGAAATAGCGAGGATAGTAGTATTAATGCAATCATTTCAGGTGGATGTTTTTACTCTTTAGATGCTCTAATACTTTTTTTTCTGCAACACGCATTTTTGCTGCCCTCTCTGTACTTGTATCCTCCAGCCCGCTGAGGTGGAGCAGAGTGTGTACAAGGTAGAGCAAAAGTTCATCGTAAGGGTCGAGGCCCCTTTTTTCGGCATACGTCTTAGCTACCCATGGGCAAATAAACACCTCGCCAAGAAAATGGGGGGTTTTAAGTTGATTAGGAGGGTCAAAGGGTTGAGTGATGCAATCGGTAATGGTCATGTCATTGAAAAGTTGACCGTGCAACTCTTTAATTCGTTGTTTTGAAACCAGGTGGACAGTTAAAAAATCGGTGGTGATCCTAAGAAAATTAAGGGTAGCCTCCACAGCGTGGACTACCCTTTCTTGAGAAACCGTGAGGGATCTTTGGTTATCGAAAACCTCGATGTTCACCTAAGACCTAGTTTTTGGTAAGCCTGTTACTTTATGGCTATCTTTATCGAGACGACCCTCTTTTTTGAGGATAGCGATTCTATCGTATCTTGGGAGTACGGTTTTAGCCCCTTGAGCTTGAAAACGTTTCCCGTAACTTGTGTGTTTTGACATCTTAAAAGCCTATCTATTAAGCGTTAAAGTTGAGGGATGAAAGCTGCGATATTACCGTTTTGGATCGCGTTCACTTTGCTCTTCAACTCTTTTCGAGGAAGGGCGCCTGTAGTGATCTTGCGTTTGTACGCAAGTTTACGAGGAGAAACGGAGCGTCTTTCTTGTTGTTTGCTGATTCTTACCATGGTTTAACCCAGTCTAAAAAGTTTTAAAAGGAGTATAGCAACTCTGAGCTTATGAATCAACTTGAAAAATCGGCTCTCCAATAGGGGAGAAAAAAAGGGGGTAATAATTAATTTATTTTATATTTTCTAGCCCAAAAGGGAGATTTTACATCCATTTTCTTTATAAAAATGGTAGCGTTCTAAAGATTTTTTTGCCGATTCGGGGGAGCTCTTATCGTCAAAATCGTAAAGGTGGATCCACTTGAGGGAAGTAGGTGGAGGTGTTTGGTTTAGCCAGAGAATGTGAGTAAAGGGTTTTTGAATCTCTGTTTTCAGGGTAAGGTAAATAGGCTCAAAAGTGAGCTCTTTTTCCGTCGCATGGGGGTAAAAACCATCAAAGGGGGTCTGCCAAAGGAGGTTGTCTAAAAAGGCGACCGTTTTCTCTTGAGGGCAGATGATTTGTAAAAAAATTTTTTTCTCTATAGCTTTTTTACAAATAGCCACAATTTTTTGCGTCGCGTCAGATTTTTTTTCGATAGAAAAAAGGGTTACATTCATGAAATCACACCACAGGAAATAATAAACTTTATCATTTCCTCGGAGTTTGTCTCAAGTTCTTTACCCTCTTTGGAAAAAAGGAGGATTCCATGCAGCGGCTGAGGGGAGGTAGGGAGATAGTAGGCTTTAAACCCGGGAAGACGCTCCTTGATTTTCAAAGGAACATGGGGAAGCTGCGAGGTGATGATGTAGCTACCATGAGGAATGTAGGGGATGATGGAGGGTTTTTCAAGCGGGGATTGGGTGCTGCTGGTAAACTGTTTCAATACCTCTTTGACAACTTTATGCACCGTTTTGACAACCGGCATTCTGGAAATAACCGCATCAATCGCACGATGCAACCAACCCTCAAAAAGGTGTTCCCCGATAAATCCAATCACCAGAATGCTAGAGAAAAGGATTAGTATGGAACAAATCCGAGCTATAAACTGCAAAATATGGGGGTGATCCCATCTCTCGTTAATTAGGTCAATCGATGGAGAAATCACAGCTAGCAATGGTTCTGAAAGGAGATCAAAAAAAATTTTCACTATCCAAAATGTGATCGCTAGGGGAATCAGTAAAAGAAAGCCTGTGATAAAGGACTGTCTCATGCATTTCCTTGAGAGGGGGTTTCGGGTATCAGGATTCCGCAGGAGATGATGTATTTCACGGCATCCTCAATTTTCATATCAATCGGAATGAGATCTTCCCGCTCAAACATTACTAGGTATCCGGTTGTAGGGTTAGGGGCGGTCATCACGAAAACAGTTACAAGCTCTTTTTGAGTTGCTTTTGAGCAATATTTGGGAGCGTCTCTCGAAACTAAACCCAGAGTGTAGGTCTCTTTATTTGGAAAAGGGGCAAGCACGACCTCCTTAAAAGAGCTTTTATCACTGGAAAAGAGGGTGCGGATAATCTCCTGGGTGGTCTTATAAATCTTGTTTACCAAGGGGATTTTAAGCAGTAACGAATCAAAAAACTCGATCATCGATTTGATAAAGAACCAGCGTGTGATCATTCCTAAAAAGAGGGTAAAAAAAAACAAGCTGAAAAGAATGAGCGCTTGAGCTGAGAACAAGATCACCTGATCTTGACTCAAGAAAAAAAACTTTCCCGGTTGCAGCTGGTGCATCTGCAGAAAATTTTTAACCCAGCCGACAAAAGGATTGGTTAAAAGCCGCACAATAAAAGCGATGAGCCCGACAGTTACAGCCAAAGGCAAAAGGATGATCATTCCTGTGATAAAGTATTTTTTCATAAATACTAAGTACCCATTCTCCAAAAGATCTCTTGAAATAAGAGATTTACCGATTCTATTTGAACTTGGAATTGATGGCCAATCTCAAATATTCGATTGGACTTGGAACCTGTGATTTTTTCTTTTTTTGGATGAAATTCAAAGTAATCATTTCCTAATTTGGAAATGTGCAAAAAGCCCTCCAACCCAAAATCTTTTACCTCAAAAACAATCCCGTAAGGCTTGACTCTGGTCACTGTAGCCTTGTAGACCTTTTCAGGTTCTTTTTTATATTTTCGCTCAAAATAACGGATTTTTTTGAGCATAAGGTAGCTCATTTCAGCTCTTGCGCTGTGGCGCTCTTTTTCTGAGGAGCTTTTGGCAATCTCATCGAGCTCATCTTGCGTATACTCCTCATTGAAAATAAGCCGGTGGATGATGATGTCCACATATCTGCGGATAGGGCTGGTAAAATGGGTGTAATTTTCTAACATAAGCCCGTGATGGCCCACCCTGTCGGTAGAGTAGGTGGCCAAACGCATGCTGCGAATATACCTTGAGGAGAGTTCAGAAATAAAAGCCGACTCCTTATGGGCTAGAAAAATTTGACTGAGCTCTTTGGGACCGAATTCTTGCGGTACAAGAACCCCTAAGCGCACGCAGAAATTTTTAAATTCCATCATTGTTTCAGGAGAAGGGGGCTCATGGACGCGATAGATCAATCCAACATCGCGGTTTTTGAGTTCTGTAGCGATAACCTCATTTGCCTTAAGCATAAATTCTTCCACCAGCTGATGGGTGATGTCGTAGTGGCTGATCTCGAATCCGCTGGGGACGCCATCCTCACCGAGTCTCCAGACAAGCTCACTTAAAGAGAGATCGACCGAACCCCTTTCATTTTTCAACGCCTTGAGATGAAGCGCTAATTCCCTCATGAGCTGGAGCTGCTCTTTAAGAAACGACTCTTTTGGTTCATGCATGATCTCAAATGCCTGCTCGTAAGAGAGGCGATGATTGCTTTTGATAATACTGCGATAAATCTGGTGGTGCTCGAGCTGCCCTCTGTTGTTGAGATCCATTTCGATAGTGACAGCCAAACGATCCACACCCTCCTTGAGACTACAAAGATTATCTGAGAGAACATGGGGGAGCATGGGAATGCAAGTTCCCACAAGATAGGTAGAGTTTTTTCTTTGGATCGCTTCTAAGTCTAAATAGGAACCTTTTTTGACGTAGTAGGAGGCATCGGCTACGTGTACAAAAAGCTTGTACCCTTTTTTGGTCTTTTGGATCGAAAGGGCATCATCGAAATCTTTGGCTGTTTTCGGATCGATTGTGATGGTAAAAAGATCGGTAAGATCGGTCCTTTCAGAGTGTTGAGATTTGACAACCTCTGATCCAAACGCACGAGCCTCGCGAAGAGCCTCCTCAGGAAACTCTTTCGGGAGGGTATACTCCTCTTTAATCGCATCGATATCTTTTAAAGGGTCGAATATGGAGCCTAGCTTTCTCTCAAATGTGAGGTGGAGTTGGTTGCGCAGAGAGTGAACCTCCATAAGGATTCTATCCCCCACTTCTACAGGGGTTGTAGGGAGTGGCACATGCGCCAGCTCACTTTCGCCCTGTAAGGAGGCCCGCACACTCAAAGCTCCCGGTTTGATCTCTACGACAGTCCCTAAAATAGAGGCCCTAGTCCTTTTTACAACGCGGTTCACCCTCCCTTCGGGGCCCTTCTTATTACGCCCCTCAAGAGAGAGAATCTCCACTTCAACTAAATCTTGATCCATCGCGTTCAAGATGAGATGTTTTGGGATAAAAACATCATACTCTTTTAAACTAACAAATCCAAAACCGCTCTGGTGGATCGAGATTTTTCCCATATTTTCGGTTGATTCACTCAGAGGCGATTTATGACCGTTCAAATGGTACACGTCTGAATTTTTAGTTAGATAACCCTCTCGTGTTAGCTCATCGACAAAAAGGGATAAAATCACTCTGAGCTTATTGGGGAGGCGAAAAGATTTGGTGAGGTCGTGTAATTGAAACGCATCGCGCCCCTTTTTTTCTAGAAAGGTTCTGATCAACTCAAGGCATTGCTGCATTTCAGCTTTTAAATGGGGAGCTTGGATCGCGAAGCTTTTCTCTAATTCTAAGGGATTGTCACTGTTTTTTTTCGTCAAGGGGGACCAGCTTTGTTCTAAACGGTTGCTTTTCTTTGTTTATGTGCTTTTATTGTATTTTGAAGCAATGCATAAACTGTCATCGGTCCTACACCACCGGGAACTGGAGTTATGGCACTTGCTTTTTGCTGTACGCTCAAAAAATCGACGTCGCCGATAAGTCGATCATTTTGACGAGTTATCCCCACATCGATAACAATTGCACCCTCTTTGATATGCTCTTGTTTGATAAACTCGGGTCTACCTATGGCGGCAACCAAAATGTCGGCCCGTTTGGTATGAAAAAATAGATCTTTTGTTCCCTGGTGGCATAAAGTCACTGTCGCATCTATCGTCGATTTCTGAGAGAGTAAAAGAGAGAGGGGGCGGCCTACTATAGAACTTCTGCCAATAATACAAACCTCTTTTTGCATGAGATCGAGTTGGTAAAATCGCATTAGCTCAAAAATACCTAGTGGAGTGCAGGGCAAAAGACCCGATGTGTCGCCTAAAGAAAGACGTCCCAGGTTGTAAGGATGCAAACAGTCAACGTCTTTTTTAGGATCGATCGCTTCAAAAATCCTTTTTTGGCAAATGTGGTGGGGTAGTGGCAACTGCACTAAAATTCCATCCACATCACCTTGAGCATTCCATCGTTGGATAGTTTCCAAAAGCTGTATTTCCGAAACATCCTCTGGTAAATGGCAAATAGAAGACTGGATAAAAACCTCTTCACAGCTCTTTTTCTTGATCGATATGTAGGAGAGAGAAGAGGGGTGATTCCCAACAAGGACAAAAACCACATGGGGTGGGGTCTTTCTGTCGACTTCAAGTTTTTCTCTAAGTGAGCGACTCGCAGCTCTACCATCTAAAAGAAGAGTCATTTCAGACCTTCAAAATGTTTCTGTTTTAGCCTCTTGTTGGAGGCAAAAATCGACTGGGGTTGAAAAAAAGTCAAGGGGGTATTCTCCATCGTACATGCCTCACCACCCGCCTCCTCTACGATAAGGGAGCCGGCAGCAAAATCCCAGGGGAAGAGCTCGTGTGCTTTGTAATAGGAGAGTCGGCCACATGCCACCCAGGCTAAAGAGAGAGCTGAGGTTCCAAAGTGACGGCTGAAATTCTCAATTTCTTCAGAAACTTTTATCGGCTTTTCGTTCAAAGTTGCCCCATTTCCCCGAGAAGCCACAAATAATTCCTGAAAATAGGGGGCATAGATCACCCCTATCTGGGCTTTTGTGTGTTCTACGTAGCATATAGAAACACAGTATAAAGGCAAGAGATGGGTGAAATTCTGGGTTCCATCAAGAGGATCGATCACCCAGTAGTTCTTTGTATTCGCGTTATAAGGCCCACCCTCTTCCCCTATGATCCCATCTTCTGGAAAATACTTTTGGATTCCCTCTACGATAATTTTTTCACAAGCGCGATCCACATCAGTCACGGGGTCGTTGAACATAGTGTCTTTGTACTGAACATGATGCACCTGATTGAATTGAGAAAAAGCAAATTTGCCCGCTTCAAGAGACAGTTGTTTAGCTAATTCGAGTCTAGTCGGTTTCATAATTTTTCCTCTTGAATAGCTGTTTTTTTGGCGCGCTCTTTAATGTCAGATGGGGACAAAAAAGGGAGCTTCGATCTTTTGATCTCCTCCAAACTCACCTTACGAAAAAAGGGATTTTTTGGCGAAAAGAAGCGATTTTTTTTCCAACCAAAAAGGGGGAGGGTGTCTCTTTGAAAAAAAGGGGAAATTTTTAGGGCAACGAATCGGTAAACCAAAAATACTCCGGCATCTAAAGCTGGCCCTAAAAAAAGATCTTCAAAGGGGTGTGCAAAGAAACCTAGCAAGGTACACTCCAAAAGGGAAAAAAGAAATAAGAAAGCTAAAATGGGGGGGAGGATAAGGACCCCTTTTATAGAAGGGAGATAGGGTATAGCAAGACTCATCAACAGAGTCATGGAAGCGCACAAAAATAGGTAAAAGCCCAGTGGTGTACTCAGATGGATAAGGTCAAAGAAAAGGCCTAAACAAAGGGCTATCCAAAAAGCTTTGGTTCTATCAAAACTGAGGGCTGTCGCTAGAGTGGTTAATGCAACAAAATGGACTACCATGCTTGGAGTCGATGGTTGATTAGTTCATAGCGCTCTTGCATCCTAAGTGCAAAATTACGGTCGTGGGTAACCAAAACGACTGCCTGGGGAAGAGAGAGCAAAAGCTCCATCATCTGTAAGGCTAAATCCTGGTCTAACTGGCCTGTAGGTTCATCGGCAAAAATGATTTTAGGATTGTTGACAAGAGCTCTTGCAAAAGCAATCCGTTGTTTTTGCCCCCCGCTCAAAAACTTTGTCAAAGTGTCCAGTTTGTCCTCCATCTGCACCTTCTGCAAAAGTGTTAGAGCCTCAATTTTTGAAAGCCTTTCCCCCTTTATCAATCTAGGGAGTTCGAGATTTTCAAAAACAGTCAAATCTGGATTGAGATAATGAAATTGAAAAATAAAACCTATTTTCTCGTTGCGAACTTTATGACTTTGCGTGTCCACAGTCTCTTTTGCCAACTCAACAAACCCAGCATCCGCAGACTCAAGCAGACCGAGAATATTAAGCAAAGTGGTTTTCCCGCTACCCGAAGGGCCTACGATGGCGATCTTTTTCCCCTCCTCGATAGCGAGATTGACTTCGGTAAACAGCTTTCTGTCTTCAAAACTCTTACACAGGTTTTTTGCCACTAAAATCATAAAGACCTCAGCAGTTCACTGGGTTTATATCTAGTCGCTTTGGCTGCAGGGATCAGCCCTGCAATCCAGGCAATTAGGGGAGTGCCGATCAAGACAACAGTAAGTGAAAAGGGGCTCAGAGAGGTGGGGATAGAGTGGGAAAAAAGATTTTCGTAGCCATGAAATATCTGGAGGTTATGCAAAATGGAGGGGAGTTTTTTCATGGTGATAAAAGCAAGCCCAAGCCCGCACAAAGAGCCAAAAGAGCCAAGGACAAGCCCAAGTCCCGCATAAATTCTTTTAAGCGATCCGGGGCTGGCACCCAATGCGGTAAAAAGGGCAATCTCCTTTTTAGACTGGTAAACGATAAGCAGCAAAACAGAAACTATATTGCTTGCGGCTACAATAAGAACAATAAACGCTATCAGACTATAGAGCAGGCGATCGCTTTGAAAAGAGAGGAGAATGTCTTTGACAAAACCGTATTCAGTGTAGGGGATAACGGTAAAGTAGGAATCCAAGCCTGCAGTTTTTAGGGCTTTTTCTATTTTTGTTGCCAATAAAGGGGCTGAAGAGCTCTCTTGCAACTGGATTCTGATGCCGCTTGTCAAAATGGGGTCTAAAGACTCCATCTGTCCAAGGCTTGCCAGTCTGGATACAAAAGAGTAGGGGGCAAAAAGGCATTTCGGCCCCACTTGTAAGGTCCCAGCATCATAAAAGCCTACCACTTCAAAAGGGTTGTTTTCTTCAATAGTGGCTGTGGAAAAGCCGTTGTAGATGGTTAACTGGCCCACGTCATGCACTTTGGCGCCCATTTGTTGGAAACTCATAGGCAGGTAAAGGGGGATGTAAGCGGTTCTTTGTGTTGCAGGCTCCGGAAGCAGGGCGAGAGTCGTCGCATCGTAGGACATGATGTAGGAGGCTTGGGAGATGAGGTTGTAGCCATGCTGCTTTTCTGAGAAGACCTTTAATCGCATCATAGCACCAGTAATCTCATACTCCTCGGCTTGTTGAACCAGATGTTCTTTTTTGAGGTCATCTAAAATGGAAAAAATGTTTTTAACCAGGTCGACTGGCTGCCCATTGACATCTAACAATGGTTTAGGAAAATCTTCGGGGAGCTCTTCGTCAATCAGGGGATTGATTTCTATCGGCGAGGCGGAGAGTTTTTTTTCTTTTAAAGAGAGGGTTCTGTAGTTGCTGTCGTATTTATACAGATCTACTTTGCTATAGTAAGATTCGTGAAAATTCTCTGTGGGGAGAATTTTAAGAGGTCCGTGTATCGAGGTAAGCCGGTAAATCCAACCCTTTTCAATCCCGTCCGCAATCGATAGGAATACGAGTGAAAGCCAGGTGACAAGGGTGATAATAAAAAGAGAAATAAAAGACATAAGGGAAGAGGAGATCTCCCCTTTTTTCGGAATGATGTAACGAAAAATTGTCTTTAATGCAAACAAAGGTTTTTTTTGAAAAAAATTATTTCTTCTCTTTATACATTACGTGCTTTTTTACGATAGGATCGAATTTCATCAACTCTACACGACCAGTGGTGTTGTTCTTGTTCTTCTGGGTAGAGTACATGTGGGAAGATTCGCTACTTCTCAATTGGATTGTATGACGGGCAGCTTTCTTTTTGGCCATTTTGAATACCTTAGAATTCTTTCCTAGAGATTCTAGCGCTTTTTTGAATTATATGCCACAGAAAGGTGTAGAGACTGAAGGGATAAAATATTTATTATTATAAAATATTTATTGCTAAGCGGTTTTTTTATTTTTTGAGGGATCCAAATAAACTATTATTGGAAATAAATTTTTCAAATTATGCGCCTCTCACCCATTTATGTGTCTAAAACCAACAGGGGGTAAAACGGATGAGAGAGCTTGAAAGAAAAGAAATAGATTAAGCTAAATTTCTTTGATCGAATTGAGGATTCCTTTTTTCCGCAAAAAGAGCAAATGCACGTGCTGAGATGACTTTTGTGGCTGCTGCTGCTACATGACCGACAGTATTTGCTGTAACTGGGTGCATGCCTCTAAAAAAGTTTAGACTAAAGCTTGAAACAAAAAATGTAACACTGGCTAAGATTTCACTCCGTACATTAACAAGAGTTAGACTTTTGGTAGATAAAGATCGTAGATGAGAGGGTAGTTGAATCCAATCCCCAAGTACTTT